>Ga0209345_10002720_pt1 | contig 19074 bp, 33 predicted proteins | sample Cruoilmetagenom7_FD_187294 | JGI IMG/M metagenome (GOLD analysis project Ga0209345, IMG submission 187294) | Oil polluted marine microbial communities from Coal Oil Point, Santa Barbara, California, USA - Sample 7 (SPAdes) (version 2) | ecosystem: Environmental > Aquatic > Marine > Oil seeps ... | reverse complement strand
TGCTCATTGTGTTCAAGAGGGTCATTCTTGTCATAATGCTCACGAAGATTGGCGAAAAAAACTAAAAAAACAAAATTGGGATATTTAAAATGAAAATTTGTACTAAATGTAAAAAATATAAGAAATTAAAGAAATTTGATAAAGATAAAAATACAAAAAGTGGTTTGCAGTGTTGGTGTAAATTATGTAGAAAAAATTATTATCAAAATAATAAAGAAAAAATTAAAAAATATAGACAAAAATATCCCTGGAAAAGTACATTTAGGCATGTTAGAGATAGATGTAATAATTCTAAAAATTTACGATATAAGGATTACGGAGGACGAGGTATTAAATGCTTAATAACTTTAGAAGAGTTAAAACAGCTTTGGTTTAGAGACAAAGCGTGGTTATTAAAGAAACCGAGTATTGATAGAATAAATAACGATGGACACTATTGTTTAGAAAACTGTAGGTTTATTGAAATGGTAGATAATGTAAAAAAATCGCATATAGATAATCCTCATAATAAAGTTGTTTTACAGTATGATAAACAAGGGAATTTTATTAAAGAGTGGGAAAGTGGAACAGAGGCAGGAGAAAAATTAAAAATAAGTAATAGCAATATTACACAATGTATAAAAGGGAAATATAAAACATCGGGTGGATATATTTGGAAATATAAGGAGGTTAAAAGTAGAAAACGAAAGACAAAAACATCTTTTATCTACAACGAAAAAAATAATAAAAAAAGGAAGGGTTATAATGGAAATAAATAAATTAGAAACAATGTTAAGTTATTGGGGTATAATGTATAATATTGATTATTACCAAAATAATTATAGAATTTATTTAGATGAATGTAAAGAACAAGAAGATTTGAGAAATGCGTGGCTAATTGTTAATAAAAAATACAAAGGAATTTGGAATCAACCTGTAACAATTGAAGGTCAAAAAGAATTAAATAATGCTATAGGTTATTTAAATAAAAAAGGTAAAAAAGAAGAATTAAATCCTTATCAGCATTTTATTGTTGGATATTCTGTTTCTGAATTTGAACGAGTCCTTAAATTATTAGTAGGGTTAAATAAAAAAGAAGAATCAAATCCTTATCAACATTTTATTAGTAGATTCAATAAAAAGCTATGAATTTAAAAAGATGGTTTGTTTTGAAATTTAAAGGAGATAATAATGAAGAATGAAAGAAAGAAATTGTTGTTTGAGACAATGAAAGGTTTTAATAAAAAACATAAATCTGAAATTTTTATTTTGGGAAGCGAAATTAAAGAATTAAATGTGATACCATCTGGAATCAAAACAATAGATGATTTTATTGGGGGAGGATTTAAAAGAGGAGCACATAGTATAATTTGGGGAACTTATTCGATAGGAAAAACCGCTTTAGTTTTACAGACAATAGCAAATGCTCAAAAATTAGGAAAATTAGTTTGTTATGTCAATACGGAAAAACCTATTGACCCTGAAAGATTTAAATTTTTTGGTATTAATTTAAATGAAATGATTTATATAGAAGCTCCCGAATGTGCAGAGGATGCACTGGAGGCTATGAGAACTTTGTGTAAAAATAAAGTAATTGATTTATTTATTATTGATTCGACTAATGGGCTTTGCCCAAAAAGTGTACAAAAAACTGCGAAAGGAGCAGAAAGAGGATTAAAAAAGAAAAATGTAGCAGCTTTACCCTTGGCACTTTCTAATTTTTACAATATTGTTAATTCTCATATTTTTCGTTCAAAGGCAGCAATTGTTTGGATAGGTCAAGCAAGAACAAAAGGTATTGGTGGATTTTTTGCTTATTTAGGATTAACAGGGGGGAATGCTCAAGAATTTTATGCTTATCAAATTATGTCTATGAAAAAGGGAGAAGATAGAAATTCTCCTGTTAAAAAATTTAAAGAGTATTTTTTTGATTCTGATAAAAAATTACGTTATGAAACTGTTGATGATAAAATAGGGTTTGATGTTATTGTACAATTGACAAAAACTAATTCAATAAAATCGGCGAAAAGATATTCAAAAATTCATATACCATTTTTAGACAGTAAAGGTTTTGTTGATAGTGTAGAAGAAAATAATAATATTCCTATCAGAATAGACCCAACTGCATCCAAAGAGGATAAAGCTGAAATAGAAAAATTGTTAATAGAAAAGGGAGTTTTACAAAAAAAAGATAATATTTCTACTGAAACAAAAATAGAAGAAACTATTTTAAATGATGAAAGATTAAAAGATAAACCGATTAAAAAGAAAAAGGGAAGACCAAAGAAAAAATAATATAAAATTAATAAAAAGGAGAAAAAGATGAGTCCATTGTTTCCAGAAAGTTACTCGGTTGTATACCCGCCAAAAGTAGGAGAGAAGAAGATTGTAACGCTAATAGGTGAAGTTGAAAGAATACAAAATCCAAGAGGAGAGGGTAATTATAAAGATAAAAACCAAAAAGATTTAGGTTATTATGATTTAATACCTGTTCTTTTAGAAGATGGAAAAGAAGATAAAATGAAAATGAATACTTGGAAAATGTATTTTACTCTTAAAGATTCGGAAATTGATATTGGCGATACTATTGAAATTGACCATGTTGGAGCAGGTATATATACTATTACAAAAAAATAAAGAATAATCAAAACTTGACAACTACTAATTGGATATAGTATACTTAATATAGGAGGATTGATTAATGACGTGTATTGTTGGGTTTACTGATAAAAATAAAAAGTTATGGATGGGAGCAGATAGTTTAGGTTCAAATAATTTTATAAAACATATAAGAAAAGATACTAAACTTTTTAGAAATAAAAAATTTTTAATTGGATATACTTCATCGTTTCGTATGGGTCAGCTTTTGCGATTTAAATGGATTCCACCAGAACAAAAAAAGAATCAGCAAGATTATGAATATATATGCACAAGCGTTATTGATTCTATAAGAAAATGTTTAAATGATAATGGTTATTCTAAAATCAAAGAACATAAAGAAAGTATTGGTACATTTTTAGTTGGATATAAAAATAAACTTTATAAAATAGAAGATGATTTGCAAATAGAAGAAACTGTTGATAAATTTAACGCTTGTGGATCGGGAACTTATTTTGCTATAGGAGCTTTGGAAATTCTAAGTAAAACAAAAGAAGCTCCTAAAACTATTATTAAAAAAGCATTAGAAGTTGCTGAAAAATTTAATCCTTTTGTTGGCAGACCTTTTGTAATTAAAAAATATTAAGGAGAAATTGATAAAATGACTAGCCATGAAGTAGTAGAATACATTGAAAATGTTGGCATAGATAAATTGTATAAAAAAATAAAAAAATATTTTGTTATTGTTGATGAAATATCCGACAATTTAATTGAAGGTGATTTATTAGATGAGTATGAACTGTCATATTTCCATGATCGTTTACAGGGGATATACGCAAAATTTTATCCAATAGCTCAAGTGTTGGCTAGTTATGTTCAATCAACAAAAGCAAACACTAAAATATCTGAACGTGATAAATTAGAAAAATATAGACCTCAAGATAGTACAATTTTAAATGCAAAATCAGATGCAGCAATAAAAGAAATAGATAATTATTATAGAGATTTTAATAGTTATGCTCAGGTTGCACAACAATTAGCAATTGGATGTCAATCAAGATTAAAACGATTAACTGTAGGTAAAGGGTTAAAGGGTATAGATTTTACAGGTGAAGTAGGTAAAGTAGAGGTTCAAAAATATCAACAAAATGTAAATAATGAATTAAAAGAAGAGGGATGGGAAACATAAAAATGTGGAAACTTGAAATCAAAAAAGTGATAAATGGTTATATTTTAAAAGGAAAATTTGGAGACTCTGATATTGTAGAAGAAGTTTTGATTGAGGAAAAAGAAAATGAACTTTTTGCAATGCAAGAATTGTTATATCAAATAAAAGAATATTTTGCCTGTTATTATAGTAAGCATAATAAGGAAAATTTAATTATTAAGGTAGAAAAAAATGTTAAATAAAGGATAAAGATAATGGATTATTCTAAACTTACAGATGAAGAGATATTGAAATTGGGTAAAGAGAAAGGATTGGTTTCTGGTAAAAAATATCAAATAATTTATGCTGATCCACCTTGGTCATATAATGATAAAATGAAGATGGAAGGTATACATGGATTGATTAGGGGAGCAGAATCGTTTTATCAAACTATGGATATTGAAGATATTAAAAAGTTACCAATAAATCAAATTTCTGATGATAATTGTGCATTATATTTGTGGTGTGTACCTCCATTGCATCAACAGGCAATGGATGTAATAGTTTCTTGGGGATTTAGATACATTAATTATGGTTTTTGTTGGATAAAAACTACAAAAAATGACAAATTACATTGTGGTATGGGTCATTATACAAGAGGAAATGTCGAATTATGTTTATTTGCTGTAAAAGGAAGGATGGCTAATAAAGTTATCAATCATGCTATAAGACAGCCAATAGAGGCTGAAATAATGCGTCATAGTAAAAAACCAGAGGAAATAAAAAAGAGAATTGTTGATTTGTTTGGAGATTTATCAAGAATAGAACTTTTTGCAAGAGAAAAATCTGAAGGATGGGATAGTATAGGTAATGAAATTAATGGAAAAGATATTAGAGAAGAATTAAAGGAAATTATAAACAAAGGAATTAAATAATTGAAATCATTACCTTTGCAAAATATTAGTAATATTGGTAATAAAATCACTCTTTTTTGCAGAGAAAAGGATGGTTCTCAAAAAATAATTGAGGATAATAATTTTTTACCTTATTATTTTACCAAAACAACAGATAAAAAAAGTGATAATGTTTCAATCTTTGGTGATCCACTTAAAAAAATTTATTGCCAAAAACCAGGAGATATACGTAAACAAAGAACGTCTAATAGCTTTGAGTCTGACATTAATTACTACAAACGTTATATTATTGACAAAATTGACAAAATTGATAAAAGTCCTACCAAAATTTTATTCCTTGATATTGAAGTTCAATGTACAGAACTTCCTCGCCCCAAAGAAACTCAATCTGCGAAAGATCCTATTAGTTGTATAACCATTGCAGATAATTATGAAAAAAAATTGAAAACTTTCTATTTGTTAGATTATAAATCAGAGTTTGAAATGTTAGATGATTTTTGTAAAACTGTAAAAGCGTTGAAAGTAGATTGTATTTCTTCGTGGAATATTGATTTTGATTTTTTTTACATGTTTTATAGGATTCCCAATTTTTGTAAAAAGATTTCTCCTATAGGACAGACACATTGGCGAAGTGGGTCAGAAAAACCTGCAGGGATTTCTATTGTAGACATGCTAGGGCTTTACTATAAATTTACATTAGGTAAGAAAGCATCTTATAAATTAGATAATATTGCTCATGATGAGTGTGGTTTTAAGTTATGGGGAGAAGAGACTGATTTTCAAAATGATTTAGAGATTACTAAAGAAAAAAATATCGAAGATGTTAAAAAATTACTAGCATTGGAAGAGAAATTAAATTTATTTGATCAATTCGATTCAATTCGTAGATTTTCTAAAACAACTTGGGAAGATCAACCAGCAGAGTTTAGAGGTTATCAAATGCAAAGTAATAATAGTAAACCTTGGGATCAACTTTATTTACAGGTTGCTAAAATATTAGATGTTATTTTGCCTTGTAAACCAAGTTATAGTGATGAAGAAAGACATGAATTTAAAACTAATGTTAAATATAAAAAGGATGGAGCATATAGAGAAACTTTTCAAAGAGGAGTTTTTCATAACAAAATTAAGCTAGACTTGGGTAGCGCATATCCAAAAATGTGTATAGGTTTTAATTTAGATATATCTACTTATCTATCTCACCAAGAAATGCCTAATTATTTTCCAAGTGAAAATGAAATAGAATTTGATATAAATAAAGGTTATGACTTTTGGAGTAAAACTCAATGGGGTAAATATTTAGTTGAAAATAAAATAATTCCTGTTCCTGTAACTTATCGAGAATCAATTGAAAAATTAAAAAAACATAAAGATTATAGTAATACTTTTCCAGAAGATTTACAATCATTAAGAGGAATTTATTATTTTAAACAAAACAAAAAAGCGGTATTACCTTTAGCATATGAAATGCCTATGAAATGGAAACAAGAATTAAAAGACCAATTAAAATCTTGTTCTATTGACGACAAAAATTATAAAATCATTGAAAATTCTTATAAAGCATGTAAAGGTTTTGGAAATTCAGGCTTCGGTTCTGGAGGTAATATGTATACTAGACTTTTTAAATTGGAAGTATTTAATGCTATTACTTTTTTAGTAAGAGATTTACTTCATTTTATTGAAAAGAAACTTAAAAAATTGGGAATTGATAATATTTTTACAGATACAGACAGTTTCGTTTTAAATACAGAGAATAAAGATATTCTCAAAAAATTAAATTGTTGGATTAGCGAATGGGCTATCGAAAAATATGGCAATTTTAATGTTGATATTGCATTTGAATTAGAAGGTATTTTTTTGAGGCTTTATGTTGGTGCAAAATGTAGAATGATGGGAGATTTATTAAAGCCAAATGGAGAAATTGAAGAGGAGAAAAAAGGATTACAATTGGTTAGAAAAGATTCTTGTACTTGGGTAAAAGATTTTCAAAAAGAATTATTAAATAATATACTTGATGACAATTCTAAAGAAAATATTTTAGTTTGGATAAAAGAAAAAATTGATGATATGAAGAATGTTGATATTTTTAATATTGCAATTACAAGTAAATTTAATAAGCCTAGAAAAGAATATAAAACAAGTCAGCCTTATTTTGAGGCTTTAGATGAAACACAAAAAATTTACTCAGATTTTGATAAAAAAGTTGGAGATAGAATTTCGTGGTTTTATATGAAAGAGCCTAGAGTTTTAGCATTTGACAAGAAATATTTTAAACATATAAAAAGTGAAAATATTAATTGGAAAAAAATGTTAGAAGTTAATATTTTTAATCTATTGGTGCCCATATTTTCTGGTCTAGAGTGGCAAACAGAGTTACTCGATTTAGCTGAAAGTTATGGTATAATTTTGAATAGCCAATACCGTAACAAGTTATTGCAAGAATTAGACAATTTTGATGAATTAAAATTTTATTATTCTGCCAAAGTTGTAAAAAAAAGAATGAATCCTGTTATCAAATCAAAGAAAAAGGTTAAAAAGAATAAACATATTGGAAGTGATTTTAATGATTTTTTAAAAGACGAGTCAAATAATAATTTATCAATAGAATTAGAAAAAAGGGGACTGTTATAATGAAATTAATAATAGAAATCGAAAATCAAACTTACGCTTTTATGGATCAAATTGATAAACCCGAAATAGAAGAGGTTTTTTATAATTTTCACAAATTATTGTCAAATGTAGATTATTTAAATGAAAAATTAATAGAATTTGATAAATTAACTATGGGAGATGAAGATAATGGATTATTCTAAACTTACAGATGAAGAGATATTGCCAAATTGCAAGAGAAAGACTTAAATCTTGACAAATAAATAATGTATATGTTATACTTAAATTAGGATTAGATAAAAGGACACGCTGATTTGCCGAGTTGTGAGGTTGTACAGCCAAGACCAGCGAAAAAATGCACAAGAACTATGCGCAAAAGTTCCAAAAGTTTTGATGGTGGCGATAGGCAAATCTTTATCTAACCTTAATAGCTTAAATTTCGATTCTAAGGCATTTTTAGTAAAAGATAATAAGATATACCTATTTTTAATAATCATTGAATGTGGACGAATTTTACAGAGTAAAGTAGGTATTTTTAAAGGAGGTTTGAGAGATGAATGAACAATTAATTGAAAGTTTAGCAGATGTAGTAGATTTAACAAAAGAGGGTGTTGTTAAAGGACTATCTATTATTCAGACCCAAGTTCCTGAATTATGTGAACAAATTATAACTTATGGGTTTTGGTCGAATTTGGTAGGAATTTTTGGATTTTTTATAGCATTTTCTGTTTTTATATATACTTTATAAAGGAGAGAAAGATGATTGGAATGTAGGGGTTATGGCGGTATGCTTTGTATTTTCTTTTGTTATTTTTTTCTTATCTCTTTTTTCTACTGTTAAAGTTTTTTTACCTAATTTAATTCAAATTATTGTTGCTCCTAAACTTTATTTAATAAAGTATTTATCAATTCTAATTTCTTAAAAAGGAGAAAAGCTCAATGTTTAATAAAAGATTAATACAAAAAAAAGATACAGAACAGTTAGAAGAAAAAATTAAAAAATTAGAAACAAGAATAGAGAGGTTAGAAAATCCTTATATTGCAACAATTGTATCTGAATATAATCGTCATATTGATATTAGTGAATATTGGGGTCGCAATACAATATTTGCTTACAAATTTTGTAAATATCATCCTTATAAAATAAGGCAAAGAGATATTCAAGATCAAATAGATGATAAATTTAAAATACTTGGAATGTGGTTCGATAAAGATCAAGTAATTTTTTATGAAGACGAAAAAAAGGTACAGGAAAAAATTGAAAAATTGATCAAAAAATTGAAAGAAAAGGATAAAAAATGTTCAGCGAAAAACAAACCCAAGACCAAAAAATTCAAAATTTAATTGAAAAAATTAAAAAAAATGATGACACCTTATTAATGAATGATATATATATTCCAATGTTAGAAATTTTGGTAGATAGCCAAAAATTACTTAAAAAAATTTCTGAAGAAATTAAACCTAAAACAAAGAATATTGTCATTGATCCATTAAAAGCAGGTTCAAAAGATATTGTAATTGGAAAAATTGAGTTAAGAAAGGAAATTTAAATGTTTAATAAAAAATTAAAAAATAGTATTCTTATAGTTTGTTTGATTGGATTTTTTATTTTTATATCTTATAAAATCCACATTATATCTAAAGATAATCAATTAAAAATGAAAGATATTTATTTGCAACATCAAATTTTATTAGATGTTTGGTTAGATTCTAACAAAAAAATTGCCGACATTAATACAGATACATTATCAATAATCAGTGAATTAAAATTAGAAAATAATAAAATCATTAAATTGCTTGAATTGCAAACACAAAATATAAAAACACAATCAACAAAACACCAAATTAATGTCACAAAATTAAAATCAGAAAATAATAAAATTGTTACATTGTTTAAGTCACAAAAAACAAAAATACAGGCAACAAAAAATCAAATTGAGGTTACAATATTAAAGTCCAACATTTGTAATTTGAAATCAGAATTGGTGGCTTTACAAAAAAAACCAACTTACGATTATTTAAAAAGTGTAACTGTTAGAATTTTTAAAGAAATTTATGATAATTATGGTAGTATAGGTACAGGTTCTATTATTAAAATTACAGATGATTTTACTTATATTTTAACAAACAAACACGTTGCTCCTATTGAAAGTAAAGATGATATTTATATTATAATGGGGGATAAAAAAATAAAAGCAGAGGTTATAAAAAATAGTCAATTTGAAGATTTATCTCTTATAAAAGTGCCAGTAGTGTTAAAAAATAAAACAGTTATAAATGGTATTTCAAAATCTTATCCCTCTGACAAAGTTTATTCTGTCGGAATGTATTTAGGTAATAGCTATATTTATACAGAAGGAACTTTTGCGGGCTATCAAAGAAATAATATTTTAATTAACGCTCCAGCTTCTTTTGGATGTAGTGGATCTGGTGTATTTAATAAAGACGGAAAATTAATTGCTGTAATTTTTGGAACTAACAATTTAAAAACTTTTGATACTGATTCTTCAAAAGCTATATGTGTATCCATTGAAGCTGTAAATTTATTTTTACAAGGGATTATATAAGGAGAAAAAAATGTCAATAATTAAAAAAGTATTAAAAAACCCTTGTTATAAGTGTAATGGGCAAGGTAAAATAAAAGGAAAAAAGTGTTCTGCGTGTGAAGGTACTGGCTATTTTTATGATAATATTTATTATTATATTGATGACAAAAAGAAGATTGCAATTGATGGGGATAGTTTCAAATAAATAAAAAAACGGAGAATATTAATATGATTAGATTATTTTGGACAGATGATAAAATTAATATATTAATTGCTTATTTACGTAATAGCGTTCCTACAAAAGTTATTGCACAAAAAATGAATACAACGGTAGATGCTGTAAGTGCCGCAATAAGACGTTATAATTTACAGGAGCATATTCTTTCAAGAAAAACAACAGAAACTTTTAAACAAAATATTAACTTTGATGATTTAAATGATAATAATTTTGATAAATTAAAAGAAGAATCCAAATTACAATGGAAAATTCCACAATCTAAAAGGCAATTAAAGAAGAATAAACAATTTAAAGTAGGATTATTTTTTCCAGATGCACATATTCCTCATCATAATCCTGCAGTGTGTAAATCTATTTTAAAATTAATGAAAGATATTATCTTTGATAGAATGATTATTATGGGAGATTTTATGGATTTTGGTTGTATTTCGCATTGGAACAAAAATAGACATAAAACTTTAGAAATGAAAAGGTTAAAATCTGATTATATTATTGCTAACACTTTGATGGATGAATTTGATAAACGATTACCAAAAAATTGTGATAAACATTTCTTAAAAGGTAATCATGATCTATGGCCAGATTCGTTAGTTGAAGAAATGCCAGCTTTAGAAGGAATGGTTGAACCTGAAAATATGTTATTTTTAAAACAAAGAAATTATAAAGTTTACGATTATAATACTTTAGTTAAATTTGGAAAATTATATGCTACTCACGGAATGTATGCAGGTGCAAATCCAATTAAAAAACATATAGATGATTTAAAAGTTAATATAATTTTTGCTCACACTCACACATTAGGCATGAGATTATCAACTTCTCCTGCAAGAAATATTGCTTTCTCTGGGTATAACGTTGGTTGCGTTTGTAATCTTGCCCCCGAGTATATGAAGAAGCGAGCAAATGCATGGACACATGGTTTTGCTATAGGTTATTTTTACCCAAATGGTTATTTTGATATAGTTTTAATTAGAATTATTAATGGTCAATTTATTTTTAACGGAAAATTGTATGATGGAAATAAATAAAATTAAATTTTGGAGATTTAGATAAATGTGGATTAAACGTATTGAGATAAAAAATTTTCAAAAACATAAAAAACTTGAAGTAAATTTTACAGAATCTATTAATGTATTAACAGGACTAACAGATACAGGAAAATCTTCAATTTATAGAGCATTAGAATTTGTTTGTGGAATGAGTAATATTTCTATAAAGGATTTAACAAAAGAAGGTGAATCTGAAACATCTGTAAAAATTTGGATAAGTAATGGGTTTCAAATAGAAAGAGTAAGAAGTAATACTATTAATCGTTATATTTTATCTAAGGAAGGATGCGATGATAAAGTTTTTGATTCTATAGGTAAAGTTGTACCAGAAGAAATTTGTTTGGCTTTAGAGATGAGTTTAATTGAAATTGATAATATAGCATTAAATTTGAATTTTTCGTCGCAAGATAATTTGAATTTTCTTTTAGACAGAAGAATATATCCTGCATCTTTTTCTGCTAAACTTTTTAATAAATTGACAGGGAATGAATTGTTAGATAGTTTATTTAAAGAATGTAATAGGGACAATTTAAAGTTTAACAAAGAGTTAAAACAAACCGAAGAAAAGTTGGTAAACCAAGAAGAAGAATTGGTAGATTATTCTCAGCAATATAAAGAATCAAGAAAGAAATGCAACTTAATTAAAATTGAATTTGAAGATATAAAGGAAAAGGTTAAAATTTATGAAGAATTGAAAGAATTAGCTGATAAAATTAAAACTAATAAAGAAAATAAAGAATTTGTACAATTTAAAATTTCAAAAATTAAAATTGTTAATGACAAAAAATTTGAAGATTTGAAAAATAGAGTAAAAGAGTTTAAAGAGTTACAAGATATGTTTTATAGTTTAAAATCAGTAGAAGAGTCGTTACAGGGGGTTGAAAAGCAAATTAAAGGAATTAAAATTGTTAAGGTTGATTTTAAAAAATTAGAAGAAAGATGCAAACAATTACAACAATATAACGAATTATATGAATCCATACAACAAATCGAAAAAAAACAAACAACAATAAACACTCAAATAAATGAAACTCAGGAAAAGATTAGGGTAGGAGAGGTAGAATTTAAAGAAGTTTGGAATAAAAACCCTATTTGCCCCTTATGTTTACAAAAAAGAAAAAAAATTGTTTAAATTTGATTAAAAGTGATGGATGTATTAAATGAAAAAATCTATAAAAGAAAATATTGAGAAACAAATTAAATTATTTAAAGTTGATGATTATATAATATCTATAGGAGAAATCGTTAGTTTATATAAAAGTGGAGGTATAATAATTGATTCAGATTTTCAACAAAAGTTTGGGTGGTCGAAAAAACAAAAATCAAAATTCATAGAATCTTTATTTTTCGGTGTTTCAATTCCTCCGATTTTGATTTATCAAAGTAACGCAGGGGAATGGAAAGTTATAAACATGTCACAGAGATTATTTACAATTTTAGAATTTTTTGGAGTTTTAAGAAAAAGAAATAATAAATTGGCAAAACCTTTAACATTGAGCAAAACAAAAATAATTCCAGAATTAAGAGGATTAAGGTTTAAAAATTTTGGCAATGATGTTGATTTTTTACCTACCTCGCTTAGATTGAAATTAAAAAGATTTAAATTAAAAATTAGGATATTATCAGAAAATGAATAAATACTTAGAATTTCAACAAGTTCCTTTTAAAGGGAAAACGAAAAAATTTAAAATTATTTCCAAAAAGCGTAATTGTTTTTTGGGTAGAATAGAGTGGTATAGTCATTATAGACAATATAGTTTTGCTCCAATGTCTTTTACTGTTTGGAACAAAGAATGTTTAAAAGAAATTCAGGAATTTTTGCAAGAATTAAAGGAAAAAATTGATTAATTTTATTTGGAGGTATAAAAAAGTATGAAAATATTAATTTTTTCTGATTATCACATCAAAGGTATAAATCCTCGATCAAGAATAGATGATTATTATCAATCTTGTCTTTTAAAATTTAATGAGATATTATCTTTAAGTAAAGATTGTGATTTTATTATTTCTGCGGGAGATTTGTGGGACACTTCTACAGTTTCAAATACAATGGTAGATGATCTACTTGATAGAATCGAATCAAATAAAAGGGATTTTTATGTAATTTTTGGCAATCATGATCTTAATTCTTACAATTTAAAAGCGTCCAAGTCAACAAGCCTTGCTCATATGATAAGAAGGTCAAAGTATGTTAAACATTTAACTGAAATTAAACAAGATAATTTTTTTATTAAAGGTTATGATTGTTATTTTGGTGTAGAGGAAGAATTAAAAAAGAATGGATTATTTCATAAATCAGGTATTAACAATTCTCTAGCAATAACACACTCATTTATAACAATAAAACCTTTTCTTTCAAATGTAAGTCATGTATTGGCTAAAGATATTAAAACTAATTACCAAACAATATTTTGTTCACATTTTCATTCAAAATTTGATGAAATTATAAATAAGCATAGATTTATTAATTTAAGTTCAATAGGAAGAACATCCATAAATGAACAGCATCAACCGCAGGTAGCAATTTTTAATACAGAAACACAGGAAATTCAAATTATTAAATTAAAGCAAGCCAAAGGTGCATCAAAAATATTCGATTTAACTGGTTACAGTGAAACAAAAAATAAATCTAAAAGTATTGACGATTTTCTTAGCTCGTTAAATAATGTGAAATTCAACGAATTATCAGTGCTTGGTCAAATTGAAAAAATTGGTAAAAAGAATGAAGTAGAAAAAACTATAATTGATTATTTAGTAAAAAAATCGGAGAAAATTAAAAATGAACAATAATGTAATTAAATGTTCTCATTGTGGAAAAATCTTTTTCAAGATCGGAAATGATAATAAATGCCCCTTCTGTAAAGAAGATTTAAAAGGTGACGATTCTATTAATAGATTTAAAAAAATGTTTGGCGATGATAACCTCTTTAATGATTTAATGGGAGTATGAAAATGAGTAATGATATACAAAAAATTCAAAATTTAGAAAAACAAAATAACGAAAACAAACTTGATCTTGCAAAACTTTTGGAACGTAAAAAGGTTTTAGATGAGGAAAATGAGAAAATTTTAAAGTTATTAAAAGAAAAGGGTATTGAAAAGGGTGAATTAGAACAAAAAACTGAAAAATTAAAATTAGATCTTTCCGATGAAATCGAAAAACTTGAAGAGGAATTAAAATAATGTTAAAGAATTTAGAGTCACAGATAAAGTCTTTAGAAGAAAAAACCTCTAGTTTAAAAGGAAAGGTACAAATTTTAGAAGAACAGTACAATAGTTCTCAAGAAAAAATAATTTCTTTAAAGAAGTCTCAAGATACAAATAAAAAAGCTATAAATTTACTTGATTTTGTTCAAGGAGCAACAAAAGAATCCACTAAAAGAATTTTTGAGGGGGTTATAACTAATGCTCTTCGTTTTATTTATCAAACAGACGAATATGATTTTGAGCTTGAGTTTAGTAAAAGAGGAAATATTCCAGAATTAAAATTTAATCTTAAAAAACCAGAAATGCAAGATTTTCACGATATTATGTCTACAAGTGCAGGGGGTAATAGAGATATTGTTGCATTGGCATTAAGAGAGGTTTTATTAGAAACTTTTAAAATATCGGGATTTTTATTGTTAGATGAACCTTTCAAAAGACTTGACAATTCAGAAACAATTAATAAAGCTATGGAATTTATTAAAAAATTACAAGAAAAGACTGGTAGGCAAATACTTATTATATCACATAAACAAGAAGTGATAGATTCTGTACCAGATCCTATAATTATGTCAAAAAGTAAAATATTAGAAAAAATCGAAGACAAAAAACCAAAATTATTAAAGAAAAAAAGAGGAAGAAAGAAAAAGGAGGAAATTTAAATGTTTAAAAAAATTAAAATGTATTTTGCAAAATTAAAACAAACAAAAGAACAAAAAGCTAAACTATTACAGGCTCAAAAATATTATAAAATAGTAAGAGAGGGTGCAATTTTTATTAAATATATAAAAGATGACTTGTCAAAAAATAAAAATGATATAAGTAGGCAAGTTAAAAGAGGTTTACAAAAATCTTTACAAAAAGGAAAACTTACAACAGGAATAGTAAATTATTACCAACAAAAAATTGAAAATGTTTTAAGAGTTATTGAAATAGAATTGAGTAAATTAAATGCAAAGAAAAAGGGTGGTGATAAATAAATGATAGAAGTTAAAATAAATGATGGTACATTTGATGAGTTTGACAAAAAAGTAAAGTTATTTAAAAAATTAGTTAATAAAGATGGTATCTTGAGAGAGCTAAGAGATAGGAGATACTTTGTAAAACCTTCTGTAAAAATTAAATTAAAACAACAAAAGGCTGCAAAAGAAAGAAGGAAAAAATGAACAAATTTAAAATAAACCAAGATGCTTATTTAGTAAAGGATTGGAAAATTACTCCTGTAAAAATCAATGCTATAATTATTAGAAATGATAAAAATGGAGAAACTTTAAAATATGAAATCCTTTATCCTAACAACCATCCCGATAAAATTAGTGAAGCTTATCTTATCCCTACATGGGAAGAAGCAAGAGCGGTTGCTTTAGATAATTGGAACAAAATTTATAAAAAAGTTTTAAAAGAATTAGAAACTAATAAAGGTTTTAATTTTGAAGAAGCAAAGAAAATTGTAGAAAGTATGAAAAGGAAGGAAAAAAATGAAAAATAAATCTGACCCAATTAAAAAATTAGGAAAATTAACTGTATCTGCTACAGCTCTTAGAAAGATTGCCAACAGAATACAAAAAAAGTATAAAACAAAAGGAGATGTTGTTTTAGATTGTAACATTTATTTAAATGAAAATTTAAAAGGTGAGAAAGTAAAAACAATAGGATGGTATGTTTAATAACAAATTGAAAAAAATATAAACAACAGAAAAATTTGATTAAGTTTTATGAAAATATTCTTTAGAATATTATAAAATTGTAAAAGAAAGAATAAATAATGTTTCAAAATAAAAGAATTTGTTTGTTGGGGTCGGGATCAAGTATTCGGCAAAATTTATGGCACGTTCCTATCCAATGGCTTCCAATTTGGCAGGCCTTAAGGGATGAAATAGTTTTTAGTTTAAATTGGGGATTTAAATTTTTTGAACAGTCTACAGCAGAAATTTATGGAGATTATCAATTTTTTGGTGCAGAAAAGGAGAATTTAAAAAAATTACCATTAATAGTAACATTAGATGATGGAGATTATCACAGAGAAGATGGGGTTAAATTGACTTCTAATGTTATCACATTAAAAGGCGCAAATGAGTATTATGGTAAAGATTCTTGGAATAAAGGATTTTTTAGTGGTCAATTAGTGGGTATTTTCGCTTTAAATTTAGCAATTAGGCTAGGGTTTAAAGAAATATTTCTTCTTGGATTTGATAGCTGTGAGATAAATGGTAGAACACATTTCTACCAAGATGATGGGGTTACTGGTCATTATGTGTATGATAAACAGCAACATAATGGTATAGGTAAAAGAAAAAATGAGGAATTTAGGACTGGTAATTATAATAGACCAAAAGAATTGAATAAAAAATATTTTGATCCATTTAAACAGGATTTAGAACAGGGAGTTAAAATTTTCAATGTATCTCCTGATTCAGCTATAAATAGTTTTAAAAAAATTGATTATTCGCAATTTTATAAAATATTACAAAATGATCCACAAATAATTAATCAAGATGAAATTAGAGAAGAAATTAAAAGGATTATAAATGAAAAATCAAACATTGTATAATAAATGTTTAGAAATTATAGATTTGTATGAAAAGTTTATAGATGAATCGTGTACTTGTTTTCAGGGAAATCCTCCATGTTCAAAATGCGAAAATTGTCCAATGGAAGGTGATTATGATAATGCTATTAAGTTTGTTGAGGATTACGAAAGGTATCAGTAAATGAAAGATCAACCAATTAAATGCCCAAATTGTCAAAGAAATTTACCAAGTAAAAAATGGTTGACAGTGGGAAATAAATGTATATGGTGTAGTCATCCTAAGGAGAAAAGAAAATGAATAATGTAAGAAAAATTTGGGGAGAGAAAAGAAATTTATTGTCAAATGAACAGGTAGAGATTGATTTACTTTATTTAGATGCGAATACAGCATGTTCGATTCATAAACATGAAGATAAAATTAATAGATTTGTATTGTTATCAGGTAGTGTAAATGTTAAAACTGAATTAGGAATCAAAAAATTGATAATTAATGAACCCTTTGATGTTGAACCTCCTATGATTCATCAATTTATAGTATTAAAAAAATCAACAATGATTGAGTTGGCTTTTGTTAAAAGTGGATGGATAGAATCAAATGATATTATAAGATATGTACAGGGAGGAAAAATAATCAGTAAAAAATTTGTTACACTTGATCAATTAAAAACAAAAGGATTATTAAACCTATAATGACTACTTTAGAACAATTAGAAAATTTTATTAAAAATAAACGTTTACTTGTAGTCGGTGGGGCACCATCTGCTTCCAAAAAATCCAAAGATTGGTATGATACTTTTGATGTAATTGTAAGATGTAATAATTATAAAAAAATTAATAATGATAGAACTGATGTTTTTTATTCATATTTTGGCAGAAATATTAAAAAAACTAAAGAAGAATTATTGAAAGATGGGGTAAAATTTTTAATTAATAAATGCCCTAATGCAAACATGACCAAAGTTTTGACTAATTGCGATATTCAAGATAAAGATTATAGATGGATATACGATTTAAGAAAAGATTGGTGGTTTTGTCCTTTAATTTCGCTAACTGAACAAAATTTAATTCGACAAATTGGTTTTTTAGATGGATATATGCCAACTGTCGGTTTTTCTGCTATTTTATTTTTTAGTAAATACACTAAATTGGATATTATAGGATTCGACTGTTTTGAATCTGGAATACATAATTTAAATGAAAAATGGGATAATTCAGGTAATCATAACCAAGACAAAGAAAAACAAATTTTGTTATATTTAACACAACAAAGGCAGATTGTATGGCACAAATAGATACATTAAAATTTTTTGTTATAAATAATAAATTAACATTATTAAATGAAAATAAACTTGAACAATTTCGTTTAGCTATTTGCAATATTAATACAAAAAAAATACAAGGTGTTTCTGCGGAATTAGGTGCATTTAAAGGTGGTGCATCATATTATATAGCAACATTATTAAAAAGAAAACATTATGTTTTTGATACTTTTGAAGGTATTCAAAATAGTGGAGATATGGATTATTTGCAAAATGGTGCTTTTGCTAATGTTACAGAAGAAAATGTCCAAGAATTACTAAAAAATACTAAATCTGTTATTGTAAAGGGTTTGTTTAACGGACAACGAAAGTCTGAACAATTTTGTTTTTCGCATTTTGATGGTGATACTTATCAGTCATGTAAAGATTATTTGAATTATTTTTATAAAAATACTGTTACAGATGGATATTTATTTTTTGATGATTATGGTTTAAATAAAGCAAAAGGTGTTCAAATAGCAGTTGATGAGTTTTTAAATAAACATAATAAACATAAACAAGCTTTTGTTTCGTCTTATCATCAATTTTGTATAATAAAGTAAAGGATATTTATGTCAATTATAATTAATGATCAATTGTATGAAAATGTATACAAACAAATTCCTGATTATGGTAGAGCCAAATTTAATCACTGTCCAGGGATTAGATTATATCCTCATTATAAAGATTATCTTTCAGGAAAAATTATTGATTTGGGATCAGGAACAGGTGAAACTGTTAATTTTTTTCGAAGTCAAAAATTTGAAGCTGTTGGTTTAGATTGGATACAACCAAGAAATAAGTTTTGTAAAAAAGCTAATATTACATTAAAAAATAAATTAAATCGTTACAATGTGGCAACCAGTTTTGATGTTATTGAACATTTAACTAATAGACAAGTCAAAGGATTATTTACAAATATGACAGTAAATAATATTCAAATTTTTACTATCGCCAATAC
>Ga0209345_10002719_pt1 | contig 19089 bp, 16 predicted proteins | sample Cruoilmetagenom7_FD_187294 | JGI IMG/M metagenome (GOLD analysis project Ga0209345, IMG submission 187294) | Oil polluted marine microbial communities from Coal Oil Point, Santa Barbara, California, USA - Sample 7 (SPAdes) (version 2) | ecosystem: Environmental > Aquatic > Marine > Oil seeps ... | reverse complement strand
TTTAGGGGCGAGTGGATCACCCAATATTTCGGTGACCTTAACCCCAGCGCGCGGCGATTTTCCGGCCGCTTGGGTCATCACAAGCTGCCCTGATACAGCGCCGCCTAGATCCGCAATCGGGGAAGAATAACGGACCCGTTTATCAACCGGGGCGAGCCATGCCTTGCCTGCGCCATCCAGTTCCACCACGCCCATCATGCCTTCGGTCTGCGCGGGCAGTTTTTTCATCACATGCGCGCGCCAGCCGCCGCCGGTTTCCTCCGTGCGGGCCAAAATCCGGTCACCAATTTTGAGCGCGGCCTGCCTTGCGCCGCCCTTTTTTCCTTCAATAATGCGCAAACGCGGCGGCGCGGCCGCATCATCAGGTTCCCAATTATCGGGGATGGCGAATGGTTCGCCTTCCTCAATCTCTACCACCCGCAGCACAGTTACACGGGGCACCCCGCCCATCCGGTGATAGGAGGTCTTGCGGCCATCGATCAGCCCTTCTTCGGCCATGTCCTTCAGCAGCTTTTTAAGGGCAATTTTTTCCTGGCCCTTCAGCCCGAATGCCTTGGCAATTTCCCGTTTTCCGGTGATTTTGTCCGAGGTTTGGATGAATTCGATGATTTGCTTGCGCGTGGGCAAGCCCGGGGCGAAACGGGGGGCTGGTTTAACCATAGGGCGTCCTATGCAGGCTGGCAGCAGCGCGGGCAATGTTTGTCGCCCATGTTTGTCGCCCATGTTTGTCGCCCATGTTTGTCGCCCATGTTTGCTGGCCGCCCGCCGAAAATCCCTCGCGGCACAGGCGCGCCGCCTTAACCCTGATTGGCGTTAATACGCCTTGGCCACATAAATGCGTTCCACTGCTGGCTCTCCTGTAAAGATACAGGGGCCATCGGCGGGTTCCAAACCAATCGGAACATTGCGTATGGTCAGTTTAAGTGATTTTAATTGTTCGATAATTGCTTCAAGCGCGGGGCCGGTTGGTTTTGACCATTGCACTTCGGCCCAGCCGGGATGGGTTTTACTGGCATCATAAAATTGGGCCAATTCTTCCATTGTGGTGATGCCCCGGGTGATATTTGCATCGCGGCGCTGCTCTGCCTCGTCAAACAGCGATTGCTGGATTTCTTCGAGCAGGGCTGGAATTAATTTCACAGCATCGCCGCTGGTGGGCGCGGTGAAATCAGGTTTTCCATTGTCGGCCCATAAACGGTCCCGGCGTAGCAGAGAGACTGTGCCCGCTTCCATATCACGCCCGCCCACTTCGATGATGATCGGGGCCCCTTTGCGGACCCAATTCCAGCGCTTGGCCCCGGTTTTTCCAGGCTTTTTGTCCAGCAGGATACGGATTTTCTCGCCCAGTGCCTGATGCTGGGCAATGCCTGCGCGCAATTCTTCGCAATATGCGAGCAAGGCTTCGTCTTCCGGTTTTTCGCGCAACATGGGCAGAATGATAATTTGATGCGGGGCGATTGCTGGCGGCACGCGCAGACCGTCATCATCGCCATGCGTCATGATTACCGCGCCAATCAGGCGTGTTGATACGCCCCAGCTGGTGGTGTGGCAAAATTGCTGGCTGCCTTCGCGGTCCTGATATTGAATCCCCGATGCCTTTGCGAAATTGGTGCCCAAATAATGGGATGTTCCCGCCTGCAGCGCCTTGCCATCCTGCATCATGGCCTCGATCGACCATGTTTCCACCGCGCCGGGGAAACGTTCATTCTCCGGCTTTTCGCCAGCGGTAACCGGCATCGCCAGATCGTCTTGCGCGCACGCACGGTACACTTCCAGCATCTTAAGCGTGTGCGCCTTTGCCTCAACATCATTGGCATGGGCGGTATGGCCTTCCTGCCACAAAAACTCGCTGGTGCGCAGAAACGTTCTTGTGCGCATTTCCCAACGCACAACATTGGCCCATTGGTTGGTCAACATTGGCAGGTCACGCCAGCTTTGAATCCACCGCGCCATTGCATCACCGATAAGGGTTTCTGATGTTGGCCTGACAATCAGCGGTTCTTCCAGTTTAGCCTCTGGATCAGGTTTTAGGCCGCCTTCGCCATCTGCGATCAACCGGTGATGGGTAACCACCGCCATTTCCTTGGCAAAGCCTTCGACATGGGCGGCTTCTCGTTCGAAATTGGAAAGCGGGATGAAGATAGGAAAATAGCAATTTTCATGCCCTGCATCCTTGATCCGGTCATCCAACAGGCGCTGGATCCGTTCCCAGATCCCATAACCCCATGGTTTAATCACCATGCAGCCGCGCACGCCGGATTCTTCCGCCATATCAGCGGCGCTGATCACCTCTTGATACCATTGCGCAAAATCATCAGCGCGCTTCACAGTCAGAGCGTGGCGAATGTTGGACACGGTAATTCCAGTTCTTAAAGTGGTTTGATCGACCAGAAATTCGCTAGTTTAACTACCGAGTTCGTCCAGCTTCTTTTGCATGGCGGCCATTTGTTTGTGCAAATCTGACAGCTCTACATTATCTGAAGCAGGTTCAGCGCTGGGCGCAGACGGCTTTTCGGTTTTCATGGCAGGCATGAATGCATCGGTGGCAGCGCGCATCATTGCAATATTGGTTTCAGCGATCTGGGCCAGCGGGTTGTTGCCGATACCTTGGCTGAAGGCATCTTGCAATTTGGTCTGGTTTTCGCGGAAGTTTGACATCGCCGCCTCCAAATAATGGGGCATCATCGATTGCATTGAATTGCCATACATCCCGATCAAATCACGCAGGAAGCTGACCGGCAGCATATGTTGGCCATTGGATTCTTCTTCCATGATGATCTGGGTCAATATTGAATGGGTAATATCCACACCGCTTTTGGCGTCAATCACCTTGAATTCTGTCCCTTCGCGGGTCATCTGGGCAAGGTCATCCAGCGTAATATAGCTAGACGAGCTGGTATTATAGAGCCGGCGGTTGGCGTATTTTTTGATCGTTACTGTATCACCATCTTTTGGATCACGCTTGGCCATCGAGAGATTCCCATATTACAATAAAGGCATATTAGCATCCGCAGTATGTGCAGTGCAACAAAATCGAAGCGGCACCCTCATCTGCGATAACGGCTGCCAAGAACGGTCAATAATTCATATTGAGACAGGGCCGAAATTCTTGATGCCTGAGGTAAATCATAGGGAATATCGACCCAGTCCCCTTCCTTCAAATGCGGGGCAGCGGCAAGGTCAACTACCACCATATCCATTGAGACCTGACCTAATAATGGCAGGATTGCTTCGCCCGATCTAAGGGCCCCTCCCCCTGCCCATGACCGCAAATAGCCATCAGCATAACCCACTGAAACAATGCCTACATTCATGTTGGATGTGGCGGTAAATTTCGCATTATACCCCACCGAATCGCCCGCGCTGAGATTGCGCCGCTGGATGATTGCAGCTTGTGGATAGGCAACTTGAGAAATAACATTGCCGAGCTGGGGCCGCGGCACACCGCCGTAAAGGGAAAGGCCGGGCCGGGTCAGGTCAAAGGCATATTCATTACCCAATGCGATCCCTGCACTATTGGCCAAGCTGTGATATTTGGCCGGGATACTGCGTGCAGCATTATGAAACCGGCCAAGCTGAACGGCGTTTAATGCGCTGTCTTCATCTGCAGACGCCAAATGTGACATTAGAATTTCGATATCGAGGCGGCCTAGCGCGGGATCAGCCCATTCATCCACCGCGATACCAAGCCGATTGATACCGGTATCAACCATTAAATGGCACGGCCCGCCCCCGCCTTCCAGCCACAGTTTCACTTGATTTGGGGTGTTTAAAACGGGGCGTACACCCACTGCGCGGGCATAAGCGGCATCTGCGGCCTGCATCGGGCCATGCAGCACTGAAATATAGCGCGCTTCTACATGGGCAAGAACCTGCGGAACCTCGCTCCAATGGGCTACGAAGAAATGCCGGGCGCCCGCTTTGCACAAAGCGGGGACCACATGATCGACGCCCAATCCATAGGCATCTGCCTTAACCGCAGCGCCCGCTTCTGCCGCGCCGGACATGCGGTGGAGCGCCCGCCAATTTTCAGCCAGAGCGCCCTTGTCCAGACGCATCTGAAGGGTGGGCGGTGCAGGTTCAGCCATTTTCGTCAAAATCTTTGGGCGGCCCGTCTGGAATTCCCCACCAGCCCACAACCAGTGCAATGGCGACAAACACCCAAGTATACCACAGCCCGGCAAAAGCATTGCCGGTGCGGGCAATAATGTATCCCGCAATCAGGGGTAAAAAGCCGCCAAAATACCCAGCGCCAATATGATAGGGGATCGACATTGAACTATATCGGATCCGCGCGGGGAACATTTCCGATAGCAATGCGGCCACTGAACCATATGTCATCGCGGACAAGGCGCCCAGAACCAGCAGCACACCGATAATACCCATCATATGCAGAAAGGATGGCTGAACATCATCAAATGAATATCCAACCTTGGTCAAAACCGCCTGTAATTGCAGTTTGCGCGCTGGTGAATTGTCCCATTCATAGTCGGAAAGTGGGACGCTGACCGTTCCGGCCACAACCTTTAATGCCTCCCCTTGTGTGACAGTATAAGGCACGCCGCTGGCGGTGAGGTCTTCCAGCATCCGGCCGCATTGGGTGGCCTGAACATCTGAAAACGGATCGTAATCACAATTCGGGCCGGTAACCGTAATCGGGGCTGATAGGGATGCGCTAGCCAGGCCTGGGTTCGCCAATTGGCCAAGCATCCAAAATGATGGAAACAGCAGGAATAAGGTGAAAATATTGCCCCAGATAATCGGCTTTTTACGCCCGATCCGGTCTGATAAACGGCCAAAATAAATGTAGAAAACCATAGCAGTCAGGCCAGCCACCCCAATAAGAATTTCCGCAGTGGTATCAGCCACGCGCATCGGCCCCTTGAGGAAGGATAGCGATGAAAAGAATGCCGTATACCAGATGGTGGTCAGGCCGCCGGTAATCCCGAACAGGGCCACAAAAATCCGTTTGCCATTTCCGGGGTAAGTGAAGCTTTCAACAAACGGGTTCTTCGCCGTTTCGCCGGCCTCTTTCATCGCTTTGAAAACCGGGCTTTCGGACAGTTTTAGCCGCATCCACAGAGAAATGCCGAGCAGGATGAGCGATAGCAGAAACGGAATCCTCCAGCCCCACGCGGCAAAATCATCTGCCGGTATCAGGAAACGGCAGGTCAGCACGACGGCAATGCTAAGAACAAAGCCGCCCACAACACTGGCCTGAATAAAACTGGTGTAATAACCGCGCTTTTCAGCCGGGGCGTGTTCGGCCACGTAAATGGCAGCGCCGCCATATTCACCGCCCAGCGCGAGACCCTGTAAAATACGCAGAGCAATGACGATTATCGGGGCTGCAATCCCGATTGTTGCTGCGCCCGGGATCAATCCAACCCCAGCTGTTGCAATCCCCATCAAGGTGACTGTGACCAAAAATGTGTATTTGCGGCCCAAGCTATCGCCTAGAAAGCCGAACAAAATTGCGCCAAGCGGGCGGAAACCGAACCCGACTGCAAAGCCTGCCCAAACCATCAGCAATTGCAGCGTTTCATTGTCGGACGGGAAAAAGGCTGCGCCAATCAAACCGGCCAGCGTGCCGTAAATGAAGAAATCATACCATTCGAAGATCGTGCCAGCCGATGATGCGGCGATGACTAGACGGATTTCCTTATCCGTTGGTTCATGGCTGTGTGTTGCAGCATTCTCGTTCATGATCTGCCTATTTCCCCCAAGTCCCTGCGTTACGGATGATGCAATCCCCGCGTGGATGCCTCTAGCTGGTCGAAGGTTGCTTGCAAAGCGCCGCTGCGGCCGCTCTCCACGGCAGAAGAATGGCGCCGCGCCGGCCCACTAGATCGCGGGCTGGATCAAGGATTTTTAGGCCCGGCCAATCAGGGCCATCGCAAGTGCCGGCCAGCCACCCTTCGATCGCGGACAGGCTGGCGGCAATGTGATCGGCGGATTGCCCTGCTGCGCCCTTGGCAAAAATCGCAGCCGCGGCCTGGCCGATGGCACATGCTGATACCTGTAGCCCGATGGTGTCGATCAACCCGGATTTATCCATCGTCATGCCGATTTTAAGGGTGCTGCCGCAACTTTGCGAGCGCGCCGATCCGGTCATGGTAAAGCCGGGATGAAACGGAAAATCGGACAGGCTGACCGCCAGCCCCAGCATTTCAGGAGTATAAAGTTTGGCGGCAGGCGCGGCGTTCATTGTTAGTGAATGGCCGCATCATCTTTCGCCAATTGTTGGCGCCGGTCCTGGATAAGCTGGACCAATTCTTCTGTGCTGGCATTCACCAACGGATATGTGCGCGCGGATGTGATCCAATTGGGCCTGCCTGCAACACCCCACATTGTATCATAGCCCAGCACCAATAGCGAAAAGCCAAGCACGGCAACAATACCGCCCTTGATCGCCCCAAATCCAAAGCCCAGCACCCGGTCAATCGGGCCAAGTATTGAACTGCGTGATGCATCCCCGGCCCGCCCGGCAATCAGTTTCATTCCTGCATAAGGGATTAATAGCAGCAGGGCGAAGGCCAGCAATGCTGCCCCCGAAGGAATGCCAATGCGCGGTTGGAGCCAATCATACAGCGGGGTGTGAAGGTAATGGATCGCAAAAACTGCCAATATCCACGCCGACAGCGATAAGACTTCTTGCACCAACCCCCGCATGAAGCCGCCCGTCGCGGCGACGCCGACGATGATCAGAACGATGATGTCGAAACCTGTCATAAGCTGCCGCCGAAACTATTGCTGAACCATCACTTGGTCAACCAGATTGGCCAATTGATTAAGCCCCTGATAGTTTAGCGCGCCTGAATTTGCATCCGCTTTTTTGCTGTTCTTGCCAGAAACACTTGGTCCAAACCCTTTGGCAAAGCCAAGCTTTTCTGCCTCGCGCAGGCGGACGCCGGCGTGCGCGACCGGGCGAATTTCCCCGGCAAGGGACACTTCACCAAACCATGCGCTGCGGTTTGGCAGGGGTTTGTCTGCCAATGCAGATACAAGCGCGGCCGCCACCGCAAGATCGGCAGCGGGATCGGACAAGCGATAACCACCTGCAACATTGAGGTAAACTTCTGCTGAACTAAAATTAAGCCCGCAGCGCGATTCAAGCACAGCCAGCAACATCGCCAGCCGCCCACTATCCCACCCCACCACAGCGCGGCGCGGTGTGGCGCCGCTTTGTAATTTTACGATCAAGGCCTGAATTTCAACCAATACGGGCCGTGTCCCCTCCAATGCGGGAAACACCGAACTGCCTGCCAGCGGGGTGTCGCGCCCGGAAAGAAACAGCATGGAGGGATTGGAAACCTCCTCCAACCCTGCGCCCGCCATTGCAAACACACCGATCTCATCCACAGCACCAAATCTGTTTTTCAGCGCGCGCAGGATACGGTATTGATGGCTGCGTTCCCCTTCAAAGCTCATCACAACATCGACCATATGTTCAAGCACGCGCGGCCCGGCAATTGTGCCATCCTTTGTAACATGGCCAACCAACACCAATGCAGCGCCGGTTTCCTTGGCATATCGGATCAGCTCAAATGCGCAGCCGCGCACCTGGCTGACCGTGCCCGGTGCGCCTTCGATGGTGTCGGAATGCATTGTCTGGATCGAATCGATTACCAGTAATGCCGGCGGCTCCATCGTGCCCAGCGTGGTAAGAATATCGCGAACGGATGTGGCTGCGGCAAGTTTGATAGGGGCATCTGCCAAGCCCAATCGGGACGCGCGCAAGCGGACCTGTCCTGCCGCCTCTTCCCCGCTGACATATACTGTATGCCCGCCCGCTTTGGCGATTTTTGCGGCTGCTTGCAGCAGCAAGGTCGATTTTCCGATCCCGGGATCCCCGCCCATTAAAATGGCAGAACCAGGCACAAGGCCCCCGCCCAGCGCCCGGTCAAATTCGGCCATGCCGGTCGGGCGGCGTTTTGGCACTTCACCAGGAACATCCAGCGCGACAAATTCTACCGCGCGCCCCCCGCTCGACAGATCATGTTTTTGGGAAAATACCGTCGCGGGGGCATCTTCGGACAATGTGTTCCATTCAGAGCAGTCTGGGCATTGCCCCTGCCACCTGTGCGAAACAGACCCGCAAGCCTGACAGATATAGCGTCTTTTCGTCTTGACCATCTGTTCTTAATAGGGAGAACATAGGCGGAACGCAATTGCCAAACCATTGTTCGCAGGGCACAAGGCCGCCATGCGGCAAAAAGAGCTCAGGATTGCACTGGTTTGTTACGGCGGGGTCAGCCTGGCTGTCTATATGCACGGCGTCACCAAAGAGGTCTGGAAGTTGGCCCGCGCGAGCCGTGATTTCCACTCCCTTCGGCCCAAGGTCGAGGGTGTTCAGGATATTTACCGCGAATTACTAGAAACAATTGAGCGCGATAATGGACTGCGATTGCGTATTTTGCCTGATATCCTTTCGGGGGCCAGCGCAGGGGGCATCAACGCCGTTTTTCTAGCGCAGGCATTACATTCCGGCCAATCGTTGGAACCGTTGACCGATCTGTGGTTGGACGGGGCCGATGTTGAACGGTTGCTGGACCCCGATGCCCGGCCAATGTGGCGTTTCACAAAATTCTGGGCACAGCCAATTGTCTGGTGGTTGTTGACCCGGCCCGGCAGCGGCGTTTCCGAAAGTGTTGCGCCAGAAACGCAAAGCGAAGTCCGCCGCAAAGTCTCCGGCTTTATCAGGGGGCGCTGGTTTGAACCGCCATTTTCTGGTGCCGGATTGTCCCACCAATTGTACGACGCGTTGCAATCCATGGAAGAATCGGGATCAGATGGGCCCCTTTTGCCGCCCGGGCATCCGATTGATTTATATGTCACCACTACTGATTTTCGGGGTTTTAGAGGTATCCTTCACCTCAACAGCCCACCGACGGTGGAGGAGAGTGAGCATCGGATGCCGATCGGGTTCTCCGCCCAAGTCCCGGTGGAGGGCGGCCATGATGTGGCTGATCGTTTGGAATTGATCTTGGCAGCCCGGGCAACAGCCAGTTTCCCCGGCGCATTCCCGCCATTACAATTGGCTGAAATTGATGAATTGGCCATTGCAACCGACAGGCAGTGGCCTGGCCGGAAAGCCTTCGTGGAACGCACAATGCCGGTCCACGTGCGGGAAGGTAACAGCCAAAATGTTGCCTTGATCGATGGATCGGTTTTGAACAATGCCCCGTTTGAAGGGGCAATTCAGGCATTGCATGGCCGCCCGGTCCAACGCGAAGTTGACCGCAGGTTTGTCTATATTGATCCCCACCCTGATACGCTTGATTCATCCACTGAAGAGGCAAAACGCCCGGTCGGATTTTTTTCTGCTATTTTGGGGTCACTTTCTGCAATCCCGCGCGAACAGCCCATTCGGGACAATTTGGAAGTTCTGGAAGAACGATCACGCGAAGCGCAGCGGTTGGAACGGATTGTTTCAGCCTTAAGGCCCGAAGTTGAACGGTCGGTTGAAAAGCTGTTTGGTCACACACTGTTCCTAGACAAGCCAACGCCAAAGCGGCTGAAAGCATGGCGAAATAAAGCGCAAAACGCGGCTGTGGATGGGGCGGGCTATGCTTTCCATTCCTATGCTCAGGCAAAATTCACCGGGATTGTCGAACAATTGGGCCAACTTGCACTGGATGCAGCGCCGCAGCTGTCGCGGAAATTGGCATCAGTAGCCAGCAAACCGATCGTTCAGCGATTGCTGGATACACTGGAAGAGCGCGGTTTGCACAGTTTGGTCGAACCCTCAGGCTCAATGAGCGATGATGCGATTGCGTTCTTCCGTGCGCATGATCTGGGATTTCGTATTCGCCGGCTGCGATTGTTGGTGCGCCGGTTGGCGCGGGACTGGGAAAATGATCCAGAGATTTCCGATCAGGATTTGGAGCAGGCCCGCGATGTTATTTACGCGATTTTGGCCCTTTATTTTGCTCATGACGGGGCCAAAAATCTGGGGCCGGAATTCAGTCAATGCGCTGAACAGGTGATGGAAGAACCGGGCCTGCTACTCGATCGTTTAGGCCAAGTCCGCCTGTTACCAGAGGTGGATGAGAAAGCTGAAGAAATGCTCGCGGAGGCATTGGAAAAAATGCCGAAAAACCTGCGCCGGCGGATGCTGCTCACCTATCTAGGTTTTCCCTTTTATGATGTGGCGACGCTGCCGCTGCTGAAAAACGAAGGGCTGACGGAATTTGACGAGGTGAAAGTTGACCGCATATCGCCAGATGATGCCCGTTCCATCCGCGAGGGCGGTACAAGGGCGACATTGCGCGGCACTGAATTATATAGTTTCGGCGCCTTTTTCAGCCGGGCCTACCGCGAAAATGATTATCTGTGGGGTAGGCTGCACGGGGCGGAAAGGATGATCGATTTGATTTGTTCCACCGTGGATACGCCGGTGGCAGATGGGGTCTGCCAAGATTTCAAGCGAAGGGCATTCCTGAAAATTCTAGATGAAGAACAGGAACGCCTATCGGCAAGCAGCGATCTGCTTGCCTCAATCCGGCAGGAAATCGAGGAACGCCTCGGCTAATTAATTTCAGCTTCCAAACACGTCCTTCAGCCGACCAAAAAATCCGTGGCTTTCAGGGCATTCGTCACCTGTTTCAGTCTCGCGGAACTGTTGCAGAATTTCCTTTTGGGCCTTGGTTAATTTGGTTGGGGTCTCCACCGCAATTTCCACCACGAGATCGCCGCGCCCGCGCCCTTGCAGGATTGGCATGCCCGCACCGCGCTGACGCAATTGTTTGCCAGACTGGATGCCTGCCGGAATTTCAACCGTGTTGGTTTCCCCATCAAGATCGGGAATTTCAACCGAGCCGCCCAGTGCCGCGCTTGTGAAACTGATCGGCACGCGTGTGAGCAAGGTTGTCCCTTCGCGTTGGAAAACTTCGTGCTGGCGGACATGGATAAAGATATAAAGATCGCCAGCAGGCGCGCCGCGGGCCCCGGCCTCGCCCTTGCCGGTCAGGCGAATGCGTGTGCCGGTATCAACGCCGGGCGGAATATCCACTTGGATTGATTGCGGCTGGTCCAGCCGGCCCTCCCCGCGGCAATCATGGCATGGGCTTTCGATGACTTCACCGCGGCCATGGCAATTGGGGCATGGCCTCTCGACCACAAAAAACCCTTGTTTGGCGCGGACTTTACCCTGCCCATGGCATAGGTTGCAGTCGCGTGTGCTTGTGCCCGGGGTTGAACCGGAACCCTCACATGTATCGCAGCTTTGCGAAACCTCGATTTCGATCTCGCTAGATTTTCCGTGGAACGCATCGCTAAGATCCACTTCCAGATCATAGCGCAAATCAGCGCCGCGGCGGGATTGCTGGCGGCCGCCGCCGCCAAATCCACTGCCAAAAATCGTTTCGAAAATGTCGCCAATGTCGCCAAAATCACCCTGCGGCCCGCGGCCACCGCCGCCACCATTCATGCCTTGTTCGAAGGCTTCGTGGCCGTAACGGTCGTATGCAGCCCGTTTCTGCGGGTCCTTCAAACAGTCGTACGCTTGACTGATGGATTTGAATTTCGCTTCGGATTCGTCGCAGCCAGGATTGCGGTCCGGATGGCATTCCATCGCAAGGCGGCGATAGGATGATTTAATCACCTTATCATCTGCGTCCCGCGACACATTCAATAATTCATAATAGTCGATGCTATTCGAAGGCATTTGGTCAACCCCAAACTCTAACGCCACCGATGCATCTGGCACCGATGGCGTTAGCAGTCATTGTCAGGACAATTAGTCCTTCTTGTCTTCATCCACTTCTGAGAATTCGGCGTCTACAACCTCTTCCTCAGGACCGGTATCGGCATCAGCAGGTGCGCCCTCATCCGAAGATGCATTGGCTTGTTCCTGTTCATAAATCGCCTGCCCCATTTTCATGGCAAGTTCGGTTAGAACTTGTGATTTGGCCGCGATTGCATCGGCATCGTCACTTTCAAGTGCAGTTTTGGTTTCTGCAACAGCAGCCTCGACTTCTGATTTGAGCGATGCGTCGATCTTGTCGCCATGCTCTTCAAGCTGCTTCTCACTCGCATGAACCAGACTGTCGGCCTGATTGCGCGCTTCGGCGCCTTCCCGGCGTTTCTTGTCTTCGTCTGCAAATTTTTCAGCATCCTGAACCATCTGATCGATGTCATTATCTGACAGACCGCCAGATGCCTGGATCTTGATCTGCTGTTCCTTGCCTGTGCCCTTATCCTTGGCCGAGACATTAACGATGCCGTTGGCGTCAATATCGAAGGTCACTTCGATCTGCGGGACACCGCGCGGCGCGGATGGAATGCCGAGCAAGTCAAACTGGCCAAGCATTTTATTGTCCGCCGCCATTTCCCGTTCACCCTGGAACACGCGGATCGTCACTGCCTGCTGATTATCTTCGGCGGTGGAATAGGTCTGCGTTTTCTTGGTTGGAATGGTGGTGTTGCGATCAATCATGCGGGTGAACACCCCGCCCAGCGTTTCAATGCCAAGCGAAAGCGGCGTCACATCCAAAAGCAACACATCCTTCACATCGCCCTGCAAAACGCCGGCCTGAATGGCAGCGCCCATTGCAACCACTTCGTCAGGGTTTACGCCCGTGTGGGGTTCCTTGCCGAAGAATTCTTTCACGATTTCGCGAACGCGCGGCATTCGGGTCATCCCGCCTACCAAGATCACTTCGTCGATCCCTGATTTGTCCAGCCCGGCATCAGCCAAGGCCTTCTTGCACGGATCAAGGGTGCGTTTGATCAGATCGCCAACCATCTTTTCCAATTGTGAACGGCTGATCGTTTCAACCAGATGGAGCGGCGTGGAACTGCCACCTTCCATGCGGGCGGTAACAAATGGCAGGTTCACTTCGGTTGTTTGCGCGCTGGAAAGTTCAATCTTGGCCTTTTCAGCAGCTTCTTTCAGACGTTGAAGCGCAAGCTTATCAGTCCGAAGGTCCATATTTTCCTTCTTTTTGAAGGCTTCGGCCAGATATTCAACAATCGCATTATCGAAATCTTCGCCGCCAAGGAATGTATCCCCATTGGTCGATTTCACTTCGAACACGCCATCCCCGATTTCCAGAACGGAAACGTCAAACGTGCCGCCGCCAAGGTCATAGACAGCGATGGTTTTACCTTCGTCCTTGTCCATCCCATAGGCCAGCGCAGCCGCAGTTGGTTCGTTGATGATGCGCAGCACCTCAAGACCGGCGATTTGGCCCGCATCCTTGGTTGCCTGACGCTGGGCGTCATTAAAATATGCCGGAACGGTGATCACTGCTTGGGATACAGTTTCGCCCAGATAGCTCTCGGCCGTTTCTTTCATCTTTTGCAAAATGAAGGCGGATACCTGCGAAGGCGAATATTTCTCGCCCGAGGCTTCTACCCATGCATCGCCATTTTTGCCTTTGACGATGGTGTAAGGAACGAGCCCCATGTCTTTCTTGGTCAACGGATCATCAAAGCGGCGACCAATCAGACGTTTGATCGCAAATAATGTGTTGTCCGGATTGGTTACTGCCTGCCGTTTGGCTGGCTGCCCGATCAGACGCTCACTGTCTTTGGTGAAGGCAACGATCGAAGGTGTTGTGCGTGCGCCTTCGGAATTTTCAATTACTTTAGGCTTGCCGCCATCCATGACGGCAACACAGGAATTGGTGGTGCCGAGGTCGATACCGATAACTTTGGCCATGGTTTTCCCATTCAGTTTAAAATTGGACGCTGCCTGTGTGCCCCCCAGGAATGGCGAGGCAGCTTGACAGCTCGGATAAGTGAACAAATACTCTGCGCCGGATATAGGTGCGGTTTTTGTTGGCACAAGGGATGATGGCAGGTAGTTTCTTGCCTATCCAACAGGGAGGAATAGACGTGAAAAATTCGATATTTGCCTGCTTAGTACTTGGGGCTGCAACATCGATGCTTGGTGCCTGCGGTGGCGAAACGCAGGATCAAAGCGTGGTTGCGCCCGCTGGCGTGCCCGGCCTCAGCGCCGCCAATGCGCGGCTGGTGCTGGCGCCGGTGGAAGGAAACCCCGGGGCCGTCTATTTCGATCTTTCCTATGATGGTGAAGATAATATCGCCGTGAGCCGTGCATCTGTGCAAGGCGCGCAAAACGCGGTGATGCACCAGATGGGTGAATGGGATGGCAAAATGCAGATGATGGAAATGCTGCCTTTTGTGATGAAAAAGGGGGAAAAGGTCAGCTTTGAACCGGGCGGCAAACATATCATGGCAATGGATGTATCGCCTGAATTAAAACCGGGCAGCACCACCGAAATCACAGTGACAGTAGCCGGGGGCGATAAAATTAGTTTCCCCGCAGAAATCCGGGCTGCCGGGGAGGAACGCTGAGCGATCAGGCCGCCGCCTGCCCAATTGGCGGGCAGCGGCCGCTCACTTCCGGCGAAATTGCCTTGGCCCGCACCATGTTTGGTGATGCACTAGATTATTCAGAGGTCACCATCCGACGAAAAAAATGGTTCCTGTTCCACCCTCGCCGCACCACAATGGCGCCGCGCGGGCACATCCATTTTCATCCACGCGGGTCATCCTATTGCGATGATTTTTCTGCCCAAACATTGATGCAGCAGGGCCTTTTCATCCACGAAATGGTTCATGTGTGGCAGACACAGACCCGCGGTAATTGGTATTTGGTTGCAAAACGCCATCCCTGGTGCCGATATGATTATAGCCTCAAGCCGGGTTGGCCGCTGGAGCGGTATGGAATTGAACAGCAGGCAGAAATTGTAAAACACGCATTCTTGATGCGAAACGGCATGAAATTGGCGGGTGTGGCGGATCAGGCAGCCTATGATGTGCTGGTCAATTTTTCCGTCTCTGGCTGATGGTCGCCTTGGCCAATTAGCCGCATCGCGGCGGCATCTACATTCAGACGGATGAACGAAAGACAGCCCCGGCACCGTTTTGGCGCCGGGGCTGTCTTTTCATGAGCTCAAACCTTGGGCGTCAAAACCCTTGGTCCCAAAAAGCATGGTAAGATGGGCAAAAATTGCCAGCCTAGATCAAGGTTTCTTGGCCACGCCCACCATTGCAGGCCGTAGCAGCCGATCCTTGATCATATAACCTGGCTGCATTTCTTGAACGACAGTGCCCGGTTCATGTTCATCACTTGGAATTTCAAGCATTGCCTGATGCTGGTTGGGATCAAGCGGCAGGCCGGTGGCGGCGATGCGAGTAATCCCGTGCTGGCCAAAAACCTTGTCCAATTCGCGCATGGTGGCCTCGATACCCGAAACCAATCCGCTTAATTTAGCATCTTCGCGCAAATCGGCAGGAACCGCTTCCACCGCGCGGGCCAGATTGTCAGACACTGACAGAATATCGCGGGCAAAGCCGGTCGCGGCATAGGCGCGCGCATCAGCCACGTCTTTTTCCAATCGCCGGCGAACATTTTGCGTGTCAGCCTTAGCATACAGAACATCTTGTTTGGCCGCATCCAGATCGGCGCGCAAATTGGCTAGAATCTCTGATAGGTCATCCTGGCCGGTTTCATCGTCAGATCCATCATCAAGGAATGCGTCAGGCACGCCTTTTAATTCTTCGGCTGCCGCCTGATCCTGCGGGTCCGGTTTTTTATTGTCCATGGTGTTCGTAATTCCAGCTAACCAATGATTTTGCCCAAGGATTGGGCCGTGAAATCTACCATGGGGACGACGCGCGCGTAATTCAACCGCGTGGGGCCGATCACTCCCAATACGCCGATCACTTTTCCTTCCCGATCACGATAGGGCGAGGCGATGACCGATGAGCCCGAAAGCGCGAATAAACGGTTCTCCGCGCCGATGAAAATGCGTGTCGCATCCGCTTCGCGCGCGTTTTCCAGCAAGCCGGCGACAGATTGCTTGCTTTCCAGATCATCCAGTAGCGAGCGGACCCGTTCGATATCACCTAGCGCAACATCATCCAGCAAATTGGCTTGCCCCCGGATGATTAGGACAGGGCGTTCTGCCGCATCAGCGCTCCACACGGCCAAGCCGCGTTCAACCAGATCACGGCTGGCATCATTCAATGCGGAACGGCCGCTGTTAATTTCTGCATGCATTGCAGCAGCAGCATCGGCCAGCGTGCGGCCGGTTAAATGCGCGCTGATGTAATTATTGGCCTGTTCCAATGTATTGCTGGTGGTGGCTTGCGATAATTCGATAATCCGGTTTTCGATCTGGCCATCCTCACCCACCATAATGGCCAATGCGCGCCGAGGTGAAAGCTGCATCAAATTCATCTGTGCAAGATGCGTCTCGCGGCGCGGAACCATCACCATCCCCGCTGCACCCGACAGGTCGGATAAAATGGTGCTGGTCATTTCCAATGCCGCTTCGATCGGGCCTGGTTCCCCCAATCGCTGTTCAATCGCAGCGCGTTCCTCGCGCGTGGGGCCGGTCGCTTGCATCATGCCGTCCACAAACAGACGCAGCCCGCTCTCAGTCGGAATCCGCCCGGCACTGGTATGGCGCGCGGCCAGTAGGCCAAGCGTTTCAAGTTCGGCCAATACAGAGCGAATCGAGGCGGAGGATAAATTCAAGCGCCCCTCGCCCGCCAGTGCCTTTGAACCTACCGGCTGCCCGCTCGTGATAAAACCTTCAACCACGAGACGGAAAATCTCGCGGGCGCGGTCGGTTAATTCAGTTACGGGCTGCATGGTCATTGTGGTCAACATCGCGACTGGCCTTGCGGCCATAAGGTTCATGAGCCTAACGCGGCACGAACGATTCATCAAAGGAAACCCAATGCGACCTTCAGGCCGCGCGCCAGACGAAATGCGCGCAATCACAATTGAAACCGGCTTTACCAAACATGCAGAAGGCTCCTGCCTGGTCAGTTTTGGCGCAACCAAGGTGCTGTGCACCGCCAGTATAGAGCGCAATGTTCCGCCATGGCTGCGCGGCAAGGGCGAAGGTTGGGTGACCGGTGAATATTCAATGTTGCCCCGCGCCACCCATACACGCAGCAGCCGCGAGGCAGCGCGCGGCAAACAAAGCGGGCGAACACAGGAAATTCAGCGGCTTATCGGGCGTAGTTTGCGTGCCGTAGTTGATTTAAGAAAGCTGGGAGAGCGCCAGATCACGCTCGATTGCGATGTCATTCAGGCCGATGGCGGGACGCGCACTGCATCCATCTCCGGCGCATGGGTCGCCCTTCGTCTGGCGGTGAATGGATTGCTGGCAGATGGCACGATCAAGGCTGATCCCATTAACGCCCAAGTTGCAGCGATCAGTTGCGGTATATTTGAGGGCACACCGGTGCTGGATCTTGATTATGACGAGGATAGCAATGCAGATGCAGATGCCAATTTCGTGCTGATCGGGGGCGGCCAGATTGCCGAGGTGCAAGCCACCGCAGAAGGCGCAACCTATGATGAAGAAGGCTTGATGCGATTGCTTCGTCTTGCCCGGATTGGGTGCGATGATATTTTCTCAGCCCAGCTCAGCGCCGTTAAGTAAGGGCGGTTGAGTAAGGTCCACTAAGCAAGGCCCGTAAATCAAGGAAAACAAATGGTTAGGCGGCTCTCCCCCGATTCTCTGGTGATTGCCACGCATAATGCGGGCAAGCTTAAGGAAATTTCGGCACTGCTTGGGCCTTACGGCGTGAAATGCCTGTCGGCAGGATCACTGGGCCTGCCAGAGCCGCCTGAAACGGGAAAAACCTTTGCCGAAAACGCACTGATTAAGGCGCGTTCTGCGGCGCAATCATCCGGGATTGTCTCGCTCGCAGATGATAGCGGCCTTTCTGTGGCGGCGCTTGACGGGCGGCCGGGGGTTTACACTGCCGACTGGGCTGAACGGCAATGGTTCGAAGGGCCGCCGGGCCGCGACTGGTATATGGCAATGGGCAAGGTTGAAGGCTTATTGTGCGAACAGGGGCCCGATACCCCGCGCGGTGCCTGGTTTAATTGCGTGCTGGCGCTGGCTTGGCCCGACGGGGAAACGGCGGTCTATGAAGGGCGTGTGGACGGCGCGCTTACATGGCCGCCGCGCGGAACGCTGGGATTTGGCTATGACCCGGTATTTGTGCCCAATGGCAGCGCCCTTACGTTTGCAGAACATGATCCAGTTGAAAAACACCGGATAAGCCACCGCGCTGATGCCTTTGCAAAATTGGTGGCCGAACAATTTGGCTGATTTGCCGCTGGGTTTATGGAAGGGTTGCCCCGGCAGTGATGCTACGCAGTTGGAAGATTGCGAAAAATCGAAAACCATAATGCCTGCTTTCCAGCGGTGGAATCATTGGTGCGGCGGCGTCATGGTTTTTGATAGTCGCCCTAACCCACCGACTAAATGCGCTGGAAATGGCCCCATGGTTGATACAGCGTTATGAATGGATCAAGACCAGCTTCTTGACACAGGGCAATTTTCAGGCGCTGAAAGGGGGTAATTATGGCACGTGCGCTTTATATCCATTGGCCCTTCTGCCTAAAAAAATGCCCTTATTGCGATTTCAACAGCCATGTGCGCAGTGGGGTTGATCTGGCAGCGTGGGAATATGCGTTGATCGCAGATATGCAGCACGAGGCGCAAATCGCCTCGGGCGAACCATTAGATTCCATCTTTTTTGGCGGCGGAACCCCTTCTCTCATGCCCCCCGCGTTGGTGAGCAATTTGCTGAGCGAGGCGCAGCGGTTGTGGGGGTTTTCGCCCGATATCGAAATCACTCTTGAGGCCAATCCATCTTCGGTGGAGGCGGGAAAATTTGCTGATCTGGCCATTACCGGGGTTAACCGTGTATCGCTGGGGCTACAGGCGCTGGATGATCGCGCATTGCAGTTTCTTGGCCGGCTGCACAGCGCGGACGAAGGGCTGGCAGCGCTGGAGGTTGCCCAGAAACATTTCCCCCGCGTCAGTTTCGATTTAATTTATGCGCGCCCGGGGCAGACAAGCGATGATTGGGCGCGCGAACTGGAACGGGCGCTGGCGTATGGAACCGGCCATTTGTCGCTGTATCAATTGACGATTGAACCCAATACGCGTTTTGCCACAGATGTCCGGCGCGGCATGTTCACCCCGCTGGATGATGATCCGGCAGCCGATTTATTCGCCCTTACCCGCAAGATTACCGCAGCGGCGGGCATTCCCGCCTATGAAATCAGCAATCATGCTC
>Ga0209345_10002718_pt1 | contig 19090 bp, 14 predicted proteins | sample Cruoilmetagenom7_FD_187294 | JGI IMG/M metagenome (GOLD analysis project Ga0209345, IMG submission 187294) | Oil polluted marine microbial communities from Coal Oil Point, Santa Barbara, California, USA - Sample 7 (SPAdes) (version 2) | ecosystem: Environmental > Aquatic > Marine > Oil seeps ... | reverse complement strand
AGGACGCGGGCGATGGGAGTGAGGCCGTGCGCTTTGGCTGCCTTTTCCGAGGCCAGAACAAGGGCCGCAGCCCCGTCGTTCACGCCCGAGGCGTTGCCAGCCGTGACGGTCCCGCCAACGCGGAACGGGGCGGGCAGTTTCGCGAGTTTTTCCGGTGTGGTGTCGGGTCGCGGGTGTTCATCCGTTGTCACCTGCCGGGGATCGCCCTTGCGCTGAGGGATCGACACAGTGGCTATTTCCTGTGCGAAGCGACCGTTTTCCATCGCCTGCCCGGCGCGTTGTTGAGAGCGAACCGCAAAGGCATCTTGGTCTTCGCGGCTGATGGCGAAATCCTCGGCCACGTTTTCAGCCGTTTCGGGCATCGAATCCACGCCGTATTGTTGTTTCATCAGGCGGTTGACGAAGCGCCAGCCGATTGTTGTGTCATACACAGCGTTCGAACGCGAGAACGCGCGTTCGGCTTTGGGCATGACGAAGGGTGCGCGGCTCATGCTTTCGACACCGCCAGCGACGATCAGGTCGGCCTCGCCGGCGCGGATCGCACGTGCGCCGGTGATGACCGCATCCATGCCCGATCCGCAAAGACGGTTGATAGTGGTGCCCGAAACGGTTTCGGGCAGCCCTGCCAGCAGCAGGGACATCCGCGCCACGTTGCGGTTGTCTTCGCCCGCTTGGTTGGCGCAGCCAAAGATCACGTCATCGACGGCGGCCCAGTCCAGCGCGGCATTTCGGGCGATCAGGGCCTTCAGGGGAACCGCCCCGAGGTCGTCGGGACGGACCGGAGACAACGCTCCGCCGAACCGGCCAATCGGTGTACGGACATAATCGCAGATAAAAACGTCTTGCATCAGGGGCTCCTGCTTAGTGAGGGAAACTTGCGGCCGGAGGGCTGTGGCGGCACGGGATCAGGCGGTGGTAGCGGTTTGTGACCTCTTGATCCTCTTGCGCGTCGCCGAGGACGGAATCTGCAGCTTCTTGCGGTATTTGGCAACGGTGCGACGGGCGATGTCGATGCCATTGCGCGACAGTTCTTCCACGATGCTGTCATCGGACAGGACGGCCCCGGCAATTTCCGCGTCGACCAGACGTCTGATCTTGCTGCGGACGGCCTCGCCCGATATTTGCGCGCCGGATCCGGAGGCGGGGATAGCCTCGGAGAAGAAGAATTTTAGCGAAGTCAGCCCGCGGGGGCTGAGGATGTATTTGTTGGCGATGGCGCGGGAGACCGTGGATTGATGCACACCCACGGATTCGGCAATGTCCCTCAGGCCGAGTGGTTTGAGGTGATCCGCGCCGTGGTTGAAGTAATCGCGTTGGCGGATGACGATTTCACCGGCAACCCGCAATATGGTTTGTGCGCGCCTGTCCAGGTTTTTGGTCAACCATGTCGCGTTTTGCATGCAATCGGCGATGAATTTCCTGTCGCTGCGTGTCTGGGCCTGCCCACGTATCAAAGCATAGTATTCCCGGTCGACCAGTGCCCTTGGTAGCAGATCGTTGTTTAGTTCCACCCTGAAATCGCCGGAGGGGTCATGATCGACGATAATGTCGGGCATGGCCAGTGGCGTGGGGCTTGAATCGAACTGTCGCCCCGGGGCGGGACTCAAGCGCTTCAGGTCGTTCATCATGTCGATGACGCTGGCGCGGTCGCTTTCGCAAATCCGGGCGAGCTTGTCGATTTCGTACTTAGCGAGCAGGGGCAGGTTTTCCAAAAGGCGGCTTGTTTGCGGGGTCAGTTTGCCGCGCTCGGCGAGTTGGAGGCGCAGGCATTCGGCCAGGTCGCGCGCGCCGACGCCGCAGGGGGCGAACTCCTGTATTTTTCCGAGAACCCGAAGGACATGCTTTTCTTCTGTTTTCAGGAACGCTGCAATTTCCGCGGTGAGGCGGCGAAGATACCCGTCGGGTTCGATGGATTCAATGATTTCCAGGGCGATTTTTCTATCCTGAACGGGACCGATTGCAATTGCCGCCTGCTGGTGCAGGTGTTCGCGTAGGCTAACATGATAGGCATGGGTGTCGGCAATGGCTGGAAGGTCTTTCGGCGGCATGCCGCCCTGTGATGCCGGTGGCCGGCCGGATAGCTTGCTGGCATGGTTAAATTCGCCGGATGAATAGGAGCGAGTATAGGGGTCGGGGAAACGGACATCCAACAGGGGATTGCTTTCGGCTTCTTCACGCAGGAGGTCATAAAGGTCCTGACTGCCGAGTTGCAAAATCCTGATCGATTGAATCGCCTGTGCCGTAATTTTCAAGGACTGCGTTTGGCTCAGACCCTGCACTGCTTGCAACTGCATTCTTTCTCCTCCCTTGAGTTGGCGCGGCTGCCATCAGTTCCTCCTCGTCAGGGTGGCAGGTCGATCCTTAATATATAAGCAACAATCGTGCCAAAAATGAAATCCCGGAAAATTTCAGGGAATCCTGACCGGTTGCTCCAGTTTTTCTGTTTGCTGCCGTCGAGGTGTTGTCATTGCGATCAGGTTTCGTCAGGCTTGTCTGAATTGCGGACATTCTGAGGCGAGTGTCCGGGACGCAGGCATGGGGTCAGGGGGGTGGATGGCAGACGACAGGACCAGGAGCTTGAAGGGACTCATCGTTCTTGACGATGCGGGGCAGGTTGTCGTGCAGATGGGGGTGGGGCAGGACCCGCGCCTTAGCGCCGTCGTGACCAACCCTGAGTGGGTGTCCGAAGCGCAGGAGCGGCGGATCGTGCCCGTTTTGCTGACCGATACAAGATACATCGCATTGGTGAATGCCGTAGAAGGCGGTCAATTTGTCCTGTTCTTCGACAAGACGACGGATACGGTGTTGCGTTTTTTCACGCAGGTCGATTTTGCGTTTGATATTATCGATCACATTCTCAACGACCCTTACGATGCAATGGCCGTTATCGACTCCAAGGCGCGTCTTTCGTTCGTTTCGCCCGTTCACGAGAGATTCTTTGGCCTAAAAACAGGGGAAGGCGTTGGCCGGAACGTGCGGGATGTGATCCAGAATACGCGGCTGCATCATGTCGTTCGCACCGGCGTGGCCGAGGTGGGGCAGATACACAAGATGCGGGACAGCGAGCGCGTGGTGTCGCGTCACCCTATCCGGCATGACGGGCTGGTCGTAGGGGCGATCGGGCGGGTAATGTTCAAGGGGCCGCAGCAAGTAGAGGCATTGGCCCGGCGGATCAACGTTCTGGAAAAAGAGATTGCCACCTATCGTACGCAACGCAAGAAAAGCCAGCGCGCCGAAGCTTGTCTCAGGGCGATTGTCGGTGAGAGTTCGGCAATCGAGGCCGTGCGCGACCAGATACGAAAGGTCGCCCCGCTGGACATCCCGGTGTTGATCCAGGGCGATTCGGGAACGGGAAAAGAGCTTGTTGCCAAGGCGCTACATACAATGAGTTCACGCAGCAAAGGGCGGCTTGTCACGGTCAATGCCGCCGCGCTACCGGCATCATTGGTTGAAAGCGAGTTGTTTGGTTACGAGCCCGGTTCTTTTACCGGGGCGGACCGCAAGGGGCGGCTCGGGAAGTTCGAACAAGCGGACAAGGGAACGATCTTTCTTGACGAGATTGGGGATATGCCGATCGAGGTGCAGTCGAAACTTCTGCGGGTTTTGCAGGACCGGATCGTCGAACGTGTGGGCGGTGAGAATCCGCGGCACGTGGATTTCAGGCTTTGCAGTGCGACGAACCGCGATCTGGAAAAGTTCATTCAGGAAGAAAAATTCCGGCTGGATTTGTTTTACCGGATCAGTCCCGTCGTCATCAAAATGCCCAACCTGTCCGAACGGGTGGGGGACATACCGTTATTGCTGGAGCATTTCTTGAAGGAAATGGCAGAGCAATATGACCGGCCCGTGCCGGAGGTCGAAGACTCCGTGCCCGAATTCCTGATGGAGCGCTCATGGCCGGGCAATGTGCGCGAGTTGCAACATGTGATCGAACGGGCCTTTGTTTTCTGCGAAAACGGCATGATGCGCGTAAGTGATTTCCAGAGCGCGGACAGTCACGCTGTTAGGCAGCGCCCGGAGGCCAAGCCGCGACTGGATGCGTCCATGGCGGAGGGCGGTTCATTGAAAGACGTTCTAGGCGAGATGGAACGAAAGCTGATTGCAGATGCGATGATCCGGTTTGACGGAAACAAGAAGAAAGTGGCCGAACAACTGGGGGTGTCGCGCTCATACCTTTACAAGAAGCTGGAGGAAGCCTTCGGGGGCTGAGCTTGCCGTGTTCTTCGTGAGGTCACTTTCTGCCCGGGATGCTTTCTGTGGAGACGCTGATGGTCGCTTGAGGCGGATTGTCAGGTATTGAATGGAAAACCGTGCGGGCTTTTGAGGCGCCTGTCGGAAAATGGCATGCGAATTGCGACGACCTTTTCAAGACGAAACGGAAAGGTGATGTTTTGGAAAACCGCGATTTAAAGGGCACGCGAGATGGGCCCGAACTGCCTTGCGAGGGGCTTCCGGTCTGGAAGGCTGGGCAGGGGTTCGGATTTCTGTCTGGCATTCGGATTCTTGACCTCACGACATCTGTTGCCGGTCCCTACGGAACAATGCTGTTGTCGGATTTCGGTGCCGAAGTCATCAAGGTCGAGCGGCCCGAAGGCGACGATGCGCGCCACTGGGGGCCACCATTTCTGGGCGGGCAGTCTTTGTGGTTTTCTTCGGTAAACCGGAACAAGAAAAGCGTCGTTCTCGATCTGCAATCCGGGGAAGGGCGCGAGCGGCTGCTGGCGCTGGTCAGGACGGCGGATGTGGTCGTGACCAACCAGCCGGTCAATGTCCAGCGCAAGTTACGGCTGGATCACGAGAGCCTCAGCGCTGAGCGCGAAGACCTTATTTTCGTTTCAATCACGGGGTTCGGCCTAAGCGGGGCGCGGTCGGAACTGACCTGTTACGACCTGATTGCCGAAGGGTATTCCGGCGTGATGGATGTTACCGGGCAGGCGGATGGCGCACCTCAGAAGATCGGTGCCCCGGCGGCGGACATGCTGGCCGGGCAGGATGCCGCAATGGCGACAATCGCCGCCCTGTTCGATCGTGCGCGCACTGGCAAAGGGCGCAAGATCGACATCAGCCTTGTTGAAAGCATGACGCGTTTCCTGACCTGTCGCTTGTCGTCTTATCTGGGGTCGGGCGACGTGCCGCGCCGGTCGGGTGGAACGGATAGTGTCATCGCCGTTTATCAATCTTTCGATACGGCGGACTTTCCAATCAATCTGGGACTCGGGACCGATGGGATCTGGACGCGGTTCTGGGATGTCGTGGGGGATGCGGAGTTTGGACGGCGTCCCGAGTTTTCCAGCAACACCGCGCGTCGTGAGCATCGCCAGGAGATCGTGGAGCGGATTCAGGACATCCTGCGGACGCGAGCGCGCGCCGAGTGGCTGGACATTTTCGCCACGGCCCGCGTTCCGGCGGGGCCTATCAACCGTCTGGACGAAGTCGCGCAGGACCAGGACCTTCAGGATCGCGGCATGTTCTTTGCGCTTGAGGGGGCTGACCAGGGATTGGTTCCGCAGATCGGTCTGGGCATCCGGATCGATGACGAGCCTTGCGTGCCCCGGGCAGCGCCGCCGCAACTGGGCGAACATACCGAAGAACTCATGCGCCAACTCGACGGCATGGAAACGAACTGAGGCGGGTTTCGTCCAGAGACCGACCATTTGGGAAAGACAGGAGAGACATCATGACATTCACACAGATCATCTATGAAGAAAACGGCCCTATTGGCACCATCACGCTCAATCGTCCGGATAACGGAAACATGTTTACCGAAACGATGTGTCACGAAATTCGCGACTGCATCGAAGGTATTCGCCGCGAAACGCGCACGCGTGTGGTGGTTCTGACCGGCGCGGGGGACAAGTTTTTCTGTATTGGCGGCCAAAAGGACGGGATGGAGAAAACCAAACTCTATGCTGGAACCCTGCCCACGCTCGAGATGTACGAAGCGATCGACAAGCTGCAGAAACCCGTGATTGCCAGCGTGAACGGGTTTGCTGTCGGGGGCGGAAACGTGTTGCAGATGGTGTGTGATGTGACCATCGCCAAGGAAAGCGCGATGTTTCGGCAGGTCGGGCCGATGATGGGGTCTTTCGATGCGGGCTATGGAACCTGGTATCTGGAAGATCTGGTCGGCAAGAAACGGGCCAAGGAAATCTGGTACGCCAACCCCAAGATCAGTGCGGCCGTGGCCAAGGAAATAGGGCTGATCAACCGTATCGCGCCGGATGACCAGTTGAAGGAAAAAACCGAGGAGTTCGCGCTGGAAATCGCGGACCGGGGGGCCTTCGCGCTGGCCTCGATTAAGGGGGCCTTCAATGCGCGGCATGGCGGTGTGGCCGGGCTTTCGCGTGTGACGCACGATCTTCTGCTCGGCCAGTATCTTGGAACCGAGGAAGCGAAGGAGTTGAACGCCAGTTTTAACGATAGGCGCAAACCGGACGCTTCGACATTCGGTCAATAGGAGGACGAAGATGAAACCCTTCCTGACCTTGCACGATCCCGCCACGGCACGGGCGTATTATGACGCCGGGCTTTGGACGGACGATACCTTTTACAGTCTGATGGCGCGGCATGCCCAAAAGAGGCCGGATGCCATGGCGCTGCGCGACGGGCGTAGCCGGCTTGACTGGCGGGCGCTCAAGGCGTGTGTCGATGCCTTGGCCGACAACATGTGTGAACGCGGGATCGGAGCAGGAGACCGCGTTTCGATATGGATGTCGAACCGAGCCGAGGCGATCATTGCCTTTCTGGCTTGTTCGCGCGAAGGGATTGCCTGTAACCCGTCCCTACATCGCACCTATACATGCAGCGAAATCATAGAGTTGCTGGGGGAACTTCAGGTAAAGGCACTGATCACCGAGCCGGGCTGGGGGGCGGACCGCAACGCCAGAGATTTCGACGCGATGCTGGCCGGGTTGCCGCATCTTCAAAAGGTCTACACGCCCGAAACTTTTCCGTTGCATATCACGCAGATCGAGCGCGAACCGCATTCGAACCCAGACAGCATTGCCTATCTCGCCTTTACCTCGGGGACCACGGGACGCCCAAAATGCGTGATGCATTCATCCAACACGTTGCTGGCCAATGCGCGGAATCTGGTAAGCGACTGGAAGCTGACCAGTGCGGAAACGCTTCTGACGCTTAGCCCGTTGTCGCATCACATTGCCTGGGTCGCTGTGGCCCAGTGGCTGGTGTGTGGGGGGGAGCTGGTGACGGACGATCCGCCCAAAGGTGTTAGCCGACTGGACTGGATCACCGAAACGGGTGCCACATATGTTCTGGGTGTTCCGACACATGCCATGGACATTTTGAACGAGCGGTCCGAGCGGGGCGCAGCGACGATTGGAAAGGTTCGGATTTTCTATATGGCGGGGTCGCCGATCCCCGAGGTTGTAGCCAAGGCGTTCCTAGATTTGGAGATTACGCCACAGAACATCTACGGCATGACGGAATCGTCATCACATCAATACACGCATCCTGACGATCCGAAGAATGTCTGGATTTCGACCTGTGGCCGTGGCGGCTCTGCCTATGAGGTGAAAATCTGGGAGCGGGACAATCCCGATCGCGAAGTGAAGCCGGGGGAAATCGGCGAGATCGGCGGGCGCGGTGCGGCATTGATGCTGGGCTATTTCTCCAATCAGACGGCGACCGAGAAGACCTTCAATCGGCATGGTTATCTGATGTCCGGTGATCTGGGGTCGTTTGATGGGGCAGGAAACCTGCGTATTGATGGTCGGGTCAAGGATCTGATCATTCGCGGCGGGCACAATATCTATCCCTCGCAGATCGAAGCCTGCGCGTTGAGCCATCCGGGCATTAGCAAGGCCGCGGCGTTTCCGGTTCCGGATGACAGGCTGGGCGAAAAAGTCTGTCTGGCAATCGTCGGTCGGATGGCCGGGGACGAGGTGCTGGCGCATCTGGCAGAAGAGGGGCTTTCGAAATTCGACATGCCCGAATGGTTCATAGCACTGGACGAACTGCCTTTGACGGCGAGCGGCAAAATACTGAAGCGCCAGCTGACCGAGATGGTCAAACGGGGCGATCTGGACCTCGAAGCGGTTCGTTACATAGAAAAGAAGGTGTCAACCTGATGACTGTTGCATTGGAAAAAACGGATGGCAGTTGTGCGTTGCTGAAGCTGAACCGTCCGCAAGCGCTGAATGCGCTATCCTTCGATGTCCTGCATGAAATTGGCGATGCGCTGGACGAGGTCGCCGGGTGGCGCGATATTCGGGCGCTTCTGATCACCGGCGCAGGCGACAAGGCGTTTTGTGCGGGCGCGGACATCAAGGAGTTACGTAACCGTTCCCTGATTGATCAGAAGCGGGGTGCCGATCTGGGGCAGGCGGTGTTTGCTAGACTGGACCGGCTTCCGATGGCGTCGATTGCGCTGGTCAATGGGTATGCATTCGGAGGCGGGGCCGAACTGGCCATGGCCTGCAGTTTCAGGCTGGCCAGCCCCAATGCTCTGTTCGGGTTGCCCGAGATTAAGCTGGGCCTTATTCCGGGGTATGGCGGCACTCAGCGGTTGCCGCGTCTGGTGGGCGAGGCTAAGGCGCTTGAAATCATCATGACGGGCCTGAACGTGACGGCGGACGAAGCGAAAAGGATCGGCTTGGTCAATGCCGTTGTTGACGGTGATCTGATGCAGGCCGGCCTTGAGTTTGCCGGGCGGTTCACCCGCTACAGCCTACCGGCTCTGGAGCTTGCGCGCCGTGCGGTGCAGCGGGCCGGGGACCTCCCGCTTTGTGAGGGGCTGCAAGTCGAGGCCGACCTGTCAACGCTGGCCTATCGTACCGCCGATGCCGAAGAGGGCATGGCGGCATTCGAAGAGAAACGTAAACCGGAGTTCCGAGATGGCTGAAGGACAAATCATCGTAACAGGCGCGTCCAAAGGCATCGGTCTTGCCATAGCGCAGGAGCTGGAGCAGCGCGGCTACCAGGTGGTCGGCCTGTCCCGTTCCGGTGGGGGCAGTGCGGGCCGTCAGGTTCTTTGCGATATGACCGACGAAGCGGCGGTGCGGCAGGCCTTTGCCAATATCGCCGCCGAGGGGCCGGTTGTCGGGCTGGTCAACAATGCCGGGGTACATATCGGGGGCGCGACCGCCACCTTATCGACAAACGATTTCAACAAGACGATGGCGCTGAATGCGACGGCGGTGATGGTCGCCGCCCGCGAGGTCTATCCGCACCTGAAAGAGAGCGGAGGAACGATCGTCAATATCGGGTCGTTCTTCGACAAGATGGGGGTTCCCGACAATCTGGCCTATTGCTCGTCCAAGGCGGCCGTCGCGGCCATGACGCGCTGTATGGCCGTGGAATGGGCCAAGGATGGTGTTCGGGTGATGAATGTCGCGCCCGGCTATATCGAGACCGATCTAAACCGCGATTTTCTGGCGCGTGAAAAAGTTCGCGCCTGGATGAAAAGCCGCATTCCGATGGGCAGCCCCGGCCAGCCCGGAGATGTGGCCCGGCTGGTTGCCGCGATTTTCGCCGAGAATATCGGCTTCCTGACGGGGGAAACGATCTACATCGACGGCGCACAGGGGATGAACCACTGATGAAAATGTTCGAGAAAGTACTGAGCACACGCAATTGGAACGACGAAGAGCGCCAAGTTCTGGATCAGGTGCAACGTATGGTGGACGATGTCATCGCCCCGACTGCTGAGCATATCGACCAGACCGGCGAATTCCCGTGGAAGAATGTCGAGGCAATCAATGCGCTTGGACTGAATTCCATTTTCATTCCCGAAGAATTCGGCGGCATGCCGATGTCCTACAAGCTGTATCTCGAGATCGTTTCGGTCATTTCCGAAGCCTGTGCTTCGACCGGGATCATTTACGGAACGAACTATCACGGGATGAAGCCATTGATCGACTTGGGAAACGATGAGCAGCGGGCGCGTCTGCTGCCGCGTATAGCCGAGGGCGGGCTTGGCGCGCTGGCCATCACGGAACCGACCGCCGGGTCGGATGCGACCGGAATGAAAACCAGCTTTACCCCCGATGGCGATGACATCTTGGTCAAGGGAAGCAAGATTTTCATATCGAACGGGGATGTGGCCGATCTGTATCTGGTATTCGGAAAATGGTCGGAGATCGACGATCCGAAGCGTTCGATTTCCGCGCTGATCCTTGAAAAGGGTGCCGATGGTTTCAGCGTGATCTCAAAAGAGCGCAAGATGGGGCATAACGGCTCATCCACCTGTGCGCTGTCGTTCGATAATGTGCGGGTGCCGCGCGCCAACCTTCTGTGCGAGCCGGGGGATGGGCTGAAAATCCTGCTGGCATCGCTGAACAAATCCCGGCCTTCGGTCGCGGCGCATGCGCGTGGCATTGCGCGTGCGGCGTTTCGGGACATGGTCGCCTATGGCAACGAACGGGTGCAGTCGGGAAAGGCTGTGCTGGATTTTCAGGCCAATCAGTTCACGCTGGCCGATCTGGCCTCGGAGCTTGTGATGGTGGAACGCTGGCTGGATTACGTTGCCGGTCTTGTCGACGGAGGCGATGGCGATTTCGGCCTCGAGGCATCGGTGGCCAAGCTGCGCGCCACCGATCTGGCCATGAAGATGACCACGGAATGCGTCCAGTTCCACGGTGGTTATGGCTATTGCCAAGATTACAGGGCCGAACGGCTAATGCGGGACGCCAAGATCACCCAGATTTGGGAAGGCACCAATCAGGTGCATCGACAACTCATCGGAAGGAGCTTCAGGAACAAATGACCGGGATCAGGAAAGTGGCGGTCTGCGGCGCAGGCGGGACGATGGGGGCAGGGATCGCACTGGTCGCCGCTCGTGGCGGTTTCGAGACCATTCGTTTTGATAAATCGGGCGAGGCCTTGCAACGCTCGCGCAAGGCAGGGGAGAAGTTTTTCAACAAGTCGGTCGAGCGCGGGCGCATGACGCAGGAGGATTGCGATGCCGCCCTTGGCCGGATGTCCGATACGTCGGATTTGTCAGACCTTGCCGATTGCGATCTAGTGATCGAGGCAATCTATGAAAGCCTCGATGTCAAACAGGCGCTGTTTTCGGAGTTGAACGGTATCTGCAAGACCGACACCATTTTTGCCTCGAATACGTCGACCTTGTCGATCACCCAGATCGCCAGCGGTTGCGGGCGCGAGGACCGGGTCGTGGGAATGCATTTCTGTTTGCCAGCCGAGTTGATGAGGCTGATAGAAATGTCGCGAGGTTTGAATACGTCAGATGATACGTTCAAAGCCGCCTGGGCCTGGACCGAAGCCTCCGCTCAGCTTCCGGTAGAAACGCAGGACAAGCCGGGCTTTATCCTGAATGCGCTTCTAGTGCCCTTCAACAATGACGTGATCCGCGCCATTGAGGCTGGGCTTGCAACGCCCGAAGACATCGATGTCGCGATCAAAAGCGGGCTGGGGTACAAGATGGGCCCTTGCACTTTGCTGGACCTTATCGGGCTAGATACGCAGATTTTGTTGGGCGAGGCGTTTTATCCCATCACTCTGGACCGTCGTGCATCTGTGCCGCCTTTGCTGCGGCGGATGGTTGCAGCGGGCAAACTGGGTAACAAGTCGGGGCAGGGCTTCCTGAGCGGGGTCACATCCGCGCGGGCCGAAAGCGCACCTGCCTTCGAAATCGTTCAGCGGGGCGAAAGCCGGTCCTTTCCTGCGGGCGACGATTTTATGTCCCGCGCCGATGACACGGGCGAGGTCAGAATTCACCTTGGCGGCGGATATGCGCCGGACGCGTCGAAAGCTACCGTTCTGGTCGAACTGGATACGGAATGTCTAGGCGTGCATGCCGGCGAGGATATGGGCCGTGAAGGGTCCAACGCGGTTGGCTTTGCCCGCTATCGCAATGGCAACGACGCCCCTAGCAAGCTGATCGAACTGGTGCGCCAGCCCAACACAGATGCGGCTGCCTTGGCGACCGCACGTGCGGTGTTCGAAACGGCGGGTTTCGATGTCGCGGTATGCACCGATCAGCCGGGGCGCATCATCGACCGGCTTGTGCGCCCGAAATACAATGATGCGTTACGTTTTCTCGATGAAGGGTTGGCCAGCGCCGAAGACATGGACAAGACTTGCCGGCTTGGCCTCGGCTACCCCGACGGCCCGATTGAGCGCGTCACCCGTGGCGATCTGGCCCGCCACTATGATGTGACGACGGCCATATTTAAAATGACCGGCCTTCCCGGTTTTGCCCCTGGACGCCGGGCCGTAGTAGCCAAGGCGCGCGAAGGACGTGGCCACTGAAGGCCGGGGGCGAGGGGCGGATCTCTCCGTGGATCGACAGTTAAGCGAAGAAGGTTGAAACATGGCAGTAGTTGACGAGAAGAAGGCCGTCGCAGTGATCGGGGCGGGCACCATGGGGGCGGGAATCGCGCAGGTTGCGGCGGCGCATGGGCATCCTGTCTATTTATACGATGTAGCCGCCGATGCCGCGATGGCAGCCAAGGAGCAAATGTCGGGGCAACTTGGAAAGCGCGTTGCACGGGGCAAGATGGCGCAATCCGATGCGGACAGCCTGTTGGAGCGTATTCGACCGGTTGCCGATCTGACCGCCTTGGGCGATGCGGCTGTCGTGATCGAGGCGATCGTCGAAAACCTGGAAATCAAGAGATCGCTTTTTGCCGACCTGGAAGCGATCCTTTCGCCGGATGCGATATTGGCGACGAACACATCGTCAATCTCGGTGACGTCGATAGCGAATGGTCTGAACGAGCGGGGCCGTGTGGTGGGGATGCATTTCTTCAACCCGGCGCCAGTCATGAAGCTGGTCGAGGTGATTTCAGGACAGACAACCGCGCCTGAGGTCGCCGAAACCGTGTTCAAGTTGGCGCAGTCATGGGGCAAGGTGGCTGTTCATGCGCGTTCGACGCCCGGCTTTATCGTGAACCGAGTGGCGCGCCCGTTCTATGCCGAAGCGCTGAGGCTGTACGAGGAACAGGTGTCCGACCCGGCCACGCTGGACGCACTGATGACGCAAGGCGGTGGATTCCGCATGGGGCCGTTCGAACTGATGGACCTGATCGGAAACGATGTGAATTATGCCGTCAGTGAATCGGTTTTCAATGCGTTTTACCAGGACCCGCGATTTCGTCCCTCACTTGTGCAACTGGAACTGGTGAATGCCGGACATCTGGGCCGCAAGAGCGGTCGCGGCTTTTACAGCTATGGCGAGGGGGAGGAAAAACCCGCGCCACTAACCGAGGCCATTTCTCAGGCTGCCGAGGCTTTCCACGGCTTCGAACCGGGGCGGGCCATCACGGTGGACGGGGTTCAGTTTTCCATGACGGATGGCCGTATGGCATGCGATGTTGCGCGACGATCGGGCAGTCCGGTCGTCCTTTACGATTTGCTGGATGCTGATGCGTCCAGTTCAAGGGTCGGCTTTGCCCCGTCGCCGGATGTGCGCGATGAGAGTATCGATCGATTTATAAAGACGCTTGCCGGGATGGGCATAGACGCTGTTCGGTTGCCCGATTGGCCGGGGCTCGTGGTGATGCGGACGGTTGCGATGCTGGCCAACGAAGGGTTCGAAGCCACGATGCAAGGCGTCGCCTCTGAAGCGGATGTGGATGCCGCGATGCGCTATGGGCTGAACTATCCACGAGGCCCGATAAAGTGGGCGCGTCATATCGGGCTGGAGCGAATCCTGTCAGTTCTGGATGCGCTGCACGGTTTGACCGGCGATCCTCGCTATCGGGCGTCACTGGGCCTGCGGGCGGCGGCCAGCGAGGCGAGTTGAACCGTTGCCGCGCGCGCCACGCATGGGATCGGTGCGCGTTCAGTCCTCCAACTAACTACGCCGAGTAGAAGTTGTCCTCATCAAAAGGGCATTCATCCCGAAGCATGACCGCTCCGCGTTTCACAGAATTTTCTTCGGCGCCGAACACCTCCACCAAGTGTTGGCATCGGCTACAGGTAATGAACCGGCGAAGGCACATGCACATGAACGATGTAATCAAGATGATGGTGCCGCGGTTTGGGTTAGAGGCGCTGACTCACGCGTGGTATCGCAGAGCCTCTGCCAGGGTTTGAGGGCCGAACCGCAATGCAACTCGTGGAAGATGACAAGACACAGCAGATCCTCGATTACTTCGCCGCAGTAGATGCAGGCGTTTACGCATGATGGCGGCTCGTGACACGTAAGGCGGACCCACTCCCCTTAGTAGCCAGGAATTCGGAGGAGGATATAGGCCGAGATCAGGTGGCAGGTCATACTTCAACGTCCTCGTAATGGCGCTCCTTAGACGCCCTGAAACCTTTGGCTCCCTCGCTGTTGTCGAAGTGAATATTTCAGCGGTCATTGCTGTTATCACTACCTCGAATTACAGCTTCCACCCGCATTAAGTGTAGCATTGCCTCCGCGAGCTCTTCTCTCACCTCCTTTTCTGGCGGGATTGGGAACGGCAAACTATGCTCATCCTGAGCATTGAGGACTTGTCCGTAGCTGTTGACATGTAGCGCATCTGGCTTCTCGCTGGGAAACCTGTCCCTCTGGATGTTTTCTGAAAATCAGAAACGACTACGTCTTGGCGCGGTCGCGCCGAGCCAAGCTACAAGGGTGAGCGCACTCACGCCGCTTTTTCTGGTGGATAATCGGGAAAATTTTCCCGTCGGAACGGCCTAGCGCACTGGTTCGGGCCCCATAACTGCATAGGGAAGTGTCGTGGAAATTGCCGGCACGTATGTCACGAGGATTAAGAACCCAACAAGAACTAGGAGAAATGGTGCCGCCGACTTGACCACCCGCACGAGGCTCATACCCGTGATTCCGGAGGTAACGAAAAGGTTCAGGCCAATGGGCGGCGTGATCATCCCGATTTCCATGTTCACCACCATTATGATCCCAAGATGGATCGGGTCGATACCCAGTTCAATCGCAATTGGGAAGACCACTGGCGCGACAATCAGTAGCAGCCCCGAGGGCTCCATGAACTGACCGCCGATCAATAGCAGAATGTTCACGGCGATCAGGAAGGTGATAGGTGTGAAGCCATACTCTAACATCCAGGCGGTAATAGCTTGCGGAATGCGTTCAGAAGTCAACACATGCGCAAAGAGCATGGCGTTGACGATAATGAACATCAGCATGACTGTGGTGCGCGCTGCTTCAATAAGGGCCCGGGCGGTGTCCGGTGCGACCAGCGCTGGCAAAAAGGCTTGTACCGTCAGAACCATGTTTCGCCCGAAAAGCCCTACCCCATAGGCCAGCGCCGATCTGGCGTCCCCTCTTCCCCGCAGCACGAGGTAGGAAACCATAGTGCCAAACCCCACAATTAACGCGATGACAGGCGTGTGAGCCTGTCGCATGAAGGCGCCGATCACGAGTACGAATATCGCAAAGCAGAGACCGTAGAGAATTGCCCTCTGCCCGGACCGAGCAATGTCCGAGGCACCTTCCGGTTCCCACGCACGGTCCGATAGCGGGCCAGAGTCACGATAGCCAAAGTTTGCCACGAGGTAGGCATAGACGGCTGCCACGGCGGCGGCTTCCGTGGGCGTGAAGACGCCGCCATAGATGCCTCCGAGTATGACTACGATCAGGAACAGTCCAAGCGCCGCGTCCTTACCGCTGTTGATTAGGTGCCCCATCCCCAGCCATTCGCCCGCAGGCAGGTTCCGAACTCGGGCCATGACGTAGATGGCGACCATAAGCAACAGCCCCGCCAGAACGCCCGGCACGACGCCGGCCAGAAACATGCGGCCAACCGATACATCGGTCGCCGCCGCATAGACCACCATAGTGATCGAGGGCGGAATTAGAATGCCCAGTGTGCCAGCATTGGCGATGACCCCAGCAGCAAAGTCCTTGGAGTAGCCCATCCGCTCCATGCCTACGATCGAGAGCGACCCGATGGCAACCACTGTCGCGGGTGACGATCCCGAGAGGGCAGCAAAGAACATGCAAGCCAGCACGGAGGCCATGGCCAGCCCGCCTCGGAAATGTCCGACCGACGCGATGGCAAAGTCGATCATCCGTCGCGCCACGCCACCCGTGGTCATGAAGGTCGAAGCCAGAATAAAAAAGGGAATGGCCAGCAGCGTGTAATTCTGCGACGCGGTGAACAGCTGCAACGCGACGGAAGACATGGAATCCGTCGACAGGAAGGCGATGACAAGGATCGACGAAAGGCCCAGAGATACTGCAATCGGCACGCCGATCAGCATCATGACAAAGACCAAGATGAACAGAACAAGGGTTTCCATGGATCAGTCCTCGTCGGAAACAGAATTGCGGTTGTCGGCGACGAGTTGCTCGGCTTCGTGGCCGGCGATGATGACCTCGCGGTGGCCGGTCGCAATCTGCCAGCCGGCCTCCAGCGCGCGGTAGGCCAGCAGAGCCAGTCCAATAGGCAACATCAAGTATGCAAGCCAGCGCGGAACACGTTCGTCCAAGGCAAACGTCTGCACCATCCAGTCGGGCCAACGCAACATCTCCATGCCCAGCCCGGTATTGAAGAAGCGTTGCCAATAGAACACCGCACCGCCCCGTGCCTGCCCACCGAAGACTGACAGCCAGTCGGCGGACAGCAGGATGGCAGCATAGAGAAAAACCGCGACAGCGCCTAGAACGGCGCAGATCCGGAACAAACGGCGCGGCAGCATGCGGATGATCACGTCCACCCCGAGGTGCAGCCCAGCCTTCAACCCGTAGGACATGCCAAACAGGATCAGCCACGCAAACATGACGCGGGTCAGGTCCAGCGCTCCGGTCCAGCCGCTGTTGAACCCGTAGCGCGCCACTACCTGCGCAAATGAGATCAGGACCATCCCGGCAAGGAGCAGCGCTAAGATGTGTTCCTCTATCATCACCAGAAGACCGGGCCGCATCCGCTCAACAAGGTGGATCAGCACGACAAGAGCCAACAGAGCAAAGAACGGCCAGTATGTTGGCATGTGACACCCTCCTTTTGATTAGGGCTGCGAAGCATTTAGAAAATGAAGACATCAACTTGGATGGAGCGGCGGAAGATACCGCCGCTCCGCAGTTGTTAGTTCGTGTCGCCACCAGCGACGGCGATTACCTCGGCGCCGATTTCGTCCTCGAACTGCTCCCAAACGGGCTTCATCACGTCGACCCAAGCCGCGCGCTGTTCATTGCTCAGTTCGCGAACGGTGCCACCGTTGTCGATGATCGCCTGACGCGCAGCAGCGTTCGCCTCGTTTGCCTTTGCGTTGTATTCGGCCGAGACCTCATCGACGAGCTCGGTGAAGAGCTCGCGGTCTTCGCCCAAACTGTCGAGGAATTCCTGCGAAGTCACCATGAGGTAGGTCAGGAACTGGTGGTTGGTCTCGGTCACACCGTCCTGCACCTCGTAGAACTTTCCGGTATAGATGTTCGACCAGGTGTTCTCCTGTCCGTCCACGACCCCAGTCTGTAGGGCACCGTAGACCTCGGCAAAGGCCAGCGCCTGCGGCGTCGCATCCAGCGCCGAGATCATCGCCTCGGTCACGTCAGATGTGGTGGCGCGAAATTTAAGCCCTGCGGCGTCTTGGGGTTCGAGCAACGGGCGGTTCGCCGAGAACTGACGCATCCCGTTAAAGACCCAGCCCAACCCGATAATACCGCTGTCTTCCATCGACATGAGGATTTCTTCGCCCTGCGCGGTTTCCGTAAATGCTTGCACGGCCTCGGTCGAGTCAAAGAGGAACGGCAAATTGAAGACCTGAAGCTGCTTAGTATAGGCGTCGAACTTGCCCACGTCAGGCGCGGCCAATTGCACATCACCCAGCACAAGAGCTTCCAGCACCTTGTCGTCGTTGAATAACGTCGAGTTCGGAAAGACCTCCATGCACATAGAGCCCTCGAACCGTTCATCGAATCTTTCTGCTAGCGCGGCGACCAGCTCACCTTTGGGGTGGCCAGAAACGGCAGTCACATGGCTGAACTTGACGACGCGCTCGCCGCTGCCGCATGCGGCCTGTGCAATTACAGGCATGGCGGACAGCGCGACGACGCTGCTGATTATTTTGAATTTGGTCATAGTATCCTCCCATGAATGACCTTCCCGGTGACGCGGCGGGACCCGCTGGCCCGCTTCGGTGCAAAGGCACCGAAACGGGACAAGTGATGACGAACCAGCACGTGGCAGAGCTGGGAGTTAAATCCCCATTTCGTCGAAAACCTCTTGCGCGGTCCGGAAGCTGTCAATGCCCGCAGGAACGCCGCAATAAATGGCGACTTGCAGAAATATCTCGCGCAATTCTTCTTTGGTGAGGCCGTTATTGATGGCCCCGCGGACATGCAGGCGCAGTTCATGAGAGCGGCCAAGTGCAGAGATCATTCCAAGGTTCAGTATCGACCGCTGCTGTTTGGTCAGGCCGGGACGGTTCCAAATTTCGTCCCAGCAATATTCGGTCACCAGTTGCTGCATCGGAAAATTGTAATCTGTCGCTTTGCTGACTGAGGCCTTTACGTAATCATCACCCAGAACAGAACGACGCGTTTCCAGGCCTTTTTGGAATTTTTCGGTGAACGGGGTACCATCGGGGGCGATGCCTTCGGCGTGAGAGGTCATAGCGATTTCCTTCTATTGGTCTTGAAACAAGGGAAAAGTGTCTTTGCCGAAGCAATGTACGGGTGGGTAAGATCAACTTTCGGAGAGGAAGCGATACATCTCCGTATGGTCAGCATCCGAGCCGAGCTTTTCTTGCGCCGCCTCCCAACGCGCCGAGGTTTCGGCCAAAGACCCCATCGGCAGGTTCAGTGCCTGAGCCAACTGGCGGGCGATGCCGATATCTTTTGCCATCAGGCCAAGCGCAAATCCCGATCCGAAATCGCGATTCAGCACGAACTGTTTCATCTTCACTTCGGTCGTGTTGTTGCGTCCTGTTGAGACGTTCAGTACGTCCACGATCACTTCTGGATCCAAGCCAAAGGCTTCGCCAAGGATCACGCCCTCCATCGCCGCCACCATTCCCGCACCGGATACGTAGTTATTGATAGCCTTCATCGCGTGACCCGATCCGATCTTTCCCGTACGGAAGATCGTGGTGCTCATCGCCTCCAGCACTGGCAGCACGGTAGAGACTACCGCGGGCTCACCACCCGCCATGATGGTCAATGTGCCATCGACCGCGCGGGTGCGCCCACCTAAGATCG
>Ga0209345_10002716_pt1 | contig 19098 bp, 12 predicted proteins | sample Cruoilmetagenom7_FD_187294 | JGI IMG/M metagenome (GOLD analysis project Ga0209345, IMG submission 187294) | Oil polluted marine microbial communities from Coal Oil Point, Santa Barbara, California, USA - Sample 7 (SPAdes) (version 2) | ecosystem: Environmental > Aquatic > Marine > Oil seeps ... | reverse complement strand
CCGCATCGAGAACCACTACCGCGATGCGTGCTATGTCGAGTTCACCTTCCAAGCCAGAAAGTTTTGGCTGCTCCAGACCCGCCCCGGCCGGTTTATCGGCGCCGCCGCCGTCCGCCTCGCGGTCGATCTCGCCGATGAGCAGACCATCACACGATCCGAGGCATTGCTCAGGGTTTCGCCGCGTGACCTGCAACAGACCCGCATCCCGCGCATCGCGGACCCGGTTCAGGCCGACATCCTCGCGCGTGGGGTCGGAGCCAGCTCCGGAGTGGCCGTTGGACGAGTTGCGACCACGACCGAGGCATCGATCTGCATGGCCCCCGAAGGTGCGACCATCCTCGCGCGTCCAGAGACATCCCCCAACGACATAAACGGCCTGGCCGCCGCAGCGGGAATCATCACCGCACGCGGCGGGGCCGCCAGTCACGCCGCAGTCGTGGCACGAACAATGAGCAAACCCGCCGTCGTCGGCATCACCGACCTCACCATCAACAACACCGACGCCACGATCCAAATCGCGGGACGCACCATCCCCGAAGGCACCCTCGTGACCGTCGATGGCACCAGCGGACTCGTCGCTCTCAGTAGTCCACCAACCGCCACGGATACCTCCAGTGAGCACCTATGGCGGCTTTTGACCTGGGCAGACGATATCTCGGGCAATCGGTCAGCGCGCGACGATGCCCAGCGCCTCGAAGCCGCCCACACCGCGCTCCTCGAAGCCTGATTGGGCCAACCGGTCTCCGGCTACGCTAGAAAGCAACCCCCGTCGCAGGAACGAAAAGCAATCCGCTCCCTCTACCTGGCCAATCTGATCACCGAATGACAGCAACACGTGACCACGGTGCCAGGATAAAACGCCGCGACCTGGCCGACCATTTCAGCAGCCAAGCTCCTCCACGCCCCGGATCGCTTCGAGCCGATAACCTCATTATCGAGCCTCACCCACCGCTGCTCCCCACCGTGCCGGCACCGAGACCCACGAGGCCACGTCTACCCACGCTTCCCAGGTGGCTAGCTGGGTCTTTCTGTTTTTGTGTGTAAGTGGTTTGGTTTATGGGTCGGTCCGCGCAGTTCTCGGGTAAGAACCATTCCGGGAATTCCCGGCGCTTTTTCCTGCGGGATCATGACGCTCATACCCGAGATGCCCAGTCATCTCGCTCTCCAAAGCGGACTGCATCACGCGCTGTACCAAGCCCGTCAAAAACCCATCAAGACCAGTAAGTTCCACACCCTCATTATTCGCTTGCTCAACCAAAGCCGCAGCCAACACATCAAGATCTGCCTCTCGCTCAACACTCGCCGTGCTGGACGTTTCCTTGTTCTCACGGGTCAGGTACATAATCCTTTCAAATCATGCACTTACACACACCATCAAACACACTCTAGAGTGATCTCAACATCTGGATTTTCTTAGCATCTGTTCGACGAATGGGAGTGGTGATGGCGGTACGGCATGTGTATGTGGTGAGGCACGGTGCGGCTGACGCGTTTGGTGGGCTAACCGATGTGGGTCGGCAGCAGACAAAGCTCTTGACGGAGCGGCTCGTTTGCCTGCCGGTTGATGTGGTGTGGCATTCGCCGTTGCCGCGTGCGGTGCGCTCAGCGCAGATTATCGGCGAGCATCTGCCGGGAGTTGCGGTGTCGGAAGCGGTCGAGCTGGTCGACCATGTGCCGCATGTGCCCAACAATCCGCCCCCGGCGTGGCGGGGATTCTTCGACGGATACGACGCTGAGGAAGCGGCGGCTGGTGCGCGTCTTGCCAGTACCTTGGTCAGACGATTCGCGTGTCCCACTGAGACCGAGACTCACGAGGTTCTAGTCACGCACGGCTATCAGGTGGCGTGGCTGGTACGACACGCCCTTGACACTCCGCCGGAGCGGTGGCTGAGTTTGGTAGGTTGCGGAAACGCGGCACTGACGGCGATTGACTACTATGACGGCGCGACGCCGACGCTGTTGCTCTACAACGACATGGGTCATCTCCCGACCGACCTGCGTTGGACTGGATTCGGACCCGGCGTGCACCCCTAGTTGTAGTTCCCATCATGGTTGTTGACAGCGTGTGATGGGAGGTTTGCCGCCGAGTGCGGTGTAGGGTCGTTGGTAATTGTAAAAGTTGAGGAAGTTGTGGAGGGCTTCGCGTCGTTGGTCGTTTGAGTAGCAGAGACGCATATAGGCCCATTCTTCTTTGAGCGTGCAATGAAAACGCTCTGCCTTCCCGTTCGTTTGAGGCCGGTAGGGGCTGGTCTTACGGTGTTTCGCGTTCAGGGCTTTGAGGGCCGCGGCGAACGCTGCCGAGCGGGTGTAGACCAGTGCTCGGTCGGTCATGACTTCCTCGATCTTGGGAATGCCGTGTGCTGCAAAAAACGTGGCCGCGTTCGTGAGGAATGACGCGCGGGTATCGGCTTTTTCGTTCTCGTGTGGTTCGACATACGCCAGGCGCGAATGATCATCGACCGCGACATGGAGATACTCGTAGCCTACTTTGCCACGCTGCTGGGCGGTCGCGGCGCGTCCGCGCTTACGCCAGCCCCCACCAGGGGGAATCTTGCCCTGCTTCTTCACGTCAACATGAATGAGCTTGCCTGGCCGGGCACGTTTGTAACGGCGGATGCGACGTTTCGACATGCAATCGAAATCACGTAACCGGTTCTGGTTTTCGCGGACCAAGATCGCGTACAAGGTCGAGCGGGCCATCCCAAGCACAGCACCGATCCGATGCGGCCCCCACCTATGCCGCCGCAACCCCAGAACACGATCGACCTTGCAAGGCCGGGTGCGATGCGGAAAGCGCTTCAGTCGCGAAGCGCGGTCTTCAAGACCCGCGGTTCCCTCTACACGCCAACCCGCTTATACGCTATCGCTCGCGGTATACCTATCGAATCAGTAGCATGCGCGACCGGTCAACCCCCATGTTGATACGATTCATGAGTAAACGTTTACCAGAAGGGGCAAGCTGTGCATTATGACGCCCCATAAGGATCTCCTGGACTCTCGGCTTGGGCTGTTTGTTTTTCCAAACCGAGTCGGGAGGCCCCTCTCCTGCCAACAACCTACCTGGGAATTACATCTAGGTATTACAATTAAGCAAAAGGTGTATTCCCTGACCCGGCAACCGATCCGAAAGCTGCACTGCGAGCTGGGTTTATATTGTCAAAATGGCTGACACAGTTTCTCACTCCAGACATGACCGCTGCCCAGACGGTTCCTAGCGAGCTGATACGTGATAGTAATGGGAATATCGAGACAGGATCTGAGAAGAGAGCTTTCTTATCACACCGTGTTGGAGCTGCATGGGCCGACCTGCTGCGGTAACGCACGGGGAGTCTCTGCCCTGTACATGCATAAATGCGGTATGGTGTTACCTTGCCAGAAAAAGTTGGTACTGTGGCAATCTATATGCTGCGGTACAACAAAAAGAACTGTTACGGGCCTTGTGAATTGCCAGTCGCTACCTACAATCTCCGACAGCCCTCTCGTGTAGGCGTGGGTACCAGGCATGGCGGTCTGGCGACCTTATCATGAAGTGATACTCCAGCTTGTAACGGAACAGATGTCTTCCCTTTTTTGTTTGAGGACCGGATAGTCCCTTCTTTTATCGAGGAAGCGATCACATCAGCTCAGCGCGACCAGCTAACGCTTCTGTCGACATGGACACAAAACCTCTGTTCAGTCTGGAAGGATTTGCAAAACCGAAACATTACGATCGATTGACCGTCAGCTCCTTCTGCGCGCAAACTCTCACCTACGCCATGTTCTAGTACGCACAAGACCCTCTGATGAGACACCCGAGTGCTATGGAATTAAGGTCGGAGTGAGGGCAATTCAAGATCGTATCGGTTTGCCATCAGGCCTTTTTCGTTTATCAGGATCAGGACGCGTATTTGCGAGCATCGGGAAAAACCAAGATCAGCAAAAACCAGTGTCAGTCCAATGGGATCCCGGAGAGCAGGTCTCTATAAGAATGACGGCAAAAGAGCGTTAGAGACGAAAAGGAACGCTTGAAACTAGTAATATGTAGAACTTACCGTCGCCGCCATGCAAGACCGAGACGATCCCTTCGTATGGGCTGCTCTTGTTCACGTCTAGCGAGAGCTTGTGGACGCATATCAAGGCACAACAAACCTGCCTTTTCCACTGCATCTCGCGTAACAAGCTACCGAATATGTCCTTCCAGATTTCGAAAGAGAAGAACTCGACGACGTTTTTTCCTAAGGGGCTTAGCGTTTTGCGTAATTCCTAAATCACCAACGTGCTCAAGAAGTCCCAAGTGGCAGAGTGGTTACATTGCATTTCTCAGTAGTCGAGGTGTCTTCGATTTCTTCATCTGCTACGAACGATGGCTACTTGCACTTGATATAGATACTTCATTCGGGTTCACCCTCTTAAGGTAAGTGTCCGGCAAACCGGGTCAAGAACAGCGTATCCCTTTTCAATTAGACTATTAATATTTATCAGCATATTGAGATTACTCCTCCAGTCTTAACTGTTGTTCCTGGCATGAGGGTCCTTCTTGGGTTGGTGCGGTATGTTCGCTTGCGTACTATTTATGCAGAGAAAGTTTAGTACTAAGAGGGTCTGTTAGTATTGGTATGTTGTGTTTGGTAGCGATATTTTTTCTTGGTTCGAGTAGCTGTTTTGCATAAACGAAACAGGGGTCTGACTTTTTTATGAGATCCGAAATATGTAGTTGAAGAGGTGGGCGGGATGGACCAACGACAACTGCTTGCACTCGATTTCGGACTCATGCCTTTAAGGTAAGTGTCCGGCAAATCGTGACAACGGTGTTTGGATAGGATTTGCTTTAATCATGGAATATGCAGAAATATACTCTAAGAGTCTACAAGGCATTTTAGAGAGCGGTGGATTAGGTCGGGAAAGTGTCAGTCGCGCGGACTGTTGCACTCTCAAAGCAGCACGACCCGCAAAAAACCAGGAATCAAAACAATGAGATAACAGGCGAAAACTCGGTAAGGAAGCCGCTGCAGGAGTGGAAAAACATGGAATTCGCATTATTGGAAGGCGTTGGAATAGGAGTGATTGTCGAGGGCATAGCGTTTCTCGGCGGGCAAGCAGCAGCTCTCCTTCAACAATGGCGGCAACAGAATGAGGCCGGAAAAGAATCGGGTACCCCAGACGCCAGAACAGAAGAACATACAGTAGAACTGCCACCAGAGGTGTTCGTTGAATCCTCAGCCCAGCTTGTGCCCGACTGGAAAAAAGTAGCTGTATTGGAAGAAAAGCTATTGGAAGCCAGAGATTTCTTTCGAGACCTCGAAGAAAACGGGGTAAACGAAAAAGACCTGCAGAATCAAGATTTTCTCCTGAAGCTAGAACAATCCCGCCGAGTACTAGAAGCTGTGTACGGACACTCGTTTGCTTTCCAGAAAGAACAAAGCCGCGAAACATCGCCCCCTGCTACCGAAGGTCAGGCCCTCATTGAATGGGTGTATGCCGGGGGGACAATAGCGGCCAAGGGAGATGGTTCGGCCATAATCCGGTATGCCCATGCCGGGGAAGATATCATCGTTGATGCCACTCACAGCCGAGGAGATTCTCCGGGAAAAGTCTAAGCCCCGACACCTCTCTGGCCAGTCGGGGCAACGTCGAGTCTCCTTCAGCTGGGACCCCTCCTCAAAAGGAAAACAATAGAGAAGACGGGGCGAAAAAAGAGGTGGTGATCGAAGAATGCAACTTGCCTTCAAAAGATCGGCAACAAGAACATTCAGAGCAGGTGTACTCTCTGCAACCCTCGCTACAGGAAGCGTCTCCAATAATTATCTGTGGGTCATCGGCCGGAGGAGATATAAATGTCGGTCTTCAGAGTAAACAAACATCACGATCTGAACGATGGCATAATTCTCGCGCATTTTCTCTAGAAAATGATTTGGATCGTTTCAAAAAGAATTTCGTTGAGCGAGAATGGTTACTTGATGAGCTAGAGCAGTGGCGAGACGATGATCTAGAGAGTCGCGTTTTTTGGTTGACCGGTGATCCCGGAGTGGGAAAATCCGCTGCAGCAGCTTACTTCTTCAGAAAAGGGTGCGTAGATGTACTTCACTTCTGTGATGCAAGATACCCGACTCGTGTCAACACTTTAGATTTTGTACGCAGTATAGCCGCGGGGCTCGCCCACTGCTGGCCTCCGTATCGAGAATCCCTCGATAATCTGCCCGCAGAAGTGGAAGATGAAACCGACCCGCAAAAGCTGTGGCAGCAGATTCTCGCAGTTCCGCTCAGTAAAATGCCCGAGCCAGGAAGCCCTGTTCTGTTTCTAGTGGACGCGCTTGATGAAGCCATCTCCGACAGCGAAGGTATTGATATTCCACATCTCCTCGCATGCGAAATGCATTCTCTTCCGAGCTGGGCACGATTTGTTCTCACAAGCCGGGATCACCCTGATGTACAGCAACTCTTACCGGTCTGCAAACGGTTAAAGATTGAAGGTGAAGACCAGCGCAATAAAGGGGACATCAAGCTATATCTGGAACAACAGCTTTCCGGAGAATCGCTTTCTTCTATTGTGCCATCTGAATCCCGTGAGCAAATTATCGAAGCCTTGCAAGAAAAAGGAGAAGGAAACTTCCTTTATTGTGTCTGGGCAGTCAAAGAACTCCGGCAAGGGGGGTCGCTCGACCCGCTGCATCCTGAAGAGTTCCCTACTCACTTCACGGGTATATACGAGCATTTCTTTAAGCGTCTCTTCCCGAAAGGAAAACAATATGAGCAAGATCGACCCATCCTCGAAGTTCTCTGTGCCGCGCAAGAGCCTCTGCCAGTAAGTCTGCTAACCAGTATTACTTCCACTTTTATACCGGCGTTTCTGAACGATTTTTTCCCCGCATGCGATGACCAGCTCACACCTTTGCACACGTCCATCATTGACTGGCTCACTGATGAGAAGAATACCTCCTATGGAGTACGAGCAGAGAATGGCCATAGCCGACTCGCGCAGCATCTTTTAGCCAGATGGCAAGAAAACCGCATGCAGTTTGCAAAAGAAGGTGATTCTGTAGTAAACGGGAACAGTGCTGAGCAATACTCGATTCCGGTAGACCACCACACAACAAACATATCTAGACCGCTTAATAGCCTGGAAAATGTCTACTTGCTACGTCATTTGCCTGCTCATCTTGCAGCCTCGAAAGAACAAGAGAGTCTAAAAAACCTCCTTCTCGACCCTCTTTTCTTGCGCACAAAAAATTCTGAGGGCATGCTGGAAGAACTCATTGACGATACAAGCCGCATTCAAGATCAAGAAATCGAACTCATAGGTCGAACACTCTCTGAGAGAGCCCGCATTTTCCGGGAAGCTCCTGAAGAATTTGCCGCGCAAATGCTTGAGGGGCTTCAGGTTTATAAGGGCAGAAAACCTGGGATCAAGCGCTTGTGTCAAACTCTCGAGGAAACAGAGCCCCCCGGTCCCTGGCTTTGCCCTGTCGGGCTATCTCCACCCGAAACTCACCTTTTTTCTCTCGCGTTCGGTCTTTTTTCTCTCGCGTTCGGTCAGGGTCGCGATGGGCAGCTTCTTCTTGCCATTGCCGGTAAAACAGTACAAATCTGGGACCTCAAAACCGGAACCCGAAAACACCTTCTTCCCAGTGACACCAGTCGGGTGATCTCAGTTGCGTTTGGACGCGATTGCAGCGGGCAACCTCTCCTTGCTACCGCTAGCAAGGATGGGACAGTACGTATCTTTGACCCTGACACCGAAGATGAAAGCAGAGTTCTTCGAGTAGAACCCGCTGGTAAAGTGAAATCAGGTATTGCAAAACTTGGCATTAATCTTGACATGGTAGTCTCGATGACCTTCGGATACGGTCATGATGAGCGACCTTTTCTCGCCACTATTCGCATGGATGGAGCAGTACACATATGGGATTTCCTCACAGAAGATGACCCCATAATTTTTCGACCAGAACTCGCTGGTAAAATGGAAAAAGTCTTTGCAAAATCTGGTATTAATTTTATTGCAGTGACCTCGATTGCCTTTGGGTACGGTCGTGACAAACAACCCCTCCTTGCCACCGGAAGCGTGAATGGGACAGTGCGAATATGGGATCTTCTCACACAAGAAGAACTCAGGGTTCTTCGACTAAAACCCGTTAGTAAAACAAAAAGAGTTTACAGAAAAATTGGCATCTATTCTGTTAACATAGTGACTTCGATTGCCTTTGGGTACGGTCGTGACAAACAACCTCTCCTTGCCGCCACAAGTATGGATGGAGCAGTGCATATATGGGATCTTCTGACAGAAGATGAACCCATAGTTTTTCGACCAAAACCCGTCGGCAAAAAAAAATTAGCTGTCGGAAAGGCTACTATCCTTTCTTCCAGTACCAGTTCTGCCATGGTGACCTTGACTGCTTTTGGGTACGGTCGTGACAAACAACCCCTCCTTGCCACCGCTAGCATAGATGGGACAGTACAAACCTGGGACCCGCACACCGGAACCCGCAAAGAACTCCTCAACAGCAGCACCAACTGGAAAACCTCGGTCGCGTTTGGGCATAATCATGACGGAGAACTTCTCTTTGCCACTGCCAGCAACGATAAGAAGATATGCATTTGGGATCCAAAGACCGGAACTCAGCGACAGCTCACTGGTCATACTGACTCGGTGACTTCGGTCGCGTTTGGGCGTGATAGTAAGGGAAAACTTCTCCTTGCTACTGCTAGTAATGACCATACTGTGCGCATTTGGGACTCACGCGTAGAAACCCAACAACGAGAGCCTATTGACCATGCTGGTTCGGTGACTTCGGTCGCGTTTGGGCGTGATAGTAAGGGAGAGCTCTTCCTTGCCACCGGAAGTGTCGACTCTGTTGTGCGCATCTGGAACCTGGATACCGGGACCCAACGACGACAACTCGCTGGTCATACTGGTTCGGTGACTTCGGTCGCGTTTGGGCGTGATAGTAAGGGAGAGCTTCTCCTTGCCACCGGAAGTGTCGACTCTGTTGTGCGCATCTGGAACCCATATACCGGGAAGAAGCTTGCGGCTTTTCATCATCTTGATGACCCCATTTACGCTTGCGCTTTTGAACCTGAAGCTGAACAGCCTTATCTGATTACCGCCGGAGCGAGCGGCAGGTTGTACCGGCTTGTTGTGAAGGGGCTTTGAAACTGGCGGGTTTTCTCTCGAACTTTGAGGGGGATACTCAAATGTTGGTTCTGGTGAGAACGCTCTCTATTTAGAGGATGGCTTTCGAGGGAGATCTTGGTGAAATACTTGTTTGTTTAGGTTAGTTTGGTTCTCCGACTGTCTTACGCGCGTTTAGGACTCAAGCGGGTTTGTTGTTGTATATTGTAAAAAACCGGTTTCCCCCCGGTTTCTGGCCTTCTTTGCTCGGATTGAAGGGCTATTTACTCTTATAGAAGCTCTGTATGACTTGAGTGATATACACAGAGAAGCGAGTTGCGAAAATTCAGACTCATAATTCAGAAATCTAGTTATGATTTCTATCATAGTTGTCGATAGAGTGTGGTAGCAGAATTGTTATCGAGCGGGATATAGAGTCAATGCTGATTGTGGAAGATGAGAAAGTCTCGGAGCGTTTCGCGCCGCTGGATACTTAAGTAATACAACCGGGTGTAGGCCCATTTTGTTGCGAAATGCGATTGAATCGTTTCGCCTTTTCGTTCGTCTGGAGTCGTCGGTGCGGACTTGCCTTGCGATACACATTTTCTGACTTCACCTAGGTGAAGATACGACCGGTCAAGACCTCCTCAATTTCGGTGATACCGCACTCACAAAAGGAGACGACGACACCAGGAGGAACACTGCGTAAGTCCCAGTTTGCTTGTCTTCCTAGACTCCAATATAGACAAGCAAACTATAGGCATCGACAGAAACATATAGATATTTGAACCCGGCATTAAGAAATGGAATCTGGAGGGAAAAAATCGTCTTTGCGGAGTTCTATTCTCGCGTTATTTTGATTACTGCGTGTCAAAGTAGTTAAGTACTCTCCTTTTCCAGAAAAATTGCAAAGAAGTTCTCCGGTGATCTCGGTTCCTTCCACGTTTAGTGAGAGGCTAATCTCTCCTTTCTTTCTAAAGATGCGCTGATTTTTTATAAATTGACGAGGATCGAGACATTTTAGAGGGGGCGGTATATTCTCGAATATTGAAGAAATTTTCGATGAAATTTTCGATGGTAGATTTTCTTGGAAAGAAACTTCCGCTTCCCCTGTCACAGGTATGCTTTTGCCTGACGACTCCTCGGATATGGAACCCTCAACATATATTTGTTTTTTCCATCCTCTATGGATATGGACAACTTTAGAAGTATCAGGTGTCATGACACTCTTTGTTTCTCTCAGTTCCAGATTCCATTTACCTTGAAGTTCTCCTTCGCGGAAACATATTTTTCCTCTCATCCGTGCAACATTTTCATGGGAACCGGATCGAGAAGGGACTTTTTTGCCGGCGCTTCTTTGCTCTACCGAAGAAGAAGAATGGTCAGTAGAAGAAGTAGTAGGGCGGACAGAACGATTCCGACTGTTCTCTTTTTGTGCTGTTTTGGTTGGTTGACTGTTTTCTCGGTCTTTTTTTTTAGTTCCTGCAAAGGAGTCTGGCTATTAGGAATAAGAATAGCTATCTGACGGTCTGTAATATCTATATTTGTGAGTTCTTCTTCTTTTAGTGGGAAATTTGTAAGGACAGCAACACTCCTATTTTTCTTAGGAATTGTTTTTTTAGAACAAAGGTAGAGTATGCGATTCCAGAATGTTTTTATGCTTTTTGGGTCGTGAATGCCACCAAACCATTCTGGTATTGAATCATCGATATCGACCGATTCCTCGCTAAAAAGATCCTTGTATGTGTCGAGCGAAGGCAAGTAATTAATCGCCATAAACAAATGAGTAGAGACTTCTTCAATCGAAACTGTTCCTTCTAAGAACCGGTCAATCTTATCTGTATAGGCATTGTCGAGCGCTTCTCCAAGAGAGCTTCTAGAAGAATCGCTATTCTGTAAGTCTGCGATCCAGGCGCAAAGGACTTTTAGGACATCCTGTAATTCTTGCTCCCTGTCTCCGGGCTCTCCTTCAAACACTAAAAAGTAACGAAGGGGTGTTTTAGTTGTATCAAATCGGCTGGAAGGAATACCGCTTATGCAAGCACGCCACCCAGTTTCCGCAGACTCTACAAGCAATCCCGGTCGTTCCGGGCTTGTGAGCTGATTGTATTCTGACCACCAGTGTGTTTCAGGAGAGTCGCCAAGAAAGGTGTAATCAACAAGTTTGCCTCTGGTCCGGATATAAGCCTTCACTTAACTTTTTCCTCTCTTATCTCTTCTATGAAGAAAAACTTCTTACACGTTCCCCGTGAGGACGGTTCGCAAGTTCATCAAGCTTATGTGCAAATTCCTCCGCTATCTGTTTCTCATTTTGAAGAACAAGTTCTCGCGGGTTTTGTGTTCTGGTTATCCACCATAATATTGTCCTGAAAATCCCGGGATTTTCGTCGTACTGTTCCTGTGCTACTTGCACACGTCTACCTCGATCCTGCTCAATTTTCCGCAAAAGATTCTTGAACAAAGCAGTCATAACGTCATCGGCACCCAAGATCTGACGTTCTCCAGGTTCACGGACCCTATATTTGGCAGAAAAATCGAATCTGATCCTAGGATCTTGACTTGGAGTCCATGCTGCTCTTACAAGACTGACACACCCAATCGTATCAACAGGAGCATACAATATTTCTAGATTGGAATTTTCCTTTCTGGCAGAGTTAATAGTTTCCCTGTAAACATCAGTGACACAGTTCCAAAGCTCATCAGGTGTATTCTTTGACCCATTATCATCTATAAAATAAGACTCGCACTTTAATGGGCAAAATACGAGAAGAGTCGAAGACTCTGACTTTCGTTTCTGGATTTTCGCCCATGTTTCCACGATCTCTTTTGTCTGTTCTGTCATCAAGAGAGAGTGGCCTACCCGTTTATGCTCTGCTTCAGAGGCTTCCATCAAGATAGGAGCATCGACTGGAACAAGCACTACTGAACTTTCTTTGATGAATTCGAGGCATTCTTTCCACTGTTTTTCTTGTTCCGGATGGTTTTCCAATTGTGCTGGATCAGTCAACCCGCCGGGATAGTCCAAGAACTCTAGATTGATGCCGGGTATGCTTTCAATGCCAGGATCAAGGCAGAACTTGAAGATAAATTTTTCGCTGGTTCCTTCTAGTTTCTGAGAATCAAATTCTCCTGCCCGTAAAGAGCCATCTAGGTCTTGATTGTGACTCTGTATACGCCTTCTTGTTGCTTGATCAGCGGGACGTAGAGAGATTGAAGTACCTGCTAACGCTCGACCTGTATCTTTAAGTAAAGATGACAAGAGAGAAGTTTTCCCCACGCGAGATGGGCCAATAATGCCAATTTTGTAGGTCGAACTATACTCATCCAAAATTCTACCTCTGTGTTCCTTTGTCCTATCAATTTTATTGGGAATTTATGACTCATGAAGAGCGTGAAGATTTTGCCGCAAATCACTGCTTAGTTTGCTAACTCTTGCAACACGCGCGTTGTCCCCGTCGATATTCTGAAAAACATTTGGCCAGATTTCATCACGGTAAGATCGCGCAAGGTGTCTTAATTCTGGTAAAGAATTACGAGATCGAGTAAATGCGTCAATAAACTGTTCTGTCCAAGCGAATATAATGCGTGCTGGAACAAGCTTCTCTTCCAGTAAGGCTCTTCTAGTTCTATATGCTGCTTCTTCAGCGAGTGTTATTGTCTCTCTATATAGATATTCCACCCCCTCAGGTGTAGGACGCACGACTGGAAGGCGACGTTGCCCACTGTTCTCGTCATGAATTTCGAAATTCAAACGATCGAGTTGCTCACGTATCTGAGGATGTAAATGAGAACGATACTCTATACGTAGATCCAGAAGGTCTTGCACAGCATTCTGTAAAGAAATGCAAGGATTTTTTGTCTCACCTAACAGGTCCCGAAAGTATTCAAGGGCTTCTTTTCCATTCCGGTCACCGAAAAGATCCCCGAGTTCTCTACGAATACTTACAACAACTCCATCCCATAATTCATTAACAATATTTGTGCAAAAATTATCGATGCCGGAAAATTTTTTACTAATTTCTACCCGAATTTTATTGAGTTCTTCTGTAAGGTATGGCGCCGTGCTGAGATGGTGACTCATAGAGACACTTGCTCTCTCGCGCCATTCATCCTGGCCTTGATCAAACCCACCTTCGATCCACGAGGCCACATCCTCGTAGGCTTTATTGACTGCTTTGACAAAATCGCTATTTTTTCCCTCACGAACAGCATCAATATCTTCTCGGTACTTCTCTAAGAGACCAGATAGATTTCTTGCAATCCGGCCAGGTAATTCATCAGTATAACTGTCAAGAATGCTACTGGCATCTCCAGTACTTCGGGACAGAAGCTTTACTGACTCATCAATATCCTTAAGCCAATCCTCCACCTTTCTTGCGAACCTACCGCAGCTCTGGGTTGTTGCTTCCAGCGCGTCTCGGTCCATAGCGGGAATTCGATCGGCAAGATGGGCGAGTGCTCGACCAAGTACATCTCGAGCGACATCTTCTGGCGAACTAGCATCTGCCTCAATCACGTAGTGATTCTTGTCTTTCTGGTCTCCGTTGAGCCTTCTCTGGACATCATTTTTTAGTATTTGCACATTTTCACGATTGATGTTTCCGCTATTGATCAGTATGAAAATGAAGTCTTTTGGATGGGGCGTAAAACCTTTATTCTGATGGAGAAGTCTGAGCACATCATGCGAAGATTGTCCAAAAAATGCCTCTTCTTCTCTTGGGCGTAGCACAAGAAAAACAAGATCAACTTCGTTTTCTAAACCTTTAATATGATAATTTTCGATGTTTGCGGCAATTTCGCCAAGGCCAGGAAGGTCCACTATCCCTAAATGCTCTACTTGGGTTTTAGGGAAAGAACACTCAATTTTGATATCCCGCACAGCTAAGTAGGGCCGGGGACATGGCGTTTGTGCTGCCGATTCTTCTTCAGCAGTCGGATAAGCTACATAAGGCCGTAACTTCGCGAGAGAAATTTCTTTTCTACCGCCTGTTAAATCTTTCTCATAAGAGGAAAGAGAGCTGTGTATTTCCTGGAGTCGTCTAAGCATAGGTGCAAGAAGGCCTTCTCGGTTTTCTCCGACCCCATTGGGAAGTTCAGCTACGGAACGCGGGCAAGAAAACCGGCGGAACTCCTCAAGAGTGAATGGGGGTTCTCCAAGTTCGAGCTCTTTATAGTGGGGAGATAAAACTTCTTCGCGGAAGGAATCGTAAGAGTGAAAGATTAAAGTAGCTCTTTCGTGCGTAGCAGAATGAAAAATTCTGCTACGCACTGCAGTAACTGGCATGTTCGAGCCTGTCGGAATCTGCTCTTCACCTAAACCAGAAATTGCTTGCAAAAGTGTGCTTTTACCAACTCGCGCTTCACCACTCACTCCAATATTTACCGAATTACGAGCAAATCGCACATTAAGAATCTGATGCAATTCAATGGCACGGAGAATATCGCGTTTCAGTTCTTGCGTACGACTCGTTGAGGGCAAGCTCTCCCGTAGCTCTACAGGAACACGAGGATGCTCCCGTAATATGGAAAGTGCTTTTTCAACCTCATCGACCTTACTGCCTATTTGCGTCCAAAATGCTTGTTTATTTTGCACGGAGGGAAGAGCTTCGTGCCGCAGTTTGACAATCTGTTCGATACGCTGAGCGATATCCACCTTGCCATGCCCTTTCAGCTGTGCATTTTGAATTTTGCAAAAAACTCAGATCCTTATTTTGCAAAAACAAAACACTTGTTCGAACTAAGAAAAAACATTGCTACGAAACATAATATACCAATATTAACAACTTGTCTTTGCATTGGAATTTTTCCCGTATATCTACTAAGCAAGCGAATATATCGCGTAAATCCAAAAAAATTTTCTACCAGGTACAACAGTTAAAATTACAGAACCAATCTCAATATGCTGATAAATTCTAGCAATGTTGTCCGGAATGGATGGCTGCCTTAATCTTGTCGATAACATGAACAACCAAACTTTTAGATGTAATGCCTAGACAGATTATCAACAAGGAAGGAGTATCTCCCCCCAACAATCAAGCTGACAATATCGGAGAGATACTTTTTTTTGAGCCTCGCCTATTTTTTCAAACACGCATACCACACGAGGAAAAATTTTTCCTGGGAACAGGCGGAAAGATATGAGGGAGAGTTCAGAGGGGCATGAGAGTCTGACAAACGCGAAACATCTTGCCAAATGCTTGTTGTTGCCCCGGTTTGACGGACACCTGGGTTAAGGGCATGAGTTCGGAGTGGAGTATCTATACCAAACACAAATAACCGTCCTTCCTGATGGAAGTTCGCTGAAGAAATACGAAGCGGAAGCAGCTCCACTTGTGGAAGTTTCGGGTGCTGCGATCGTGAAAGTTGCTCCTAATCTCAATATTTATGACTCAACTTTGGGAAACTCGGTACATCAGATCAGCGAGGAAGTGGCGGGTCCTCCGACCGCAGCAGAACGCGCGGGAACCCGTGCGTTGAAACGAGAACTTGCGCGGGTCTGTCGGGAGCGTGATATTTTGGGAAAACCCGTGGCCTACTTCTCAACCCCCAACTTTGGGGAACAGATGGCGATCTCGTGTGTTTATCACTGAGAACCAAGACCACAGCAAAACACACCGCTAGCCTTATAGAAAATGTGCCGAGTGCTGGGAGTACCCTGTTCCGCGAGACTCTGGCGGCCGGCAGCGGTCACTCTCGCCATGGAAACAAAGTGATCAGCACCTCACGGGCAAAATCGAGACAATCTGGCACTTTCCAGATTGTCTCGATGAGGCATCCCGCAGACACCAGTGCATACACAGGCAAGAATGCCGGCTCTTGCCGGAAACGCGTCGCACGGATCATGTCTCCCCAGGTCTGACAAGGCGAAACCGGACGCCGGAAGGCCCGGATGACGGTCTGTGACCATTAGGATGCCCCAAAAGGGCCTCCCGGACTCTCGGCTTGGACTATTTGTCTTACCCAAACCGAACCAGGAGGTCCCCTCCTGTCAACAACCCACCTAGGAACTACAGCTAATGATCGGCGGGCACTCGCGACGGCTCGATAGCAGGACCATGTCCTTGGAGCTATCGCTCCGTCGAAGGTTCTTGAGTACAGCCTGTTGGGTCTCGGGCGTCCAGAAGATCTTGAGGGTTTCCCGGGTTCGGGTGACGGCCGTGTAGAAGATGCTGTGGGTAATGTCGTCCTCGTTGGCGTCGGTGATTACGATTTTGACAGAGTCGTACTCCAGGCCCTGGGCCTTGTGGATCGAGACGGCGTAGGCGACCTGGAACGGAACGACAGTTTTGCCCGAGTCGTCGTCCTCGTCGCTGTCGTCATAGTCGTAGACGGTGAAGCGGACGGTCGATCCCTCCACCCACTTGAGCGCGACGTTGAGAACGTCGAGCTCGGTGAGTGGCCGGTCCAGCTCGACGTCGAATTGGATTTTGCCGGGGTTGGTGGTAGTGATGTCGACGATCTTCCCCTTGAGGTTGTTGTAGATGACCGGCCGGAAGCGGTTCGACTCGTTGAACAGCACGGGATCGCCAATCTTGTAGGTGGAGATGCGCCGGCGGACGGGCGGGTTGGGGTTGCTGTTCTGGAGGAAGCGGTTGACGTTGTTGATTCCGTAGAGGCCGTTGTAGTTAAGGCACAGGATGATCTCGTTGTCGCGCTGGGTCTTGAAGAGCGACTTGTCGAGGACTGTCGAGTAGCCGTTGTGGGCGATCACCTCGGCGATGTCGTCCTCGATGTTACGCACCTTGTCCCAGAATTTCTGGAGCGAGGCGTTCTTGGTCCGGTAGGGTGTCGTCAGTTCGAAGACGGCCGTGCTCGGGACGAACCGGCGGATGATGTTGAACCAGTTGCCGAACTTGATCGACTCGATCTGGTAGATGTCACCGACCAGCACCAACAGCTTGAAAGACGTCTTCTCCAGCACCTTGAGCAGGTCAGCGTTGCTGACGGTGCTGCACTCGTCGATAACCAGCAGGTCGTACTCGGGGTCCAGCCCGGTGCGGGAGATCTGGCTGGTGATGGTCTGGAATGTCGAGTTCTGGGCGGTAACCTTGCGCTGAAGGTTACCCTTTGCCGGGTTTGTGTGCGCCAGGAACAACTTTGTCTTGTCGTTGAAGTACTGGGCGATGTGGTCGACCATCCTGGACTTGCCGGTGCCGGCGGCACCGTAGATCAGAGCCACCTTCGATTGGCTGAACAGGCGCTTGAGGGCGTCCTTCTTGTCGTCGTCGTCGATGCCATGAGACGTTTCGTCGAGCCAGCGCTCGACGGCCGTCGTGTAGCCATTGATACCAGTCGATGCGTCTTCTTGGAGCTTCTTCAGAATAGAGACGGTGTCGTCCTCGTAGCCCTGGATGAAGACGTGCCCTTTGTCCTGCACCAGCTGACGTTCGGTGTGCTTGTAGTAGAGCTCGCGGTTGTAGGTCGTAATGAGCTGGGTGACGTCGCCAAGCGGCTCGACGTCGGCGACGGGGGTGTAGAGCATCCCGTAGGTCTCGACGTTGGTCCGCACACGGCGGGCGAGTAGCTCGTGCTCACGCCCGGTCGAGTCGAGGCTCTCTACCAGGTCCCAGTAGCGGACGTTGTGACCGATAGGGGAACTGCAGAAGGGCATGGTGTCGAACGGGATGCAGCCGTAGGATAGCTTCAATTCGGACAGACGTCCGCACTTCTCCCGGCTGTACTGCGATTTCAGCACCTCGTTGCGCATCTGCAGCATCAGGTAGCGAAGCATGTTGGAGCCGGGTGCGCCTGACCGGATGATGCGGCGTGCCTCGTCCAGCACCGGGAATATCTGCGGCTTGGATATGCTCGTCGTGCCTCTAGCCCGGGTAGCCGCGTACTGGTCGTCGGACATGTCCATGAGTTCCAGCAGACTGCCAGAGCCCTTGGTGAGACCGTCCATGAGGTAGTGGTACTCCAGCGACTTCCTCAGGTTGCGCCTCGGAGAGATACCGAAGAGACGGGCAAAGTTTTCGAACTCGCACGGGCGGATCGAAACATCCCATTTGCTGATGATCGTGATCGGCATTGTCTGGTCGATGACATGGATCTCGTCGTCCTGGAGGGTCAGCATGGCCGAGTACTTGTCGGTCATGTCGATGTGGGTGAAGGCGATGATTCGATCGAACTTGCTGACTCTATTGACTGCTCGGTAGAAGGTCACTTCGTAATAGATGCGCCCGTCGACGAAGAACGGTCGCGTCTTATAGATATAGCAGCAGTCCGGTGCTTTGTTGGTTGGTTGCCTCGAGCGCATCAGCCGGATCTGCTCAGCGATCCTCTTGTGGTACTCGCGCAGCGACGGGTCGAGGTCAACCGGGAAAGACTCGAGATTGCCGAGTACGTCTATCCCGCAGCTGTCCTTGAGCAGGGTCCGGGTGCGCAGTAGGTACTCGTAGTACTTGAGCATCAGGCGTTCGGAGGTGTCGCCGTCCATCGTGTAGTGCGAAGCGCTTGCTTGAAGGAGTTTATGGAACTTACTCAGGAAGTTGTACTGTCCCTTGCCCTTGACGAAGGCCAGTCCCTGTTGGATCTGCCGGTGACCGTATTCGGCCTCCGATGGGCCAGTTTGGAGACGCACGGCGACGCTCTCCACCAGGTTGCGGAGTTGAGCCAGAACATTCTGAGACAGAAGGTCCCGCTGATCGGTCAGAGAAGCGATGTTCTTACAGATTGCTTTGTCAGTGCTTCGAATGTGTTCATCAACCGAGGTCATCAGTGTCTACACCCTCCACTCGAAGCGGTCGCGTTCGCTGTCCTTGAACTCGAATCACCGGGTTCGAGTCGGAGAGCCTGCCGCTGGGGTCGTTGTGCGGGGGCACATTGCGCAGAGTGGGTGAGGGGTTGGTTGAGGGTTTCGCCGGGTTCGGTTTTTCCGCTGGGGAGTTCGTGGATGCCGCCCATGAAGTCGTCGGGAGGGCGTTTAAGGAGAAGTATGGTGTTGTCTTGTTGGATGACTGCGCCGACGACCTGTTGTGTGATGCCGTCGCGGAGGGCATCTTTTTCGAGATTTT
>Ga0209345_10002715_pt1 | contig 19106 bp, 5 predicted proteins | sample Cruoilmetagenom7_FD_187294 | JGI IMG/M metagenome (GOLD analysis project Ga0209345, IMG submission 187294) | Oil polluted marine microbial communities from Coal Oil Point, Santa Barbara, California, USA - Sample 7 (SPAdes) (version 2) | ecosystem: Environmental > Aquatic > Marine > Oil seeps ... | reverse complement strand
TCCATTAATCCTATTATTCACCATTAGATCGGATAGTTACGAAAGATTACAAACTCATCAATCACTAGAAGGCATCAGTCAACAAACCTTCAGTCTAGCTCCCATGCCACAAGGGGCCTATCAAGCCATCATCGAAGGGCCCGCTAATAGACTAAAAGATACAGACCGACCTTTAATAATAGAACCAGAGCTGACACAAAAACTATTAGAAGACATAGAAAAAGGCGGAAACAAAGATGCACTACCAATTCTGGCATTTACTCTAGAACGGCTCTATATTGATTATGGCAGTGATGGTGATTTACGTTTAGATGAATACGAAGACATGGGCGGTTTGCAAGGTGCCATTAATGCAGCGGTTGATATAGCACTAGACAATGCCAAACTAGATCCAGCCTTACCCAATGACGAAAAACAAATCAAAAACCTGTTACGCAGAGGACTAATCCCTTGGTTAGCCGGTATTGACCCAGATACCCAAAGCCCAAGACGAAGAGTTGCCAAGCTCAGTGAGATTCCAACAGAAGCAAGACCAATCATCAACCACCTGATTGAACAACGCCTATTATCAACAGATACAGAAACCATCACCAAAAATGGCAAAACAACAGTAGGTGAAACCACCATTGAACCAGCACACGAAACCCTACTAAGACAATGGGGATTGCTCAAAGACTGGTTAGAAGAAGATTTATCAACCCTCACAACCCTAGAAAACGTCCAAAGAGCCAGCCGTGACTGGGCAGCCAACAACCAAGCCAAAGATTATCTGGCTCACAACGCAGGGCGATTACAAGATGCAGAAGGCCTAAAACAACGAGATGACATCTCAAGATTCCTCACTCAAAATGATTGGGACTACCTCAAAGCCTGTAGAGAATTAGAAAATCAACAAAGAGATAAAGAACTTACAGAAGCTAAGAAGTTAGCTCAAGCCCAAAAGAAAGTAGCCAAAAGAACCACCATGGGCATGATTGCAGCATTTGTCTTAACTGTTGTAGCGGGGTTTTTGGGGTGGCAATCTTATAAAGCTGAAAACAAAGCTGAAATTGCAACACAAGATGCCAATATGAAATTATTAGATGCTAATAATAATTTTGGGTTAGCTTTATTTGAACGTGCCACAAAACATAAGAAAACAGAAAGTTTTAATAAGGCAATATATTATTTAATTAATGCACTAAATAAATTATATCCAAGTTTGGAATATAAAAAAATATTAACGGATTTATTAATTAATGATTTTAATATTATTAATGTATGGTCTAGTAAAGTAAATAGCTTAGAAGGTCATTCGATTATTTCAAATTTTGCAGTATCACATGATGGTTCTATTATTGCTACTTGTCATGTTGAAAAGCAATTTATTATTTTATGGAATACAAAAAGTGGAGAGATTGACTCTAAAATACCACTACCTAACGAATGTTACAACATTACATTTTCACCAAACTCTAATACTATGATTGTAAATGTAGTTGGATTCGGAACACAATTAATACAACCTTTTGAGCAGGAATATAGAATAAAAAATTTATATAGTAGTATAAAAGGGGCACAAGTTGTCTTTTCTCCTAATGGTTCAAAAATAGCTATTCTGAGTGATGGATATATAGATATATTTGATGTAGATAACGGAGATAATATAAAATCATTTTATAACTATTTTAAGAATTGGGTAAATTTTGTATATGACCCAACAAGACCAATCTCTACCCTTGATTTAAAGGTTGACTTTGAGCCATCTGGAGCAGCTTTTTCTCCAGATGGGAATAGGATTGCATATATTACAAATAAAAATAATATTGAAATTTATGACTTTATTAGAGATAAATTGTTTTTAAGAATTAAAGGTGAGAAAAATACAATTACAAGCTTAGCATTCTCACCAAATGGAAATTTTATAGCGGCAGGAGAAACAGATGAAACTATACGGTTATGGGATATAACTAAAAATAAATTACATGCAATTTATTCTGGTCAAAAAAACATAATAAATTTAAGGTTTTCTCCGGATGGAAAAATGTTAGCATCTACTTCAAATGATACTACTATAAAGCTATGGGATACTATAACAAATAAGGAAATATATACTTTAGATTATCATGAAGATACTGTAATGAATCTTTCTTTTTCCTCTAATGGAGAGTTACTTGTTTCTCAAGATAGATATGGGAAAATTGTTCTATGGGATTTAGTTAGTGGGAGTTGGAAATCACGGTTTTTTAATAAATTTGGAAAGTTTTCTTTCTTACCTAATAGTAATAATTTGATAATGAATAGCTATAGTTATGTTCTTGATATATTTGATTTAGAAAAGGAACAATATGGAAACATTATTAATGGTGTAACAGGAGAAAGTGCTGGAGGTGTTGTATTTTCTCCAGATGGAAAAACAGTTGTTACATCTACAAATAATCACATTATTCTATGGGATGTTATATCAGGAAAAATACTAAATAAGCTTGAACAATTTGTATCTGGTGCCTCAAATTATTTTTCACTAGATGGAACACTATTAGTAACTGAATTTCACTCTAAGGCATTAGATGGAGATGTTAATCTAGTACGTGATGTTAGTACTGGTGACATTATAGGAGTATTGACTGGTTCATTCACATCAAACTCTCTTCTTTCAGAGAATAATGATAGCTTAATAATTGGAATTGATAATGAAATTCAAATTGTTAATATTAAAAGCCTAGAAAGTGTGCCCTTATGTAAAATTGATAGTAAAAGTGTAAGATTATTTAATTTAAACTCAAATAAGGTAGTTGCTGTTGAAACAGATAGAAAAAATGGAGTTGTAAACTTGTGGAATGTATATTCTTGTAAGAAAGAAAATACTATAAAAATTTCATTTACCGCAGATAGTAAGAGATATGGAAATATAGAGATGAGCTCAGAAGGAACGTTGTTGGCAATTCCAGAACTGGGACCCAGGAATAAAATAATAATTTGGGATATTAAACAGAATAAAGAATTATCTATTATTGAAGATTCTTTAACTTTTAAAGGATCAAAATTCTCTCCTGATGGGTCTATTTTAGCCGTGATAGATAGCTCCAATATTTTTTTAGATAATGGTGAATTTAAACAAAAAGATGAAAGAGGGTGGGGGGCATTATACTTATATGATACTAAGAGTGGCAATAAAAAACATGAGGTCTCTAGGTTTAGTGAAGAGATTATACCAGGTTCTTTTTCATTTTCTCCAGATGGTTTAACATTTGCTATGGTTAGTGTTGATGGTACTTTAGCTTTTTGGGACTTGTCCAATAAAAAGAACCTTTATCAACCTGAAATAATATATTATGATTATGAAATAAATAAAGTATTCTATCAAAATAATAAGACAATTCTTTCTGTAAATGATCAAAATAATCCAGGTGTTTTAGAAGTAAATTTATGGGATGTAATTAGTAATAAAATTAAGAAAGTGACTACTTTACACAGAAAATCTTTTGATTCGCACTTTTCTTTTTCACCAGATAAACAAACTATAGCAATTAGCAAGGAAAACTATATTGCATTATTTAATTTGCCATTAGTTGAAACATTTAAAATTCTAAAAAGCCAGAGGGGGCAAATTACAAGTCTTTCTATTTCTAATGATGGTCTCAAAATTGCTGTAGGATATGAAGATAAAACTATTGAGATATTGAATGTTAAATCGGGAGTAGTTGAAAGTATCTTAGATGGGAATATATCTTCAGTAAATTTAATTGCTTTCTCTCCTGATAACAATACACTTGCGACAAAATCTTCGAAAGGTCCATTGAAGCTCTGGAACCTTTCAACAGGAATATTTAAAAGAGAAATAAAAATTGGTAAGTTTAATGAAGGTTTCTCTTTTTCTAAAGATAGTTCGCTCATTTCTACAGGGGTTGATAATGATGTTAAAATATGGGAAGTCAATTCAGGAAAATTGATAAATACATTTTCAGGTCATTCTAGTAAAGTTAATTTCATCACATTTTCTAATGATAATTTAACTCTTGCTTCAAGTTCTAATGATAAGACAATAAAAATCTGGAATTTAAAGAATGGTAGCTTAATTAAAACATTGTCAGGTCATACTAAAAGTGTGACTCTAATAAGCTTTTCTCCTGATGGAAAGAAGATTGCTTCTTGTTCAAATGATAAAACTGTAAGAATTTGGGATATTAAAAATGGAAGAGTTGAAAATACACTTGATGAGCACTCTAAGCCAATAAGCTTTATCTCATTTCTAGATAATGGTTCTTCATTGATTTTTAGTTCAGAAGATATGATTTTACGATATTGGGTTTGGGCGCTAGATTATCATATGAGTGATGATTTCCCTCTTGATATGCCCATTCTAGAAACATTACAACTATCCCCAGATGAACAGGATGTTGCAATTATATTTTCTGACGGTTCAATCAGGATTTGGTCAATTGAATCAGGAGAATACACTAATGTTTTAATTGGCCATAATCATGATATTATAGATGTTACTTACTCTCCAGATGGCTTAATACTTGCTTCTAGCTTTGATGATGGATCTATAAAAATATGGAATACAAAAACTGGTCAATTAATTCATACACTAGAAGGTCATTCAGAAAAAGTTAACAGCATTTCCATTTCTGCTGATAGCTCAACACTTGTATCAGGGTCAAAAGATAAGACTATAAAGTTGTGGGATATCTCTAATGGGGAATTAATTAAAACTTTTTCAAAACATAATCATTCAATTAATGAAGTTATATTTTCAACCGATGGATTAAAAATTGTATCTAGCTCAGATATGGAGGTTTTTATTTGGACTATAGAAAATAATATTTATCAAAAATTTTCATTAAATGAAAATTTAATTAAAGATAAATCTAATTTTAATAAAGTATTAATTACACCGGATAATAAACTTCTAATAACTATCAATGATAATGGATTTATGATTTGGAAAATAAATAATGAAAAGCTGGTTTTAATTAAATCATACGACAACGATTATACTGCGTTCGGAACGAGTAATAACGTCAAGATTATGGGAGCTTATTTAAATGAAACAGATTATGTTTTGAAACTGATAACGACTAAGAAAAAAGTAATATCTTTAGATTTACTTAATATACCAATAGATTTGCACACTAGAAACAACTGGATTTCAGAATTTAATAAATTACATAATATTAATCTAAACTTAATGGAAGTTGAAAATAAAAAGGAAAAATCAAATTTATATGGAATAGAATATGAAAACAATACACCTATATGGACAAAAACGCATCCATTTCACTGGCTAACAAAAGCCGAAAATGGAGATTCCGAAGCGATGCTTCAACTCGGTATAATCAACCACCGAGATTCTGATAATGCAAAAGCTAAACAATGGTATACAAAAGCACTTGAAGCAGGCCATCCTAAAGCTCAAGAACGTCTTGATGTATTGGCATTAACCATAGAATACGAAAAAGAAAATATAGATAACAAGGAAATGTAGAGTGCCTGAAAACAGTATTATAAATTCCAAAATGGCAAATGACTTCCTTGATAAACCTAAGGCTTACAAAGGAAATGAGAAATACATATTTGTTTCATATTCACATCTTGATTCTGAGAATGTATATCGTGATATTTCAATTTTGCAAAGCAAAGGAATTCGTATTTGGTATGACGAAGGTCTTCCTGCAGGTGAAGAGTGGGATAAAATTGTATACCCAAAAATTATTTCTGAGCAATGTGCATGTGTTATTTTTTTCGTCTCACCTCATTTTTTTAGATCAAAATCAATTGCAAAAGAAATTGAAATAGTTTTTAACTTAAAAGGTTCCGAATTAAGTGCTAAAAAAAACTTTTCAGTCCATATGGGTGGAGTTTCAATTTTAGAGATGATGCAAAAAGCCTTTGTAGATTTTCCTAATGAAGTTTTACATGAAAACATATCAATAATAACAAGTAGTTTTAATGAGAAAAAGACTTTTGTTAAGCGTGGCAACAATCTCACTCATCTATATTATGATGAGATAATTAATAATGATTTCTGTAACTCTGCTTTAGATAATAAAATCGCAAATAAGAGAAGTAAAAAAGGTCGTCATTATAAAATTTTATATTTAGCTAAAGAAAGTAGCTTCAGTAAAGCTATATTAGATGGTTTACAAGAATACTATGCAGGTGTACATAATATTAATATGAGTAGTATACTTATTGATGAAAACAATTCTTTATTAGCAGATAAGTTATTATCAAAGATACTGGGCAGTGAGGAAAGTAATTTTGACGGAATTATTCTTCGGCCGATTTTTGATGTTTCTAATTCTTTAAAAGATAAATTAGAGCAGCTAATTGATTTAGGAAAGAAAGTAATACTAATTGATAAAGGATTGTCAGATGTTCAAAAAAAAGACTTTAAAGTTCCGGTTCCACTCTTTGTTGCTTCTGATTTCGCCAAAGGTGGTGAAATATTGGGAGAAAAAATTTCAGAATTATCTGCATTGGTTCCCAAAGAAGAATCTCAAATAATACTTTTAGATGGCCCAGCAGATATTTCATCAGCACAAGAACGATTGAGTTCCCTAAAGCAAGTTCTTGAAAAAAACAATATGGAAACTCAAACTATATCTATTATTTTAAAATCATTTAATGTAGATGAAGCTGTTGAGTTATTGGAAGAGCGTTTTGGAAAATGGTTAATTGAAAATGACACAACTTTTAGAGATAAGTCATTGTTTATTTTTCTAGGAAATGACAATATTGCATTAGCAATTTGGAATAAATTTTATCTTGATAAGACTTCAAATATTTATAGATTCTTCAATTCTGTGAAGAAAGTAGTTTATATTGGATATGATGGAATTTTGGGTTATGATGGCAAAATTGCATTATCTACTATTAAAGCTGATTTTCTAACAATTAATGTAATTCCATCTGTCCAAGGTAGAGAGACAGCAAGATTGATGTATGAATATTTAACTAAACCTGAGATAAACAAAGGGGTATTGATTGCTCCTCAATTAATTAAATCAAATCTTATAATGAAGAAAACATTTAAAGCCAAATATATTAACCCATCAGTATATAATCAATCAAAGTTATTGATTTTTGATTTAGACGGAACAATTGCAAATACAGAAAAGTATCACTGGGAATCCTATAATGTTTTATTAAGTGAATACAATATTTTGTTAGATGAAAAATTAATCAATAAATATATTGGTAACAATGAAAATACTATATGGAATATGATTCAACAGGATTTTGATGTTAAATTTAATATTCCTAAGATGATAAAGAACCGAACTCAAGTCGTTCTCAGTTTATTTGAAGAACAGAACATACAACCGTTCCATTATTTCAAGAGAGTGATCGGCGAGAGTAAAAATATCCCCAAATTAATTTTATCCTCTCAAATACCAGAAGTAATTTATTTTTTATTAGAGAAGTGGGATTTAAAAAAAATATTCAATGATAATAAGATAATTTCTGTAGCTGATGGCAAAATAACGAAGAAGGAAGTTTTAGAAAATTTGAGTTTATATACATCAATTGCTGAAAACTATGAACCAAGTGATATTACAATATTTGAAGATTCAAAAGAAACTTTATCATATGCTCAAAAATTAGGGATGAAGGCTATTGGAATTGAGCATCAGTATAATAAAGATAAATTATCAAATTGTAGCTATATAATAAATGACAATATATGCAATGGTCTTTTTATTGGTTTAGCAGGCATTGATATTATTCATTATCAAGAGGGATCATTGCCATCAGAAAATTCTAAATCAAAAACAAATGATTACGATATTCGAGTTGGAGGTCCTGCAGCAAACGCTGCAATCACTTTTGCGAACTTGGGTGGAAATGCTACATTAATTGCTGCTATTGGTAATTCTGTAATAGGAAATTCATTAAAAAATTTACTAGAAAGTTATGGTGTTATCGTGATTGATTTAATAAAAAATAGTAATGAATCTCCTAATGTTTCAAGTATTATAATTAATTCTAATAATGGTGATAGGACAATTATAAGTGGTCAAAAAGAGGTTGAGTTACATAAAAATTTAAAAAAGCCGTCACTGGCTCCTATGGATTTTTGTTTATATGACTGTAATGCCCCTAAAATCTTCAAACTTTTTTCAAAGGAAATAGAAAAAATGCCTGTTATTGTTGATGCAGGTAGTTATAAAACACACTTGGATGATTGTTTACACAATTTTAATGAAGTCATTTCATCAGTTCATTTCAAAAAAGATAATAAATCTGTATTAGATTTGAAAAAAGATTATAACTGGGATTTTTCAGCTATAACTAACGGGGAAAAGAGAGTAGAGTATTCTAATGCTAACGAAGTTGGTCATATAGAACCCCCTAAAATATCGAATGTTGTTGATACTCTCGGTGCTGGAGATGTTTTACACGGAGCCTATTGTTTCTATCGTTTTTATAAAAAACACTCATTTGTAGATTCTTTAAAACTAGCAGTTGAATATGCATCTGAGTCTGTTACACATAAAAGAATATTAAAAGAATAAAATGTCTTACTTGTTCATTGTTCATTGTTCATTGATAAGCATCTTAATTTCATCAGCAACCAAACTCGCACTCTCAGGCCTATCCTTAGGTTCAATTGCCAACAACTGACAAATCAAATCATAGGCTTTACCACAAACATCTTTATCAATTTCACATACTGTTTGTTTATTATTGCTTATTAAGGCTTTTATTCTATTGGTTTTTTTGTATTGAATTTCTACTGGTTTTCCTGATAACCATTCATACAATATGCAACCCAGGGAAAATAAATCAACTTTGTGACCTATATCGGTCGATAGCTTTTGCTCCGGTGCCATGTAATGTTCTGTTCCTTGGGTTTTATTATTTTTAGTATTATTGTTTTTTAGTAAGGCGATTCCAAAATCAACCAATACGGGTTGGCCTTGTGTTGTGATAAGAATATTTTCAGGCTTTATATCTCGGTGGATGATTCCGGCTTCATGTATGGCTGCTAATGCTCTTGTGATTGGTAAGAGGTAGGTTAAGGCTGTGTTCAAGTCTCTAGATTGATTCATTACTGTTCTCAAATCACCATTAGGTATAAATTCTTGAACTAAGTATGGTGTTCCATTGTTGTCATTCCCAATAGCTAATACTTTAACAATAGATGGATGATTGATATTGGCAACAGCTTCAAACTCTAAACGTGATTGATTCCATAAGTTTTGTTGTAAGTTATAATCCATCACATCATCAGTACGAAAACATTTGATTGCGACATCTCTGTCATTGACCATATCATGGGCTAAATACACATCTGCATATCCACCGCCGCCAAGTCTTTTGCGAATCAAATAGCCATCATTAACTTGGTTAATATCATCACTGATACTGCGCATTGTTTCTTCATTGATGCATTCTTTAACATTATTTTGCAACATCAGGCTTTTGATTTGTGGCAAAAACCTCTTAAAGCCAGTTTTTTTAGCAATCTTTCTAGCCAATAAAAGGTGTTGTTGATTAGATCTATTATCTTTTTCTTGGTGTGCAAGTTGAATGAGCCATAGTCGGTAATCTAATTCTAATTCTGGGAAGTTTAAGTTGATAATATCATCTAATAATTGATTGGCTTCTATTAAAAATATTTCTTTGTTAGATTGATTTTTAATAAATTGAAAAATGGTTTGATGATATGAGCTATTTTCGGGCAATAATTGTTCTAGCTCTTCAATCCTAGTTTGTAGGCCATCTAATTTACTTTGTGCAATTAAAAGTCTGATTTGATCTTTGAGGCAGAAAAATAAACTGTCCTTTTGTTCTGGTTTCAGTATAGACACTGCTTTTAGTAAAAGCATATCTGCATTTTTAAACTTTTTATCGGCAATATCTATGCGTGCCAATAGATTATACAATCGTGATTTTGTTTCAGTATCTTCATTACTACAAAGCCCAATATCTAATCCTACAAAACTGCGTGCTTGTTGATATCGACCTAACTGTAAACACAATCGTCCTAGGTTTCCGAGTGTTATGGCTTGTCCTTGCTTGTCATTTAAAGATGTTTTTAATGCTAACGATTCAGAATAATAGAGTAATGCGTTTTGATGATCTGCAATAGTCCTGCTTATATTACCTAGCGTGTCTAAGACTATAGCTAAACCTGATTGTTCTTTTAGCTTTAGATAAATTGATCGAGATTGATGAATGTATTTAAGTGCTAGAGGCGTGTTGCTTTTCCAGAACATAATAATCGAAAGAGCATGTAGTAATCTGGCTAACAACCTTTGATCAGGAAGTTCTTTAATCTTACTAATAAGATGTTTAATAAGAATTTTGCCATTTACATAAGCTAACGGTTGAAGAATAATGAGTTCTACTTGTGAAGAAAGAGCAAATTCAGAATCTAAATTAATGATTTTTTCAAAAAGTTGTTTTGCTTTGGTTTTGTCATTATTTTCCAAGTGCACAATCGCTTGAATCCAAGTGTTTTCAGGAGTTGAATCAACTAGTAAATTAGTTGTATTTAGCTGGTTTCTATTAATAAGATCTTCAAGTTTAGGGCTTAGTTCAATAGGGTAGATAGACATGGTAATTAATTGATATCCCTTGGTAAATTTTATTAGATTAAAGTATAATTATAAGTTCTAGCCACTATAACTACAATATAAACAGGGAAGCTTTCCATGAATTTAAAAATATCCAATAAAATTGGTCCAATGCTTAAGCCGCAACATGTCTTTGAAAATGAAAAATCCATAGCTATTGGTAGAGATACAAGTCAATGCCAAGTGATTTACCCACCCGATTTTACAACAGTTGGCAGAAAACATTTGGTCATTGAGGAAGATGCTGGGAGGTTTGAACTCAGAGTTAACACAAAAAATCCAGTTTACTTGGATGGTGTCTTAGCTGAAGATGACATGGAATTACCAGATATTTGTACAATTACATTAGGCGTTAAAGATGGTCCAAGTTTTGTTGTCGAAAGAGTAAGTAATAACGAATTACCAAAAACTAGAGAATATGGTAACCAAGCTGAGATTCATACTCAGGTCAAAAAAAGTAGAAATTGGTTAAAAGTATCTCTTCTACTTATTATAGCTGTTGCAGTAGGGTTTGGATATAAAGCAAGTCTCAATCAAAATAAGATTGACAGACTTGAAGAATTTGCAGGTGATTCATTCAAGGATATTTATAAATCTATTGAATCCGACATCGGTCAAGTTGCAAATTCATTGAGCAAATCTATTTACTTAGTGATTTTAAAAACAAGTAAAGGGGAAGCTCCTGGTGGAACAGCATGGGTTGCAGCAGATGGAGTTTTTGCAACCAATGCACATGTAGCGGAAATGTTTAATGAAATTCCTGATTTTTCAGATGCTAAATTAATAGTTAGAGCCAATTTTCCTCCGTATCAAGAACATGTTATTGATAAAGTTGCCATTCATCCAGCTTATCTTGAATGGGAAAAAACATGGAAAGAAGCTTCCCCTAGATTAATAAAACCTGATGGAGCACCAGAACTGGCTGACTTTGTTGGCGGCTATGATGTCGCATTGATGTATCCCACATCCAGTATTGGTATGGCAAAGCCACTCAAAATTGCTTCTCTTGACAGATTAGTAAAGTTGTCGCCAGGTCAACAAGTGGCTTATATCGGTTTTCCAATGGAACAAGTAATAAATCAAGTCTATGCAGAACCAACACCAACAATACAAATTGCTAACATTACATCTATTACCGATTTTTTCCGGAGTCAGTCTACCTTCGAAGACTCTCAACTCATACAAAATTCACTGCCTGCAGCAGGAGGAGCAAGTGGTTCTCCCATCATAAATGATAAAGGAGAGGTTATTGCATTATTAAGTTCAGTTAATATGGTCTCAGATGGCAATGGAAATCGCACACCAAATGCTGTATCTATAAACTATGGACAAAGGGCTGATTTATTACAATTATTATTAAAGTCGGGGCAAGATTTTCCAATTGATTTTATTCAATCAAAATGGAAAGAAGGTTTCGAAGAATATGCAATGCCAGAAAAACTGACAACTGATGCAATAGATCATGATGCAAAAACTGTGTTAGATTACTGGAAATTCAAATACAGTATTACCCAATCAACACAACTCATGCACAAAGAACTAGTTATTAATGTTGATAAAAAATTTATGGAAGTTCCCACTGAATTAGTAACCTTTAATGCACCAAAATCTGGTCGATATCTGGTTATAGCAATTGATGAAGATAAAAATGACATTGCTATTATTGTTACAAGTATTGAAAATAATGAAATCTATGGCACGGATAGTGAGAATACATATTACCCTTTCAGTGATTTTGAATTGGAAGATGATGATGAGGTAGAAGTTCTTGTATTATTTCCAACCATGGAGCAATTAAATATAGAGTCAACAAAAGTACATTTATATATTTATCATGATTAAATAAACCCTTTTATAAGAGTTAAACGATAACAGTAATCCAGAGCAGAGAAAAAATACTCTGCTCACTAAACTAAATAAAGGTATATTCATGATTCAACAAAGTAAAAACCTTATACTATCAAGTCTTTTTATTTATGTAATATCTGTCTCTGCTCAGGTATCAGCTCCATACATTCCTGATATAAAAGATGTATTAAGTCCATTGCCGATTCAGCAAGACGCTTTCAAAAAACTTGATAATAAAATTGGCGTCATTGGCATTGATTCACGTTATAAACCAAGTAAAACTACAGAGTTTCCATTCACTTCGATTGGTCAATTAATTATGGACGCATCAAGTGAATCTGTTGGTAATTGTACGGCAACACTGATTGCTCCAAGCTATATAATTACAGCGGCCCATTGTATTTATGATCATGATATTCAGAGCTTTGTTGATGATGTAAAATTTATTCCTGCCAATGACGGAGAGTATATTCCTTTTGGCGTTTATAGTGTTACACAGGCATATATTCTTTCAGGTTACCTAAAACAAGATCATAAATATTCAGATATAGCAATTCTAAAACTCTCAATACCATTAGGTAATCAGTTAGGCTATCTAGGCTATGGAATAATATCTGATTTACCTCGCGCGATAAAATCTAACATTGATCGAAATATAGATAATCTTCAAACACATGCTCAAGGGAATAAGGATAAATTTCTTGAAAGTGTAACCCAATATTTAGAAATGCTACACAAAGACTACCCCAACTATGCATTAAGGTACTTTGGTTATTCAGGTGATAAAAATTCTGAATTATGGGGTGATCAATGCATTGCATGGAAACTTGATGAAAAGTCAACAGACAGACTATTTACTCTAAGTGTCTTATGTGACCTTCAGCCAGGTGCAAGTGGCAGTAGCTTTATTGACAGTAATAATCTCATTAAAGCCATAGGATCGTACCATCGTATATCAGAAGATTTAGTAAATTCGTCATCAAATAACATAGAAAACCCTCAAGGTAACTTTTTGGATCTAATCAATATTGCACACGGAATTTCACCATATTTATTTAACTTAATTGAAAACTGGCAAAAAAATATCTATGAAAATGAAACCATACGCCATGATTTCAAACAAACCGATAACTGGCAACAAGTCACCATAAAAAATGACTGTAATGAAAACATGCAACTAGCCATGCATTACAAAGATCCTAGACAAGGATGGAATACCAAAGGATTTTGGGATATAGCACCTAAAGAAAAAGTAGCGATAACTACGGCATCATTAGATTATTACTACTATTCAAGTATAAAGGGAGAAGGTGTTTCAGATAAGGGCAAGGATTTATACAAGGATCTATACGGCCAATCATTCGGATTCCAAAAAGTAAAAATAGAAAACAGTTTTAATAATAATATCAACCTCACATGTGATTGATTATTATGTCTGTGCAAAAAAAATACCACGCATTCATCTCCTATCGTCACGCTGACAATAAAGAACAGGGCAGGCAATGGGCAACTTGGTTGCATCAAGCCATAGAAACCTATGAAATTCCTGCTGATTTAGTTGGAAAAAAGAATGGTCAAGGAGAAACAATCCCATCACGAATTTACCCAATATTCAGAGATGAGGAAGAACTCCCAGCCGATGCTGATTTAGGCAAATCCATCTACAATGCCTTGGATTCAACAAGATTATTGATCGTTCTTTGTTCACCACGAGCGGTAGTATCTACTTATGTAGCTGATGAAATAGATTATTTCAAAAAATGCGGTAACTCCGATAGAATTATTGCCGCCATGATAGACGGCGAACCCAATGCCAGTTGGGACAAAGGCAAACAAGAAGCAGGCTTTAAAATTGAAGATGAATGTTTCCCGGTTCCCTTACAATTTGAATACGACAAACAAGGCAATAAAACCACCAAACACGCAGAACCCATAGCAGCAGATTTCCGAATAAACAACAATGGCGTGCCAGAACAAGGCTGGACCTCAATAGAAGCCTATCGCCAACACCTGAAATCTACAACAAAGCTAGATAACAAACAAACTCAAGAAAAGCTAGACACCTACCAAAAACAACAAAACCTCATGCTATTAAAAATTATAGCAGGTATTTTAGGTGTCCCATTAAGTGAACTCACTCAAAGGGACAAAGCTTATCAATTAGAACAAGCCAATAAAAAAACTAAAATATTGAGAAGGTGGCTGATAGCTGTATTTATATTAGCATTTATAGCTATAGGTGCAGGAGTTTTAGCTTATTTTAAACAGCAAGAGGCATTGCATGAAAAAGAAGTTGCCAATAATATGTTAGATATAGTTCGTGAAAATCTTGATTTCATGAATTTTGAATTAAGATGGGTACTAGAAAAACATGTTCCATCAACAAATAGAGTTGAAATTATAAAAAAAATTGATTCTTTAGTTGATTTGCTAAGTACCAATGGAACATCATTATCTGATAGATATTTAACAGCTGTTTCCAATTTTAATAAGATTGATACTTTATTATTAAATAAAGATATAGATATTTCATACGCTATTAAACTTGCAAATGAATCACATAAAATAATTCTTCAATTACAACTAGAAAATAAAGATAATCTGATATTCAAAAATTTATTATCAATATCATATATGAAACTTGGTGATATTCATTTAAAAACAGGTTTAATTAAAGAAGCCAATTATAATTATGGAGAAAGCTTAAATATAATCAATCAACTTGTTGAAATATCACCGAAAAAACAAGAATACCTTCATTCATTGTCAATAAATCTAATTAAAATAGCGGACATTCAAGTATTGAGTGTGAGTATTGAGAAGGCATTGGCAAGTTATAAGGAAAGTTTAATAAGCTACAATCAATTAATGGAGCTAGATTCAATAAACACTATTTTCAAAAGGGAAGCATCAATATTATATCTTAAGATAGGAGCAACTTATGAACAAAAAAATGATAATGATAATGCTTATTTCTATTACCAACCAAGCCTGAAAATATTAAAAGAATTAGCCTTAGCCGCTCCAAATAACAACCTATTGAAAATTGATTTAACTACAGTATTAAATAGAATTGCAAATATTCAGTTGCAGCTTGGTTTTAAAGATAAAGCTTTTAAAAACTATGAGGAAAGTTTGAAAATTGATAATAATTTGGCTGAAAATGATCCGGAGAATATTGAATATCAAAAAAATTTAATTATTTCAAATTATAGTTTAGCAAAATTATATTCAAAATTTCATGATTATAAAAAAGCATTAGAATATATTGATACTTCATTGGTAATTGTTGTTAAAAATAAAGCAAAATTAAGTGAATCAACTAAAGAAGAGTTTTTACGAGCAATTTCAACTGATGCAGCACAATTTTCTATGAAATTAAATAAATATGAGATTGCAACAAAGTATTTACAAAACTATTTTATTTCTGAAAATATATATGTCAGAAATAAAGCACTTACTCCTGAAAAAGTAATTGTATTGAAGACAAGAATCGCAGAATATTTAAATTGGTCATGGTATATGTTGTTTACTGATAGAACAGTAAACACTATACCTACATTAATAAATGTCATAAGTTATTTAAATCATAACGATGAACGAATTATTTATCTTTATGGCAATCTCGCCCATGCCTACATTTTATCTAATGATTACGATTCTGCTAAAGAAATATACACTCAATTCAAAGGTCAAGAGTTTCCTGATGGAAGAAGTTGGGATACAGTAACTATTGAAGACTTTAAAGCATTAAAAGATGAAGGTATTGAACATCCGGATTTTACAAAGATCGCAAAAGAAGTTTTCGGGGTTGATGGGTTTTAATACTAAAAATGATTAAAAACAAACTAAACAAGGAAAAATAAATGTCCTACCTATTCATAAGCCACTCTAGCAAAAACAACTTCCACGCCATAGCTATCCAAGATTGGTTGGTTACTCAAGGTTGGGATGAGTTGTTTCTTGATTTAGATCCTGAACGTGGGATTGTTGCCGGACAGCGTTGGGAGAAAGCATTGCATGATGCAGCCAGTCGTTGTGATGCGGTTTTGTTTTTGGTCAGTCAAGATTGGCTTGATTCTGAATGGTGTCGCAAAGAATTTAGACTAGCTCATCGACTCAATAAACGCATCATTGGTCTTTTGATTGAAGATATTGATATTGACACTCTTCCTGATGAACTCACATCAACTTGGCAATTGATTAACCTGGCCACAGGTAATGACCATCAACTCATTGCAGCCGTTCATCCAGATACTGGTGAGGAACAACACGTACATTATTCCAAAACAGGATTAACCAGATTAAAAACAGGCCTTGTCAAAGCTGGACTTGATCCGATGTTTTACCAATGGCCACCAGAGAATGACCTAAAACGCTCTCCTTATCGGGGCATGTTGCCACTAGAGGCAGAAGATGCAGGGATATTTTTTGGACGAGAAGCTCCAACAAATGAGCTGTTGGCAAAGCTACGTGGATTACGTGCTGATCCACCACCACGTTTTATGGTAGTACTAGGAGCATCAGGTTCAGGTAAATCATCATTTCTTAGAGCAGGGGTGTTACCACGCCTGAGCCGTGATGAACGTAACTTTGCAACCTTACCAATCATTCGTCCAGAACAATCAGTTTTATGGGGAGATAATGGACTGCTGTCATGTTTAGACAAAAGTTGTAATACTTATAGGCTTGGTATAAACAAAGGAGATATTCAAGAAAGTATAAAATCCAACCCAGATGAAATCATTAAACTTTTAATAAAGATTTCTGAAAATGCAAAGCCTCCTAGGCTAGCTGGAGAAACTAATACCACAGCACCTACACTGATAATGACAATTGATCAAGGTGAAGAATTATTTCACAGCGAAGGCAGTGAGCAATCCCAAGCATTTTTAAACCTATTACAACAACTGGTAACACATAAACAACTGCCACTTATTATCCTATTCACCATACGATCAGATAGTTATGAAAGACTACAAACCCACCAATCACTAGAAGGCATCAGCCAACAAACTTTCAGCCTAGCACCAATGCCACAAGGTGCTTATAAATCAATAATAGAAGGACCAGTTAGCAGGCTCATTCAATCAGGTCGACTTTTTGGTGCAGTCAAAGATGCATCTGATAAAATAATAAAAAAAGGAAAGCTGTTTGAACTAGATTTAGCATTGACACATAAATTACTAGAAGACATAGAAAAAGGCGGTAATAAAGACGCTTTGCCAATACTGGCATTCACACTTGAGAGACTCTTTGATCTTTATGGAAAAAATGACGGTGATTTAACATTGGATGAGTATTACAAAATGGGAGGTCTCAAAGGAGCCATTAAAAAAGCAGTTGAAATAGTAATAGAAAACGCCAAACTTGACCCATCATTACCCAATGATGAAACAGCCATCAACAACCTACTGCGTAGAGGACTTATCCCATGGCTAGCAGGCATAGACCCAGACACTCAATCAACACGTCGCCGAGTAGCCAAGCTCAGTGAAATACCAATCGAAGCACGCCCTATTATTGATCACCTAATACAACAACGGCTATTATCAACCGACACAGAAACCATCACAGATGACGGCAAGACAACACACGGAGAAACCACCATAGAACCAGCTCATGAGTCTTTACTAAGACAATGGGGCTTATTAGATGACTGGTTGCAAGAAGACCTAGCCGTACTAACCACCTTAGAAGCTGTACAACGCGCCAGCCGTGATTGGGCAGCCAACAATCAGCATCAAGACTACCTCGCCCACAACGCAGGACGATTACAAGATGCAGAAGGCTTAAAACAACGCGATGACATCTCCAGGTTCCTTACTCAAAATGATTGGGAATATCTAAAACAATGCAGAGAACTAGAAAATCAGCAAAGAGACAAAGAACTGGCAGAAGCCAAAAAACTAGCCCAAGCACAAAAAAAAGTAGCAAAAAGAACCACCCTAGGCATGATAGCGGCATTGATTTTAACTCTTGTTGCTGGGTTTATGTGGTGGCAATCCTATAAAGCTGAAAAGTTAGCTGAAAAAAATGAACAACTAGCACTAAAGGCCAAACAAGAAACAGATAAAGCCTTAGATAAAGTAAGGGAAAATATTAACTTTATGAATTTTGAGTTACGAGATGCAATAAATCAATATGTACCTTTATCCCATCAAGCAAAAATTATAAAAAATATTGATAATTTACTAGAATCAATTCAAACAAGCAGTGCAACAGATGGGGATAAGCGTAATATAGCAGCAGCTCTATTAAATAAGGTAGATTTAATCTTAAAAAATAGTGAAATGGATCCATCTGAAGCATTAGGCATTGCTCAACAAGCTCATAAGTTACTTAATGAAATTCAACAAGAAAACCCCAACAATAGCCAATTTAAGAGTGATTTATCCATATCTTATGAAAAAATTGCCGGAATCCAATTGCGCCTTGGAAAGACCGATGAGGCACTGGATGGCTATGAGCAGTCATTGCAAATTGCCAAAGAACTCATAAAGCTGGATCCCAACAATAGCCAATTTAAGCGTGATTTAACTGTCACGTATAATCAAATAGCCGGAATCCAATTGCGCCTTGGAAAGACCGATGAGGCACTGGATGGCTATGAGCAGTCATTGCAAATTGCCAAAGAACTCATAAAGCTGGATCCCAACAATAGCCAATTTAAGCGTGATTTAACTG
>Ga0209345_10002714_pt1 | contig 19112 bp, 18 predicted proteins | sample Cruoilmetagenom7_FD_187294 | JGI IMG/M metagenome (GOLD analysis project Ga0209345, IMG submission 187294) | Oil polluted marine microbial communities from Coal Oil Point, Santa Barbara, California, USA - Sample 7 (SPAdes) (version 2) | ecosystem: Environmental > Aquatic > Marine > Oil seeps ... | reverse complement strand
AAAGGTGTCCCGATGACGAAAACAGGAAAAGTAAAAGCCCCCAGCACTGCACCGGGGGCTCAATATCTACAAACGTTACCTAAACCTGTAAGAGATTTAGATATTGTCACCAGTATTCTTTCAATTGATCGTATAGCATAACATACTTTTCAAACACTTTTTTGTAAGTGGCATAGTGACGGGGATCAGGCGGATAGGTATTCTTCAATCTGACCAGTTGACTGCAACCCTCTTCAAGATCCTTAAATATGCCGCACCCTATCCCTGCAAGAATAGCAGCCCCGAGACATGGGGTTTCACGGGATTGAAGCGTAATAAAAGGGATCCCTGTCATGTCTGCCTTGATCCGGTTCCACAGATCACTTTCGGCTCCACCTCCGAGTGCACGGATTTCTGCGGGTTTGATGCCGTGTTTCGCCAGAGAGTCTATGTTCCTGCTTATCATGCAGGCTACTGACTCCATAATGGCTCTCACAAAATGACCTTTGCCCATCTGGGGTGTAATTCCTGCAAAAACACCTTTCACCTTTGTGTCAAATTCCGGTGAGCCCGCGCCCATTAAATGCGGGAGCATGATCAAGCCTTCAGATCCGGCAGGCACTTTTTCCGCCAGCGCGCTCATCAGATCATAGCTGTCCCCGGGAAAAAATTCATCCCTGAACCATCTCAATACCATCCCGGCTGTCTGTCCATAGGGTTGGAGGATAAACTTACCTGGAACCGCATGGCACTGGCAAGGCAGGTTGAGGTTCATATCCAGCAGCGGCTTATCAATGGTAACAGCCATAGCCATCGAAGTACCTGTGGTCTCTGAGACAATGCCCTCGCTTATGTTTCCTGAACCGATGGCTCCAGCCACGTGATCATAACCACCGGTGATGACCACCGTATCGGATGACAACCCGGTTGCAAGGGCCACTTCTTTTTGAATTTTGCCTGCCGGAGTGCCTGAAGGCATTACTTCGGGGAGATGCTGCGAATTTATACCCAGGAAATCAAGCATTTCATCCCACCACTTCTTCTTCTGTATATCAAAGCAGAGCGTGGATGACACTAGTGATTCCTCAGAACAGTATCTCCCGGTCAGCCTGTGAATCAGAAAATCCTCGACCAGCAAGAATTTTCCGGCCTTTTTGAAAACATCAGGCTCATTTTCCCTGATCCATAAAATCCGGGTCGCAGGCCAGAGGGGTAACATTTCAGGCTGCCCTGTTTTTTCAAGGAGGGTCTCCCGCGAGAAGAATACTTCTATTGTATTTGCTTCTTTTTCTGAGCGGTTATCGAGCCATACAATGGCATTCCGGAGAGGTTTGCCGTTTACATCAACAGCAATCAGGGTCTCACCCTGCGAGGAAAAAGAGATGGCCCGTATCTTTTCAGGCGCGATCCCACTCTGTTTCAATAGCTGATCGATGATGTACAGGGTGGTTTCCCAGTAAATCTCAGGATCCAGTTCAACGATGTCTCCTTCCCCGTACTCAAGTGAATACTCTTTCTGAACAAAGGTTTCATGGCTTCCATCGGCAGAGATTAATAATCCCTTAATGGAAGTGGTCCCGGCATCAAGTCCTATGAGATATGATTCATTCATACATCTAACACAACTTCTATATCCAGCAGGTGGCACAGGTCAATCAGTTCATCCACATAGTCTCCGAACACAGCAGCAAAGTGTTGTGACTGAACATGATCAAGTACGCTGCGTACCGTTGCATCAGGATAGAACGTGACGCTGGGCCAGGAGGGCAGTGGTACACCCATTTCCACCCATTTGGGCCTCTCTTTTCCTTCCCCTGTTACAATATGCATCCTGTATCCGTCCTTAACCTCTGAGAGACAGGCCAGCGTCAGCCTGCCCTTTTTCATATTGGAGCAATGGGCAATGCCATCCAGCAGAACGGTAGATACATCCTTGATCTGTGGTTTGCCTTCGATGAAGTCCCTCGGACAGTAACCATCCTCGCCCAGGAGTATCCAGTCCGGGTGATGTTCATAATGTTCCAGGAAGGTGACCTGCTTCCCTGAAATTAACTTTAGCATGAGCTGGGCAACGGAATTTCCCAGGTCGTTTTCGTCTACGTAGGGATAACCTGCATCAGCGATCAGGGATGAGGGGACGGCATGGGTTAAGCCCATTTCCAGGTCCACCCCGTCCACGCATTTAAAGGAAAAAGTATCAAATTTCTTCTCCTCGCAGAGGCGAACCGAAGCCAGGTACATGCGTATTGCTTTCTCGATCACATGGTCTTTGGGCTTTCCAAGTGGATATTCCCAGTCCGCCGTTATTTTATCGCGCTCTTTTTTGATGTCCGCCGGATCAATTTTTTCCATTTTTGCTTTGAGCTGAAGCATGTCCAGGCTCTCAATCTCCGGTCCGATCTTATCTCTCAGGAGGGTGGGATTATAACCCGTAGAGTACAATCCCATATCATTGAACCCGATCGTGCCCAGCCTGGAATACCTGAGTTTTTTTGCCGTGTAAGCTGCCCTGGCAAAGGATAGGATCCCCTCTATATCCATCGGGGAATCCGGTGCATTGAACAGGTACCTGAATTTAATGCCCCATAATTCCATGGGCAGCCTTAGAGAAGTGGATCCGGCCCCGGCAGCAGGTGATATCAAGGTACCTTTCTCTTCAAATTTACCTTCATGGTCAGTGAATCCTCCAAGACTGTAGAGGATCATGGGTTTGTCTCTGAATTCGTGAAGGACGCGGAATACACCCCTGGTATCAATCCAGTTGATGATATTGACAAACAGAAAATCCCATTCCTGGGATTTCAGTTCCTGAATGGCTCTATCCGGTTCACTATCCTCCCCGTACACCGGGTCAGTCTTAACCAGGTTAAGTCCTGCATCGGCAAGCTGCTTCTCAGCCCGTTCACTGATCATTCTTAGATTCTCAGGTTCATAATACATGGTACCAAATGCGACATATCCGGCAGTTGGTGTTTTTAATTTGTCCATTTCTAATAAAGTTTATCTTGTTTAATACCAGGAAGTTTATGCGGTAACTATATTACAATGTATACTGCGGTATTTTCATCCATTCTCCGTTTTTTAAGGCGGACTGATGAGCAACTACTCCTCCAACAGTCAGATTCAGTGACGTAGCAATGTCAATAAGAGGTTTGCGATCCTGAAGGATGGCTGTGACAAATTCATCCATCAGGCGTCCATGAGAGCCACCGTGTCCACCTGCCGGGACACCGGGAGGTAGTGGCGGGCGAATCAAATCAGGCAGATTCTGATCAAATCCTTCATATTTGCCATAAAACGAACCCCTTAATCCCCTGACTCTGCCCGACTCGGCACCAAAGCCGTGCCCTGGCGTATCACTGCTTCGGGACATGCGTGCCGTTCCTCCTTCGCTGGTTCGATAAAAGGAAATTTCCGTGGCAAAGGGATTATTATAACGGTTATTTCCCTTTTGATAGCGCTCCATCTTGCTTGGCCTTCCCAGGCAGGATACTTCTGTAAAACTTCCATTTGTAACACCCACGTAGTAGGCATCGGAATGTGTCGGATACCATTGTGGAGGCATGCCGTGTCTCCAGTTTTTGTAAGAGTCTATTCCCTTTTCAGAATAATGCCAGTATTCCCCTTCTGCATAAACGATTTCACCCAGACTGCCGGCCTTGTAGAGCTGACGCATGGAATAGAGATCCTCACGAAAGCATGAAGTTTCGAACATCATGTACTTTTTACCGCTGCTCTTTACAGCATCAAGAAGCATGTCTGCCTCTTCCAGCGACCCGAAAACAGCAGGCACAGCCGAAGCCACATGTTTGCCATGTTTTAATACCTCAATGCAATGCCGGGCATGACTGGGTGCATCCGTGGCAACAAATACAGCCTCGATTTGGTCATCTTTGACTAGTTCTTCGAGTGAGGGATAGGTCTTTGTACAACTGGTCATTTTGGCCAACTCAGCGCAACGGTCAGGAAAAAGATCACTGACGGCTGCCACTTCAACATTCGGATGATCCTGGAATCCAAATTTCGCCCCAAATTGGCAGACTCCGTATCCCACGAGGCCCACACGGATTTTCCGGTCCGAAACGGGCACCCATACTTTCGAAGAGTCAGAATCTTCAGAAGCTTCCTCAAATCCCTGGATGGCTGGCTGTGTAACTTTTTTTCCACCTGAACAAGCTGTCTGCTGTAGCCCTAAAACCCCTGCTCCTACTCCAAGGCCAGTCAGTTTTAAAAACTTACGCCGATTGAATGATTGATTATTTGGCACAGGATGCTTTTTTTTCATTTGTGTAAAGATTAAAATTAATAATTATTACTATTTTCAGTTTAATGCAATCTCAACAACCACTTCATTTTCAAATACTGGGACTTCGACCAGCCTTTCAACAATTTTTCCATCTTCTTCCGTATAGACAAAACAACTTGTGGGAACATCGGTATTCCCGGACATATTAATTGTCAATTTCTCTGTGGCAGCATTATAGTGGCTATCCCTGATATCAGAAGTTTGAAAAGCCCGAACCAGATACAGGGCTTCGTCTGTGGTAAGGTATTCAGGATTATATTTAGAGATTCCTTGGCTAATTCTGCTGAATATCTGATCCCAGTTTTCAGGCCTGATTTTAAAGATATAATCGGTTTCATGGGTAAACAGTACAGCAAGGGACTTTCCTTCCAGGCCCCGAGATAATGTTTCGATTCCCCTCTTAGCCGTTGCATCAACATCATTGTCAGGCTGCAGTTCATACCCGGCAATGTCTGATATTGTGGATGTGAAGTAGAAAAAATTCTCGCCTGCCAGTTCCACAAAATCAGCAGCATAAGATGCCCGGCCTGTCTGTGCATTTTCTTTAGGTCTCCCAACAACCGGCTCATCATATAATTCGAACGGACCATGCTGAATTGATACAGCCGAAGGATCACTCCAGTATTTTCCAAGATTGCCGCCTACTATAGTGAATTCACAGTTCCATTTATCAGCAACATGAGATAATACATTGGTCCCCAACTCACCCCAATGAGGCACTAAGTATGTCGACATTGGCAGAGGGCCAACCTCTTCATACCATTTATCAATGGCTGCAAGGGCGATTTTTGCAATGCTGTCGGGCCAGGGTTTCCTGTTGTTGTGATCGTAAAAAATAAACTCATCGTAATAGTCCGATAAGTAGGGTAATGCATCCGGATAATAATATTCTGGAATGAAATGCCCCGGTACCATCTGGTCTTTGTAATAGGATTCAAAATACTCCATTGAAGATTCAGGTCTTGGCGGTCTCCCAAAGGCATGCGGGGAAGCTGTGGCTGATCCGGAATTTACAAGTTCTTTCAATTCTTCTATGGCTTCAGGAGACAGGTTGTAATTAAACAATCCAAGCCAGGGTTTGAATCCATACTTATTGACTGTTTTAGCCCAATACAAAGGAGTTTCATCCCATTCCTGCCTGCCGCTGCCGGCCACATCATCAACCCTCATTGTTGCAATAGGTGGCAGGGCTTGCATAGTGAAAGGTTTTCTTGCTGCCCAAACAATGGATTTCCAGAGGCAATCATCCAAACCTCCAAGGGGACCCAGGACTGAACTGTACATCCAATCCTGTGAAGTCCATTGAACTACTTTGCCTGGTTTATCAGCATTAACCACAAGCAGTGGGAGGTTATTGCCACGAATTAAAGCGGTAGCATTTTCAGTTTTCATCTTTGGAACAGAGATATACGCGAAAAGATCCTGGACCTCTCCAGCCTGGTGATATTCAGTGATATAATGCTTCTCCTTAGAGAATTTGAATTCCCCCACTTCCAGATCGCTGCCGGATTTTTCATTCGAATAAGACAATAGTGAGGAAGGGAGCAGGGGGTCAAAGCTGAGTATTCCGGTTCCACTTGAAACACATTTATCCAGAAACTGATTTAGTTTTTTCTCAAGTGTTTTGTCATTTCCGGTAAGCTGCGGATGTGAAACAAGCACAAGAACCGATTTCTTAGAATATGAAGGTACAGGCTCGCTTTTAAGATCAACAGCTGTATATGAAATCCCGAAGTGATCCAGATATGGGATCGTTTTCTCAAGCCCTTTTGAGACCTCAGGGCTGTTAGAATTTAACAATACAAAAACATCTGAAGTGTTTAATGTCTCACTTACCTGACATGACCCAGTGCACAGCACTAAGGCGCTAAGAAATAAATCTTTTAGTCTTTTCATGATTGATTGCCATATAAGATGATTATACAAATTTCAATTCCAGATCACCAGAAAACAATATATATGAGTATGTATAAAGCCACCATTACACTACCCCAGAAAAACAGATTCCGGTACCATATCCGATTAATTGCCATAAGTCTTTCCGGTAGCTTGATCATTGAGGGCCTCCAGACCAATGCAGATTCTTTTTCTTGTTCGGACGTTCTTGTAAGCAATGTCGTTATAACAAAAACAAGGATAAACCCGACAAGGAAAAAGCCGGCAACATTAAAAACATTCATTTCTACCTTCAGGATCCTGAGCAGGTAGGGTGCAAGGAACATTGGAAAGGATAACAGGAGTATGATAAAGGCAGTCTTGCTGTTAACCTTTTTCCAGAGAAGGCCTCCTACGAAAATCACAGCCACAGGAATGGAGACAAATGCCCAGCATTCCTGGAAATAGGAGAATATATGCCCGAATTTCAGCACCATAGGGGCCCAGGCAGCACCTACTATCAGAATGATTCCGCTGGCTATCCTCCCTGTTCTGATCATCTCGCGGTCGGTTGCATCTTTCTTTATAAATCGTCTGTATACATCATAGGAAAATATCGTAGATGATGCGTTAATAACAGCTTCAATGGTTGAAATAATGGCCCCGCACAGTCCCGCAAACACAATCCCTTTTAGTCCTGATGGAACCAGGGTATTGACTATGTAGGGGTATGCCGAATCGGGCTGAATATCAGGAGCAAGTACAAACGCGATCAGTCCCGGAAACACATCTGCAAAAGCAATCAGGATCCACAGCAAACCGGCAAAAATAATTCCCATTTTTGCATGCCATTCGTTCTTTGCCCCCAGAACAGACTGGTTTATTGTCTGGTTTGTGCAATAATACCACACATTGGTTGAGAAGGCCAAAACCAGCAGGCCTGTCCACGGAATATTTTCATCATTTGCCGGCAGGATCAAATGAGACCTGCTGCCCTCCCCGACAATTTCAGTCATCCCTCCCGGCACTTCAAACAGTCCGAGTATAAAAACAAGCAGTCCCCCTCCCAGTAATAAAACCGACTGGAATACATTGGTCCATGCCACAGTCGCCATTCCACCCCATATGGTAAATAATCCGGCCAGAATTGCCATGGTCCATATGGCTGCATGGAGATTAATGCCAAACAGAATATTTAATGCGAATCCTCCTGAGAAAATGACACCGGCCAGGTTGATCAGGACAAAGGTAAGAATGGTTAAAATCGCAAACAGTGAGCGAACTTTGCCATCGTAGCGCATTTCAAGGAACTGGGGCATGGTAACCACCTTTTTTCTCAGGTAAAAGGGCACAAAGATCAGTATCAATATCAGTATTGAGGGCCCGTTCAGCCATTCCCAGTTGGCTACAGATATACCATGGGAATATGCAAATCCGACCGTACCCAGAAATTGTTCCGAACTGATCCCTGCCGCTATGAGCGCAAAACCAATAACATACCATTTTAATGATCCTCTGGCAAGGAAAAAGTCATCCGCACTTTTATGTTTTTTCCTCCCCGACCAGAAACCGATGGCAAGAAGGACGACGAAATAACCTGAGAATATTATTATGTCCAATACATCCATTTTCGGGCTTTTATCAGGTTAGTTCAACCACATATTTCTGTGCATTTGACTGGAGTGCTGCCGTAAACAATTTGTGGCTGAGTGCAGTTTCCTCGGGAGTGACACAGCCTGTAAATCTTTCCTGAGGTTTACCGGATTGCAATTCATTCAAAAAAGCTGCCCACATCTGGAGGATGGAATCTGAAAATCCAAATTCAAAAATTCCACCGGTAATGGATTTATAAGCAGTCTCATGCCCCATATCTATCTGTTGCCAGGCCTGCTCTTTCCCACTATATTCCAGCACACTTAATCTTTTTGGATCCTTGGTGGAGAAATGGACTGACGTTTTCGTTCCCAGGATTTCAATATACCAGCTGTTTTTCTCCCCGGGAGCAATTCGTTGCGTTTTGATGGTCAGCGGGAAATGCGATTCCTCCGTTCTGTCAGAAGTCTCGCAAAACAATGTGGCATTGTCCCAGGTTTCGCAGGGCACCGTGTTTCCCTTTCCGTCTGGCCTTGAAGTAATGATATTTGACAGAATAGCCCTGACATTGTGAATTTTCCAACCGGCTTTGAAGGGAATGTGGCAGGCATGCATTCCAAGGTCGCCCATACATCCGTATTCCCCGTTGATGTCTATCATCCTTTTCCAGTTTATGGGCTTATCTGGGTCCAGATCACTCGAGTGCAGGAATCCGCTGTTCACTTCGATGATTTTACCGAATTCCTCATTGTCTATCATTTGCCCGATCTTTTGCACGCCCGGGAAGAAATGGAATTGTGATGAACAACGGACAAATACGTCTGGATGCGCCTCCATACATCTCAGGATTGTATTATTCGCCTCTTTATCGATGCCGAATGGCTTCTCAGCCATCAGGTGTTTTCCGGATTTAATAATTGCGCAGTAGATCTCCTCGTGAAGATCATGGGGAACCGCACAATAAACAGCTTCAACCTCTTCATTGGACAGCAGCTCCCTGTAATCTGTAACTGCCTGGCTTATGGAAGGGATATTATCCAGATACCAGGGAAAGTTCTTCCGGCTCCGTCCGCAGATAGAGATGATTTCAGGTTTAATATCCATATCGGGCAGATGAAACCACCTGGCAGCTGCACTGGCAAACTCCCTGCCCATTAATCCTGGTCCGATTATTCCAAATTTTACTATTCTCATGGCTACTTTTTAATATGCCCAACAGTTTCGTGCTTAATTTGCTCCAATGACTCTTCCATATTTGAGATGATATAATCCACCATCCTGTAGGTTGAGATCAACGGTATTTTTGTTAGCGCGGAGGGTGGACAATTCGGTTTGTAAGTATGAGCACTTATATCAATACATCTATTGTTCAGAAAGGAAGCAAAGGCCACCGTTTTCTCCACTGATTCAAAAAATATCGTGGTTAAATGCCTGTTTCCCTCTACATCAATAATAAGATCGCTGTATTTCTTTCCCAGTCCTCTGATCTGGCTCTCATAATAGTCGCCTATTTTCTTTGTGTATTCTCTGTTCTCTTCAGCAAATGCCATTGTTATCAGATAGGAGAGGGAAGCCAGCTCTTCCTGGCCGTTGGTCACAAGTGCCCCAAAAAGGTTAAGGTTATCCATGGAAGCATTCGTCAAAAGTCTCGAGGCAGGGTACTCACCACCGGGAAATCCCTTGCCAATGGACACAAAGCCAGGCTTGAGTCCGTACTCTTTATACATAAACAATTCCGGTGACCAGAGACAGGATTGTATTTCATCAACGATAACGGGAATGTCTTTCTCTTTGCATATTTTGTAAGCAGCCTCCAGATAATTCCTGTCTATTTTTATTCCTCCGTAATTCATCAGGATGATCTCGTGGAAGAAACCCGCAATCTTGAATTCACCCGAATCGAAATGATCAGTTTTATCAATGAAATCTTCAATGTCATTGATTCTGACCTGCTGAATATTAATTAATTTATTTGTCTCCAGTGCCGTGTAAAAATCAGGCCACATCCCTCTTAATAACTGTGTCAATACGGTTGTACCGTGATAGTTGGCATCTTTGCCTCCGTCGTTATCGGCGATAACCAGAAAGACAGGTGTTTTGCCTGCATATACTGGTTTGGGAAAGCTACCATCCAGCCGGTAGAACCTTGCCAGCATCATCTTGAGTGCTGCCTCAACCGCCAGGCTGCCTGTTTCCAGATTAATGACCCTGTTCAGAACAAGTGGATCAGTAGATCTCAGCACGCGGTCCTGGCCTTCATTGTCACCCTTCTCAAGTCCGTTTGCAACGCGAATGAGTTCTGTTTCAAGCAAACGGGTGATATGCCCTCTTGTGTTATTATGCGTTGCATTCGGGATCCCAAGCCTTCGTGCATTTTCCAGGAGCTTGTATCCTGGAAAGCTATGACCGAGGGGGGCATGGTAATGCTCGCTCTTGGCTGCTAGATAAGCCTTTCCGTTTTCTCCTATGCGTATGAACCCGAGGGCAGACAAGGGAGCCATCCCCGTATTGGTTGCCTTGTTGAAAGCATTGGTTCCGGCACCAGGTGAAGATTTAAATTCATCCTTAAGGACTTGTTTTCCGACATAATCGATAAGCTCATCAATTCTTGTTGAGAAACCATCGGGAAAGAATTCAATTTTTTCCCTTGCGATTTCAAGAAACTCGTTTATATCTCTATTCTCAACAAATGCCTTCGACCTGCAAATTGCCTCAACATACTCATTGCCAGTCAGGTCAGCCAGTGACAATGTAATGTTTCGGATCTGCTCTTCGTTTTTGCTCATAGTACTATTTTTGAACGGATACCTCTGTCATCTTCCTGTAAGTTTCTAACTGTGTTTTTTCTATTCCGGATGTTGTGATCCAGAGATCGAAATCTGTCAGATTTCCATAGGAAAATCCTGAGTCAACCTTTACTTTAGTATGATCACCCAGCAATATCTTTTTTTTACCGCTATTTAACATGGCCTTGGCCAACTTCGCTACAGAGGCACTTTTGACGAAGCATTTGCCATTATCATCCAGCCAGTCCAGTCCCACAAACACCCTGTCAAAGTGAATGTCTTCAAGAATTCTTTCTGTTAATGAACCCGATACGGAATAGCTTTCCTGGCTGAGTACGCCTCCCAGGATGTTAAGGGTTATATCCGGAAATCTGCTTAATTCAGTTACAAGAACCAGTGAATTCGTATAAACGGTTAATGGATTGATGTTGCCTAGATTGGTGGCCAGATGAAATGTGGTAGAGCCATCATCGATCAGAATAACATCATTCGCCTTGATGAGAGTGGCAGCCTCGATTCCAATTTTTTGTTTTAAAGTAAAGTTTTTGGCGACTTTCTTATGGTATTCACTTTCAAGCGCCACGCGACCGGCCAATATGCAGCCACCGTGTGTTCTGATAATGGCTTTTGCTTCTGCAAGTTCCTTTAAGTCCCTTCTGATCGTTAGGGGCGAAACCTCAAGTATTTCTGAAAGCTGGTCAACCTGTACTTCTTCCTGCATGGCCCGTAGGAGAGCCAGAATCTTGTTTTGACGGTTTTTTGTTTTCACTATCGTAAAAATAGCAAAATGATCATTATATTCAAATTATATGATACTTTTAATCAAAATTGTTTTTGTTGATTTTAACCAGGCAACTATTGCTGAAATTAATAGAAAAGGCTACTATGATGTTATTATTAGTGAAGATCGAATGGTCATGAGGATAGATAATCTTACTTGCGTTTTCCGTGCAGACATAAGCAAGTTATTAAAGAGATATAGTCTGGAAAATCCGGTAGATTCTTAGATAGGTTTGATTGAAACGAGCGTTGGGATATTGGTTCCGATTCTGACGCAGAAAGATCTAGAGGATGACATATTACAGTTGGATTGACCGAAAATCCCTTATTTATAATTTAGGTCCTCTCAAAACAGCTAATCATTCTCTCGTTTATATCCTATCTTCTTACGGTTTTGCTGTTCAATCTTATTCTTCTTCTCTATTTCGATTTTCTTAATATATTCAAAGATTAATAGGATATTATTATCATGATCAGCTAATTTCTTCTGAATTTTTTCTAACTGAAATACTACATCTTTATGTACCATTAACATCTCACGCATTTTGGCAAAAATCCGAATGATCTGTATATTGACTTTTATGGCACGATCACTGTTTAGAACACTTGAAAGCATTAAAACTCCATAATCAGAGAAAGCCAGGGGAGGTGTTCTTCTTCCTCCCCAACTTGAGGTCGCAAATTGCGACTTCAAGTCATTAAATTCTTCCTTATTCAATTGAAATAAAAAGTCATCAGGGAATCTGCTGATATTGCGTTTAACCTGCTCATTAAGTCTTTTTGTTTTAACATCATAAAGTTCTGCAAGATCCTGATCAAGCATAACATTCCTACCTCTAATCCTGTAGATCTTTTGCATCACAATTTCATCAGGTATCATTATCTGTGAGTTGTAACTCATTTCAGATTAATTATGGAACAGTCCAAAACCAGCTATGTTTTTAGTATCCCATTCCTTTATGTAAATAACAAGATTTATCATTCAGGTGAACAACAAAATTTGGAAGGATTATTGAAAAAAATAATTGTAATTTTAAAATTGTAGCCTGGCTTAACTTAGCGGCTCAATTAGGGGTAGATTCAAATTATGGTTTGATCAAAACAGCGTACAATCATGAAGTCATCAAAATCAGGTTTTAACCGACGGGATTTTATCAAAACCGGTGCAGGGGCAGGTTTATTAATCGGAACGGGTGCGTATGGGAGCCTCCTGGCTTCGCCTGGTTCTTCTAAAAGCCCGGTACGTATTGGTTTCATTGGTGTGGGAAGCAGGGGCACCGGAATGCTGAAAGTGGCACTTACGCTGGAAGGCGTGGAAATTCCAGTGGTTTGTGATATCGTCGGAGAAAAGGTTGAAAGGGCGCAACGCCTTGTTGAAGCAGCCGGCCAGCCAAAGCCAAAAGGATTCACAGGTGCTGAGGATTACAAACGAATTGCCGAGCTAAATAATCTTGACGCTATTTTCACAGCTACTCCCTGGAGTCTGCATACACCGGTAATGGTTGCAGCGATGAAAGGAGGAAAATACGGAGCGACAGAGATGCCTGCCTGTGACGGATACGAGGAGGCATGGCAACTGGTGGAAACGGCTGAACAAACCGGCAAACACTGTATGCTGATGGAGAATTACACCTATATGCGCAATGTTAAGATGGTACTGAATATGGTTCACCATGGTTTGTTCGGCGAGCTCACGCATTGCGAAACAGGATATCAGCATGATGTACGTTATGTGACGATTGACTCGAACGGTAAATTACTCTGGAGGGCCCATGAGAGGTATCTGGACCATACGGGCAACCGTTATCCAACCCATGCCATCGGACCGGTTGCACAATGGATAGATATCAACCGTGGCAACCGGTTCGAGTACCTCGTTTCGATGAGCAGCAGGGCACTTGGATTAAAGCATTATGCCACGAAAAAATTCGGCGCTGACAGCCACGCAGCCCAGCTGGATTATAAAGCTGGTGATGTGAATACTACATTGATACATACTTCCCGTGGGATTACCGTTACCTTATATTATGATTCATTAAGTCCCCGTCCCGTTGATTTTATTTACCGGATACAGGGGACCAAAGGCATTTATTCGGGGACACTTAATAAGATACATTTGGAGGATCTGAGTCCAAAGTCTCATCAATGGGAAGAAATTGATAAATATGCGGAACAGTACGATCATCCCTTGTGGAAAAAATATGGCGATATAGCCATGCATAGCGGTCATGGGGGCAGTGATTATTTGTGTTTCAGGGATTTTGTCGAGGCAGTCAGAAACCAAACAGAGGTTCCCATTGATGTGTATGATGCGGCCAGCTGGAGTATTATTACAAAGCTAACTGAAGAATCGGTTGGGAATAAAAGCCGGCCCGTTGATTTTCCTGATTTTACAAGAGGTAAATGGGAAACCAGGAAACGGTTACCCATTGAAAAAGTATGAGGTTTTTTTTATTGGGTACAATACTATTGCATTTGGTCTCATGTTCCGGTTCAGGAAGCAATCGCTCCGGAACCGCCACATTGTTATTCTCCATACACCAGGAGCGTGATATATATGACCGGAGTGACTACGGCGAGCCTCCACAGTTCGCCATATGGCTTGAGAACAAGGAAACGGGTGAAATAAAGACGGTGTTTGTAACGTACCGGACAGCGACGGGGGATTTTGAAGGCAAGGCAGAGTGCCCGGTATCGTTGCCGGCCTGGATTGGAGCTTTCAGGCAGGAGATGGGACGGGACGACATTCCTACGGTGAAAAATCCCGCCTCTGATGGGGTTACCGGAGCAACACCACAGAAAAAGGAATTTAAAACGACAGCCAAGGTTCAGGAAGGTTCAAAGTATCATTATTATATTGAGGTTAATGTTTCGGGGGATTTCACGGCTGAATTTCCTGAGATGCATCCGGACTGGACAACAGATATTCATGGCAATGGCCAGCCATCGATCATCTACAGGGGTGAAATCATGTGTAAGGCTGGCGAGATGGATACACCTTTACTCATTGGACGCTCTGAGCAAATGTATCTATCGATCGATATCATTCCGGATCTTCGCGGAATAGGGAATGCAAAAGATGTATTCAGCATGATCAGCGTTACCTGTATCCGTTGAGAACTTGCAGTGAGCCGGATCCTGTCAGAATGGTTTTGAAATTTTTAATCATAAGTACATGATAAAAAAGTGTATCATATTTGTAATTGCCGGACTGATCTTCGGTTGCGGTTCTGGAACAAATCACAAAAAGGATAATATGAATAAACAAGAGGACAACAAACTTTTACTGATGAAGAGGAGAATCCTGCTGGATTCATCGAAAGTATTGTATGAAAGATCTGGTTTTACAGAGGAAGAGTTTAATGATCAATGGACTGTTCACCATAGTGAATGGAAAGTGGAAGATGGCTGGCTCGTTGGGCAAAACAGGGGCAATTGGCCCGGTATGGCCATTTTAAAGCAGGGTTTTCCGGGAAACGTACTGGTCGAGTTTGAAGCACAGACAATATTGCCCTCTTCGCATGACATCAATGTGATGTGGAACGGGGAATGGCTTTCTGATTCAGACCAGCGTGGTATTGCATATGTGGCCGGTTTACAGGGCTGGTGGACCGGTAAGGTGGGGATCGAAAAGTCGCCCGATTATAAATTTATGGTTGGTACACCGCTGTTTGATTTTGTACCTGGGAAGCATTATAAAATTCAGGCGGGCAGCATAGATGGCCATTGTTTTATATTTGCCAACGGAGAGTTGCTGCTCGAAGCCATGGATTCTGATCCTATTGATAATCAAAAATATACGAAGGTCGGACTTGAGGCATATAGCAGTAAAATAAAAATACGGAATATTTTAATCCGCCAGATCCACTGGGAGGCTGTTGAGATGAAATATGAGCCTGAATTTTGAACCAGGGAGTAAAAAATAGTAACATCGCGATATTGATTTTTAATACATTATTCAGCTGAAGTACACCATACTCCGAAAAAGCATATGGCAAAAAACCACCAAAGTGCTGTTTTGAAGGTATCGCATTTTGCGATACCATGATTTCAACCTCCCCCTCTGATAGCTGGAACATAAAATGCAAGGGGAACTGTTCTTTAGTTCTTTTAACCTGTTCCCGCAATCGGATAGCCTTCACGTTAAAAAGATCTGCAAGATCTCTATCCAGCATTACCTTTATATCCCTTGTCACATAGATTTTGCTATTGATAAACTCTTCAGGAATAATAAGGTTGTTCGAGTATTTAGCCATTTTAGGAGTAATACCTACTGTAGCTTCATGAAATATCCGAATAAACTTCTAATAGCCCGATAGAGTTTTGAAGGTTCAACCTGAACTTCTTTTTTTTTGATTATTTGCAAAAGAAATACAACCTAACTTGTTAAATATTACAAATACTTTTAGTCAATTAATCTGAATTACACAATCTTTACAATAGTATGTATACTAATTGAATATACTTGCTGTATGTTAATTGATTAAATAACTAGTTGTTAAATATTGGTATAACTTCATGTTAAATAGATTCTACGATTTATAACATATGGCCTTCCCGGAATACAAACCTTTTCCTCTGACATTAATCGTCCCGGATTTTGATACGGAGATCGCTGACCTTGTCATTGATCTCGATCATCTCAGGAAAAAGAGATTCACACTAGGACCCACCCATTGATTTTCCCGATGAGGGAGAAGACGATGAAGGGATCTTTGATTCTGATGATGTCACAGAGATCAGGTGGAGCCGATGACACTTTATCTTCAGCTTCTCCTTCCCCTTTTTGAAGGATATTGAGAAGAAGATGGAAGGCGGTGACCAATGATCAAAAAACCACAGATTGTCTGTGAGAAAGGTTTACCAGCCATTTGGGATGTCAACTCCTCTCTACTTGAAATTTGAGAGCATTTTGATGGCGGATTCGTCTGCGCCGTTCCGGTAGTTTATGATTTTCTCGACCCGGCTGAAATCATTACCGGTGAGTTTGATGTCTGCACAGCTCTCTCCTTCTAGTCTGAGGAAATTTGAGATGGGCTGAACGGACTGATATCCCGACACTGTGATGTCAGTCGATTCCATGATCCGGATCAGGGCTTGATCATTGCCAGGTGGGTCTGCATCGAAGTTTCTCAAGCGGATGTGGTGGCAATCGTCCATGACCACTGCAGGCCGGGCATCAGGTTTAAGCAGGTTAAAGCTGAAATTCTCCATGACAAGGTTTTTCACGTGCCTGACATACATGCCATAGGCTGGAATGCTGTACCCGAAGATTACATTTGCCTGGGGATACCGGTGGATTTTTTCCGGTACCTCTGCCTCTGCCTCCAGCATCGTTCCACCGCCTTTGGAGTGCAGAATAACATTCCGGATGATCACATTTTCAACATAGGTTCCGGGAATACCTGTAACGGAGCTATGCAGATAGCTTTCATCGGTGGCCGTAATGTTACTGATGACCACATTTTTGAGCGAACCGGGGATCGGATTGCCATCGGCATCCTTAATTTTAGAACTCCGGTTTCCCAAGCGGATGAAAAGCGGGGTCTGGATGCCCTCCATCGTGAGGTTGGTGACGGTGACCTGGTGCATGAAACCGCCATCCACGATTTCCAGCGCCAGCCCGATCTCCATGATCGTATCTGTGTCAGAACCCTTGAGGGTTGAGCGGGGAGGAATCTTGGCAGCACCATAGGGCCGGCGGATCACGCAATTGCTCACGGCAATATTCCGGAATCCGCAATGGCTGGCAGTGCCGAACTTGATGGCATTGCAGTTGGTCGCCAGAATGCAATTGCTTATGGCAATGTTTTCACACAGGAAATCCGGGTTATCGCTTTTTAGGCACATCGCATCATCTTCGCAATCCACGATGCAGTCAGAGACGGTTACGTTTTTGGCATCGATATCGATCCCGTCATTGTTCTGATTGACATAGGAGTAGACTTTTACACTTCGGACCATTACTCCGTCACATTCCAGGATACGGAAGACCCAACTGGGCGCATTGAGCATGGTGACATCCATGACCCGGATGTTCTCACAGCGGTAAAAACGTACATCATTATGCCGCTGGCCGTCTTTGGGAAAATATTTGGCCCATCCCTGTCCATTGATGGCACCCAGGCCTGTAATGGAAGCATTTTCGATGTTTTCACCATAGATAATGGCTTGATTGAAGGCGCCCGGGATGGTGTCGCCCAGAAGCAGGGCTCCTTCCCTGATCTCCAGGTTTACATTCGAGCGATGATAAATAGTACGGGTCAGGTAGGTTCCCTGCGGGATCGTAACGGTTCCCCCACCCGTAGCATGACAATGGTCGATGGCGTCCTGGATCGCCTGGGTGGTGAGGGTGGTCCCGTCGGAAATGGCCCCGAAGTCGACAACACTTACGTCTTCAGAATGGGCAAAGAAGGTAAAGCCGGTCAGAACCAGCACGAGGAATGTTCTCATAATAATCTATTTAAGTGGTTAAAATTAGTCTGATACACAGGGAGGAATGATTGGATATTTAAATCCTTTACAGCCCCCGCTGATGGTCTGCCTTGCCATTTAAATCCATAAAGTCTCCGCGATACCGAACCGCACAAATTCCTGCCCTCGAGCGCCATGCGCAGATCTTAGTGAACAATCCAAGATATATTTTAAACCTTGCTACTAACATACATTTCTATTGCCCCTCCCTCTCCTTAAGCATTTTAACAGTATAAGAATAATCCTCGCCCAATACTTCTAAGCCTTTTGTCAGCATCAAAACAAGTTTGGCTAATCTGAGAACTCCTTCCCGTACCTCAAAGAGGTCAATGTCATCCCTGTCCAAATCATTTACCAATTCTTGAAGTCGTGCTCTTACCGATTTCCAATCGTCAAAGAAATCTGATTCAGTCATTGTCATAAGGTTTTTTGTTTCTTCTTTCTAAAATACAAATTCTTAAAGAATATTTGATATGATATATTCTCAATCCTTACATAAAATTAGTGGACACAAAAAAGAATCTAAAACCTATTTAACGGATGGTTGCATGGGATCGCAGTTTCGAATCCTGCCTTTCCAGCAAAATGCCGGAACGTCCCGTGTTGTCGGGGTGAGTAGATTATAAAAATGGTGCTAAGTAGCTAGTAATCAGATGAGCGATTTGTACTAAAGGAATTGGATTTGGCAGTTTTTGTACTATGATATTTTAGGAATCCCAACATAATCAAGGCTTGCGTGAGGTTCGACTTGCGTACCTAGTTTTTGTATTACTCCATATTTTAATCATGTTTTTGGCTTTCGCGCAGAATGTGCCTGATTTTGTGCGAATAATAGTTCATTTGTTCAATTCTTGACCGGAAATACGATCTCTGCACAAAAAAGTTGTAAATTTGTGCAAACGAAATGAATATTATGAAGGCTTTTGATCGGACCAAGCCATTTAATCAGCTACCTGTTTTACCACCTGACGACAATCTAATCTATTCAACGGAGGTCTTGTTGAAGCTTGCTGAAGCAAATCGTTCACTTGGGAAACTGGATGGGATTTCAAGTAAATTGCCTAACCCGAAGATGTTGATCAATACTATCTCATTGCAGGAAGCAAAATCAAGTTCAGAGATTGAAAATGTATTCACAACTGATGACGAACTTTATAAGGCTCTGTCAACGACAAATACAAAAATAACACCATCCGCAAAAGAAGTGCTTAGGTACAGGGAGTCGCTGTGGGCCGGAGTGAGGAGCATAGAGCGGGAAGAGAGAATTAACCTAAGCACGATTATAGATATCTATCAAACCATTAAGGATACACAATATG
>Ga0209345_10002713_pt1 | contig 19121 bp, 22 predicted proteins | sample Cruoilmetagenom7_FD_187294 | JGI IMG/M metagenome (GOLD analysis project Ga0209345, IMG submission 187294) | Oil polluted marine microbial communities from Coal Oil Point, Santa Barbara, California, USA - Sample 7 (SPAdes) (version 2) | ecosystem: Environmental > Aquatic > Marine > Oil seeps ... | reverse complement strand
GAAATTCTGAATTGGGAGTGGTATCAATCTCCAACAGTTTCAAGATTATACTTTCATTTAATTTTAAAAGTAAATTTCATTGAAAAAAAATGGCAGGGAATAATTATAAAAAGGGGGCAATTGGTTACCTCAATTAATACTTTGTCTGCTGAATTAAAATTATCTAATCAACAAATTAGAACTGCTCTTGAAAAATTAGTTGAAGGGAATTATATAATAAAAGGGGCAACAAATAATTATACTCTCATAACTCTTGTTAATTATGACAAATATCAATCTTTTAACGAATCAAATAACAAACGAAATAACAATCCAGTAGCAATCCAACAGCATTCTAACAACAATCCAACAACAACAACTAAACAAAGTAATAATATTAATAAAGAAAAAATAGATGATAGAAAGAAAAATTTTCAAAAAGAAGTTTTTGAAAACTCTCACTATTCTAATAAAATTTTAAAATCTTTTTTTAATTATTGGACAGAATTAAATGCTAACACTAATAAAATGAGATTTGAAGGAGAAAAGTTTTTTGAAATCAAAAAACGACTTAAAAAGTGGTTGCAAAATGAAAATAAATGGGACTCAAAATCAGTCCATAAAGGAGAAAGAAAGATATCAACTAACAGATAAGATTATGAACACTACCCCTCAAAATATTATTGAATCTATTTTAGAACAGGCAAATCCTTTAGGAGTCAATCTGGATGTTAAAAAAAACGTATTCATCCTACCTACAAAAAAGGAACTATGGGAAACTTTTAAGTACTATTTTTTTAATTTAAATGGTAAGGGGTTTATTGAAAATAACCAAACAGTAGAGAATGTTAGAACTTTGTTTTACTATTTTTTAAAAGATGAAATGTTTTTTCAATGTCCAAATCTTATTGGTGAATTGTCTATTCCAAGTTTTGATAAAGGTTTACTTATTATTGGGGGGTTTGGAATTGGTAAAACGGCATATATGAAGGCATTTGAAAAATGTTTTGAGAAGTATTCCCCGCATAGGTTTAAAATTTATAGTACAAATGATGTTGTAACCATGTTTGAAAGTTGTGATCGTTTTGATGATAGAAATACATTTTTTGATAAAATGTCATTAGGGAAACTGCTTTTTGATGATTTTAATTCAGAAAGACTAGCGAATAATTTTGGCAAAGTTGATTTATTAAAAGAAATAATTGAAAAAAGATATATGAATCAAAAATTAACTCATATAACTTGCAATTATGCAGATGGTTTTGATATGGATGTTGAGAAAACCTTGAAAGAATTTGCTGAAAGATATGGTAGTCGGGTTTATGATAGGCTATTTGAGATGTTCAATATTGTTACATTTTCTGGTAAAAGTTTAAGAAGGTGAATTGTTTACTGTCAAAATTATGCTGCAACCACTTTGCAATATACCAACAACACCATTGCAATGCTCACCAACAACACTTTCAACAATTGACAACACCATTGCAATGCTCACCAACAACACTTTCAACAATTGACAACACCATTGCAATGCTCAACAACAACAACAACATTTGTAATGATTGGCAATAACCATTACAATGCTCAACAACAATATTAATTGCAACAACTAACAACAGCAATTAAATTATAAAAGTTGATTTGTATTCGAAATTTTTATAAGTATTAACCAAAAATAGTAGTTTAATATTTTGCAACGTCGTTATAATGTTCCAACAACATCATTGCAATTGTTGTTGATTGTATTACATCGTTCTATGTAATTGCAGTTTAATATTTTGCAACGTCGTTATAATGTTTCAACAACATCATTACAGTTGTTGTTGATTGTGTTACATCGTTCTACTTGATTGCAGATTAATATTTTGCAACGTCGTTATAATGTTCCAACAACATCATTGCGATTGTTGTTGATTGTATTACATCGTTCTATGTAATTGCAGTTTAATATGTTGTAACGTCGTTATAATGTTTCAACAACATCATTACAGTTGTTGTTGATTGTGTTACATCGTTCTACTTGATTGCAGATTAATATTTTGCAACGTCATTATAATGTTCCAACAACATCATTGTAATTATTGTTGATTGAGCAATATCGTTCTGCGTGATTGCAGTTTAATATTTTGCAACGTCGTTATAATGTTCCAATAACATCATTGCAATTGTTGTTGATTGTGTTACATCGTTTTACTTGATTGCAGATTAATATGTTGCAACGCCGTTATAATGTTCTAACAACATCATTGTAATACTCAGCAGCAATAGTTACAACAATAGTTACAACAATAGACAATAACCATTGGGATGTTAAATGCCTCCAACAACAAACTACTATCAGTAATGATACAATGCTAAAAGTAGCTGATGTATGTGTTTTTAGCTTGGTTTTTAGTGCCTAAATTAATTAAAAGTTAATTTAACAATATGCAATAATATTGATAAACCAATTATTAGAGTGGTTTATTAATGTAATTATTTAACCAAATTTATTTGAAAAATATGTGTTTCTCAATTCATTTATGTTCATTAACATACTTATTAATTATATGTTCTGTAATTGGCTTTAATTCTTTAAACGTAATTGGATGTATTCCCCTAGAATTGAAATATTCAAGCTCTCCTTTTTCAGATTTTCCGTACCAAATTATTGGAAAACCATTCACAAAAAAGGCTGTAGTATCATTAACATATATCTTTTTAAATTTATCTATATCTACATCTTTCAAAAGTAGATTTGGTAATTTTCCTTCACAATTAATTTTTTCATAATGATTAGTCTTCCAAACAACACAATCTTTACTTTTATATATTACTTTATAATATAACCCAAACAACACAATTAACGTTAAAGATATCAAAATAGCCCTTTTAAGAATCTTTGATCTAGAAATTTTAGCAACTCGACCTATTGATACACTATTATTCTCAAAATCTAGAAAATTATTATATCCTAAATATTTAGATATCAAGTTTTTTAGTTCAGCACTGGGTTCACCTGCATTATTTTCTTTTTCCTCTACATATTTATCATAATAACTCTTAACAGCTTTTGAACTAATATAATTAGGTCGCCCATACTTTTTCTCTAGAATTTCTTCAACAAAATAAATAGCATTACCATTTTTCGTTTTTTTATCATTATCTCTTTCATTCTCAAGCTTATTGAATAATTGACTTAGTAATTCTTTTAACATAGTTGGTTGAATTAATTCTTTCAAAGTTAAAAATAAATTTGCAAAATGATGGAAAATATTTTCCAACCCTTATAGGGAATCTTTTCCAAATATTCTCCAATAATTTTCCACTCAAATTAGTGAATCACTTCCAATCTTTGCATTAGAGTTGGTGAAAAACTTAATTAAGTACAAATTAAGATGTACATAAGCTAATTCTAAATGAAGCTCTAAAACAGGAAAGACAATCGTTTTGGGAAGCAGTTAATCTTAACTGTTTTTAGACTTCATACTTCCCAAAATAGAAGAGAGAATCTCTTCAGTATTTAACGTATTGCTGTAAAGTAAAAAACACCGAATAAAACTCGGACAGCAATACTATTGTCAAATTTTAAAAAACACAAAAATGAAAAAAACACTTATTTTACTAGGAATTATTTTAATGAATGGAATGTTGTTTTCTTGTTCAAATGATGATGATCAAGAATTAAGCTCATACCAACAAGATACTGAATTGTATGGGACAGGTGGTGAAGATGAGGTTACGCCACCACCACCACCACCACCATTACCATAAAATTTAAATAAATTACTAGTTGATTTATAGTTTTATATTAATTTAGAGGAATGAAAAATTTAAAAATTGCATTCCTCTTTTTTTGTATTTGCAACTTATTTTTATTCTCATCTTGCAATGATAAATTGTCAGTAAATAATGAAACGAATACTAAAATTGACTCTTTAGATACTTTTATTCTTAAAATGAAAGACGAAAATTTTGATTATAAAACTCGTTTACAAGCGGCGAGTAAAGCTTTACTATGGATAAATGGAACAAGAGATAGTTCGGTTAAAAATGAAATTCTAGCTTATAAAATTTATTTATTTGGATATTTAAAACAATATGATAGTGCTGTTTATATTTCAAAAGAATTACTGCTTAAATCAAAAATAGATAATGACTCATTATCCATTGGAAGAAATTATTCCAAAATAGCATATTACTATAATAGGAACCAACAAAAGGATAGTGCTTATTACTATTATAATTTGATTAAAAATGAATATTTAAAATACAATGATAGTATTACAAATGGTAATAATCTACTGGAAATGGCTGTTATTGAGCGTACTTTTGGAGATTATATTACAAGTGATTTTTCAGGCTCTTTAGCTTTAAACTATTTGAGCAACAAAAGCCCTAATTCTTCAAGTAGTGTTTATAGTAATTGGGCAATTTCTTCAAAGGAACAGGGTCAACTAAAAGATGCATTACTATTTTATAAAAAAGCAATTGATTTAACATCTTTAAAACAAAATAAAATATCTATAAAAAATAATATAGCTAATACGTATAGAGAATTAGGTGATTACAATACTTCTATAAAAATTTTAGATAGCTTACTAGTAGATACTATTATTAATTTTAGAACAAGAGCTCGGGTTATTGATAATCTAGCATATACTAAATGGTTGGCAAAAAAGAAAGAAAATGTGTTACCTGAGCTAGAAAAGGCATTGGAAATACGATTACAAGAAAATGATTTGAGGGGGTTAATTGCCAGTTATGCACATCTTTCAAAATATCATGAAAAATTAAATTCTAAAACGGCTTTATCTTATGCTTTGAAAATGTATAATGTGGCAATCAATCAAAAAAGCACACAAGATCAATTAGAAGCTTTACAAAAACTAATAGAATTAGAAAAATCAGAAAAAGCAAAAGAGTATTATGGTACTTATATACGTTTAAATGATAGTTTACAAAATTCGAAGCAAGTAGCCAAAAATCAATTTGCAAAAATTAGATATGAAAGTGATAGAAATCAAAAAGAAAATTTACAATTAAAATTAGTCCAATCAAAGAGTAAATTAGAATTAGAAAAAGAAAAAACTAGAAATATAATTGGGGTGGTTTCAAGTAGCTCCGTTATATTAGGGTTATTAGTTTTTGGATATTATAGAAAACAAAAACATAAGCAAGAAAAGAGAGCAGAAGTTTATAAAACCGAAACACGTATTGCAAAAAAAATTCATGATGAAGTAGCTAATAATGTTGTAAATATTATGAACAAAGTTCAATATACTGAAGAGGATAAAGAAGTACTTTTAGATGATTTAGAAAAGGTATATTTATTAACTCGTGATATTTCCCATCAAAATAATACGATTGAAATAGGTAATAAATTCGAAAGTTCTTTAAAAGTATTATTAACCAGTTTTAATAGCGATAAAACTTCCGTAATTCTTAAAGATATTCAGACTGCTGAATTAGCATTCATTAGTAAGGATAAGCAGATTGAAATTTACAGAATTTTGCAAGAGTTAATGGTAAATATGCAAAAACATAGTGAAGCATCTTTAGTAGTAATTTCATTTGAAAACACAAAAAATGAATATTTTATAAATTATTCTGATAATGGAGTGGGGTTGGAATTTGAAAATCTTACCTCAAAAAATGGACTTAAAAATGTGGAAACCCGTATAAAATCGTTAAACGGAAGTATTAATTTTGAAACATCTTTAAATAACGGGTTTAAAGCATTTGTAAGTTTAAAAAAATAAAAGCTATGTTTCAAAAAGTATTAATTGCAGAAGATATGGACTTTATTAACAGTGGAATAAAGTCTCAATTATCAGATTTAGAAATACCAGAAATTGAGTATGTTCAGTATTGTGATGAAGCATTGTTAAAATTAAAAAGTGCACGTTTAAATAATGAGCCTTTTGACTTATTAATTAGTGATTTATCGTTTGATGAGGATTATGTAGCTCAAAAAATAACTTCAGGTGATGAATTAATTAAAGAAGTTAGAAAAGAGTTTCCTAATTTAAAAATTGTTGTATTTTCTGTTGAAGATAAATCTTATCGAATACAGACATTATTTAATGAGCATAAGGTAAATGCATTTGTGTGGAAAAGTAGGGAAGGGCTGAGAGAACTTAAAAAGGCCATTCAAATAATAAATAGTTCTGATAGTATTTTTATTTCGCCACAAGTAGCAAATTCGTTAACTAAAAGTCAAGCAATTGAAATATCAGATTATGATATTTTTTTAATTGAATGTCTATCAAAAGGGCATTTACAAGAAGAAATAAGTGTTATTTTAAAAGAGAAAAGTTGGTCACCAACAAGTGTTAGCACTATTGAGAAACGCTTAAAATTATTAAAAGAACATTTTAACGCTAACAACCCAGCCCACTTAGTTTCATTAGCAAAAGATTTAGGACTTATTTAAAATATTTACAGCATAAAATATTGCCTTACGGGAATCCGTAAGGTTTTTTGTTTTTAAGGAAGTAGTTTTGATGTGTAGAAATTAAAAACTTAAATTTATGTCAAAAAAACCAATAGGAACAACAGCCAGCACTGGTCAGACTTGTCCTGAGTCAGGAATTTGGAAAGTAGTTAGCACACCGTCAACTACTGCCCCAATTGCAGAAGGAAATAGAATGCCGCCTTACAGTGGAAAGGCAGTAACTTGGAAGTTAATTCAACATGCTTAGTTATGGAGTATAAGGTAATACCATTTGTGCCTTCAATTGACAGAGTGAAAGGTAATTCAAATCAAGTAGCTCAACAATTAGAGGACTTAATTAAAAACCAGTCAAATGAGGGGTGGAAATATATTAGATTAGAAAGTGTTACTACATTTATTCAGCCAGATTCCGGATGCTTTGGCTTAGGAGCTAAACCTGGATATACAACATCAAAACAAATGGTAGTTTTTAGTAAATAAAGGTATGAGAATTATTCTTCTATTTTTAATTAAAATATATTGGTTAGCAATTCCTAAAAATAAACGAAGGCAATGTATTTTTAGAAAATCATGCTCACAATATGTCTTTGAAACTACATCAAAAGATGGATTGATTAAAGGTCTGAATGCATTAATTTTTAGAATTTCAAACTGTAAACATGGTTTTGAAATTTTTAAAAATCCAGAAAATGGTAAAACTCAAATGATTCTTCCAAATCAACAAGTTATTGATGAAATAGATATTGCAAAAAGATTACTATAAGGGAATTTGCTAAAATAAATGAAAAAGAAAATAATTATAAAACCTTACGGAAACCCGTAAGGTTTTGTTTTTTAATGGATTTAAATTTGAAAAACATAAAACAGGTAAGCTGAAAACTGAATAGAGTAAGCAAATAGATAAATAAATAAAAATGAAAAAAATCACATTAATCTTAGCGGTAATAATGTTGTTCTCAAGTTGTGCAAGTATTCTTACAGGGTCAAAAAGAAGTGTTTTATTTGAATCTAATCCTTCAGGAGCAAAAGTATTTGTCAATGGGTTTGAAAAAGGTGTTACACCTACACAAATTAAAGTTAAAGCAGATGACCGCATTGATTTCAGAATTGATGATTATAAAGATAGAGTTGTTGTAATGGATAGTAAGTTCAATTTAGTTAGTATAATAAATGGTTTTAGCATTATTGGTTGGGGAATCGATGCACTAACTGGATCATTAAAAAGAGTAGATACAAAATACGTAAAAGTCACATTGGAATCTGAACCTAACACTGCTGCTTTAAGGGAATATTTAAAAAATGGAAAAATTACAAAAGTCAATATTGATTCTAAAGAAAAAATTATTGAAACTGTCATTGTTCTAAATTAAAACTTTCCTCAATTTTAAGATCCTAGAAAACTAAGCCAAAATAAGAGTCAAAAATTATTAATATTTTGAATATCTAAAACCTTACGGGTTTCCGTAAGGTTTTCCTTTTTTATGGATTTAAATTTGAGATATTAAACTTTAATAAAAAAAATATGAAAAACTTAATTTTAATCATAAGTGCGTTATTAATCTCATTAACCATTTATGCTCAAAAAACTGAGGAAGTAAAAAAAGAAAGTACAAAAATGGAGGCTTTCAACTCAAAAACAGGAGTGATTATCAAATTTGTAGACTATACACTTCCGAATTTAAAACTTACTTATGGTGTTGCAGAAACTAAAATTAGAAAATTAATTAGTGGCAGTGAGATTCAACTATTTTATCAAATTTCAAAAAAAGGTAAATATGATACTAAAGCTGCGTCAATAGCTTATGAAGATTTACTAGAAATGATTAAAGCTCTTAAAACTCTAGAAAAAGATGCTATTACCGATAAAACTATTAATTCAGATTATTTGGAAAATAAATTTGTTACGGATGATGGTTTTAAATTAGGATATTATGTAAGTAAAGGAAAAATAGGCTGGTATTTAGTTTTAGAAAAATATGGTTCTGATAACACAATTTTCATCAATGATTCGGAAGTAATTAAACATGCATTTAGTATTGCTAAACAAAAAATTGAAGAACTTAAAAAATAAAGAATATCTACTATGAAAAAAACAATATTATCATTCGGTATTATGCTTTTCGCATTAAATCTATTTGCTCAATCTTTTATTAGCCCAATTGGTTTTGTTCAAAATGAAGTAAACAAACAAAAGGTAATTGAATTTATAAAAAAGCAAGTGAAAGATGATTATTCTGCTATTGGAATGGATGACCCATCAACCTTAAGAATGATGGAACAAGAAAATTTAACGGCATTTAAAAATTTAACCAAGGCTACTAACACTTCCTTGTTAAAAAATGTTATAAAAACCTATTGCGAGATTGGTATGTGTAATTATTCTACAATTTCAATGATGTATAATGAACAGAACAAAGCAAGTAAAAAAACTTTAAAATGGTGACTTTTCATTGGTTAAAAAAATAGAAAACACAAAAACTAATCAAGGAATTTAAATTAAAATGATTAATACTATGATTTCAGCAGAATTAAAAACTCACTTCTTAAGACTTTACCAAATGGCATTTTCAGATGATAATTTTGATGTACTAGAATTACAAATGTTATATTCCTTTGCGCAGGGACGAGGTGTTAGTGAAGAACAATTAAACCATATTTTACTAAACCCTACAAATGATGTTTCTATTCCGGAAACTTTAGAAAAAAGAGTTGAGTATTTGTATGATCTAGCATTAATGATTTGGGCTGACGGAAAAGAAACTGAAGATGAACGAAATACTTTAAAAAAATATTGTAAACGATTTGAATTTCTGAATGAAAACATAGAAGAGTTGTCTTCTTATTTGCTAGCAAATGCAAAAGAGGGTATAAAAAAAGAAGTTATAATTAATAATATAAAAAATTTATAATATGGGGACTCTTAAAAATTTGTTTGCAACTAATAAACCTAAAAGTGAAGAAAAAATATTTGAAAAAAGCGAAGAGCATAGAGAGCAAATTAGAATTACATATTACCAAAGTGGGTATGCTGCTTCCCAAAAAGCTACAGGTAAATCAATAGTTCTCAAAACTTGTTTAGAGAATGTTTATCATAGTTTTGAAAATCAATGTAAAAATCAAGAAGTTGAGCAAATAAAGCTAAAGCAACCTTTTCAAGAAGAAAAGGAAAGACAAAACACTGAATTAAAAAAATTAGAAACTTTAAAAGGCATTCAAGAAGGAAAAGCTCAAAATTATAGAGATAAAATTGAGTTAGCAAAAAGCGATATTGTTAAAGTAAGGCAAAACCCAGAAGATTTTGGAATAGATGTAGATAAAAACCCCAAAGTCCTTCTATATATAGGCCTCATCTTATTAATACCTATTACCATCTACTTGTTTGTATTCTATATATCTGCCTCCTATTCTTCTTTTTTTAAAATATTCACAGATGATAGCCTAACAGCAGCTATATTTGATGCAAATGCTTTAACAGATGCTTTTAAAGCAAGTTGGTTAGAAGGTATACTAGTGACAACAATACCATTTGTTTTTTTAGGATTAGGTTATTTAATTCACATGATGCAAAAAAGTAAATCAGTTATTAGTATCATAAAATTAATTGGATTGTTTATGATTACATTCTCTTTTGATGGGTTGTTGGCTTTTATCATTGAAAAAAAGATTTATGACTTTAATAGAACACCAACGACACCCGATTTTAATTTTAGTATTGCAATTAAAGAACCCGAATTTTGGATGATTATTTTTGCTGGATTTGTAGTGTATTTAATTTGGGGGTTAGTTTTTGACTTTATAATGAAAGAATATGATAATATGGATAAAATCAATGCTTTTATAAGATCAAAAAAGGAGGAAATAAAAAATATATTTACTCAAAAAAATAAAGTACTTGAAAGTATTGATGAATTAAAGAAAAATATTACTGTAGTCGATGGAAAAATTTCTGAGTTACAAGCCAAAATAAACGGGTTCATATTCCCTATTAAAGAATATTTACTCTATCATTCTCAATATAAAGAGGGCTGGTTCCAAGCAATAGGTACTGAAATTGCGTTACCTGCAAAACAGAAAAACGAATTATTATCTGATTGTGAAGAAGTCTGTCAAGTTCATTTATCTAGTTTGAATTTGAATAATTTCAAAAATCAAAATGTAATATTTTCTTAAAACATTCATGATGAATAGTACTATAAAAAAATCGGTTTATATTGGATCACTTTTCCTATTATTAGGATGCGGAGGTAATGATGTAAAAGAAGTGAAAAAAGAAGAAACACTGATTCCAAAACAGGAAACAATAGTTTCAAATAATTGGAATATTAGTTTCCTTCTTGACTTATCTGACAGGATTGATCCAATAAAAAATCCAAATGAAAGTATGGATTTTTACAAACGAGATGTTGGTTATATAAATAGTATTTCGGAAGTTTTCAGCTCACATTTAGGAGCCAAAAGGAATAGGAGTATGAATGATAAAATTCAACTTTTTTTCGACCCAGAACCATTAAATCAAGAAATTAATTCCATTTCTGAAAAATTAAAATATACCGTAAATAAAGATAATATTACACTAGAATTATTAGATGAAATTAAAAATACATATTCAAATTTACCCGTAGAAATTTATAATTTGGCTATTAATGACGGAAATTATATTGGTTCTGATACTTGGCGATTTTTTAAAAATAAAATTAAAGATTATTGCATTGAAGATGGTTATCGCAACATTCTGGTTATTTTAACTGATGGTTATATTTATCATGAAGCAACTAAATTTCATGAGGGGAATTTAAGTACTTATATAACACCTAAAAAAATTAGATTGAATAAATTAAATAATTCTAGTTGGAAATCAAAAATGGAAAATGATAATTTTGGTTTTATACCATTAGATCAAGATTTATCTAATTTAGAAATTTTAGTCCTAGGCATTAACCCAAATAAAAATAATCCTTATGAAGATGATGTAATTAAAACTTATTGGGAGAAATGGTTCACAGAGATGGATGTAAAGCGTTTTGAAATAAAAAATGCTGATTTGCCTTCAAATATGGAAAAAGTAATTCGTAATTTTATACTTCAAAATTAACACTCATCTTATGTTTAAACAACTCCTTTTTATTTTTATATCAATCTCATTTACATTTTCAACAAATGATAACTTTGAAATAACAAAATACCCAAATGAATTTACAGCAAAGGTAATAGGTGTGAAAGATGGAGATACTATTGAGGTTTTGTTTCATGAAGTTCCTATTGTAATTAGATTAGAACATATAGATTGTCCTGAAAAAAAACAACCATATGGCAAAAAAGCTAAACAATTTGTTTCAAATCTGGTATTTAGTAAAACAGTAAATGTTTTATCAAAAGGGAAAAAAGATAGGTGGGGAAGATTAATTGCAGTAATTAAAATTAAGGAGATTAATTTAAATAAAGAATTGGTTAAAAATGGATTAGCCATGCATTTCAAAAAATACTCAAAAGATTTATCATATGATCTTATTGAACAAAAGGCAAAAAGAAACAAAATTGGGATGTGGTCACAACCAAATGTAATAGCACCTTGGATATTTAGAAAAGGTTAAAAACAATTATCATGAAAAAAATACTACTTATAACATCTATCTTTTTTTTAACAATTTCCTTTATATCAAAAGATACATATGTATATATCTGTAAAGGAGAAGGTAGCAAAAGATATCATTTAATCGAAAATTGCAGAGGATTAAAACCCTGCACTCATAAGATTGATAAAGTAACTTTAAAAAAAGCTGAAAATATTGGAAGAACGCTTTGTAAATGGGAAGATTAAATATTTTGAAGAATTTATAATATTACAAGTAATTACCAATATCATTATATAACGTCGATATTAAAATAAAAATGTATAAGGATTGTACATTTGAAATTATAAAGGAGTAATTTAATCTCTTTCAAAAATAGCAAAAAGCTCTGTTTAACTATAATTTAATTATGATAAACGGTTAATTTCATGCAGATGTAACAAGTTGTGTGTCATACGACCAATCTCTCGTGAAAAAGAAAAACTGACTGAAAAATGATAACTAAAATAAACCTAAATAAAGTAGCGAGTTACAAAAGTCAAGCGACTTTAGAAACAGACAAGACATTAAACCTAATTTATGGCTTAAATGGTACAGGCAAAAGCACTTTATCAGATTATCTTTTAAAAATAACAGATGACAAGTTTAAAAATTGTTCTGTTGAAGGTTTAGATGAGAGTCACGAAATACTTGTTTATAACCAGACTTTTATTCAAGAGAACTTTTTTGAATCTGAAAGTTTAAAAGGAATTTTCACTCTTTCAAAAGAAAATAAAGAAGCGGAAACAAAAATTTCCAATGCTCAAAAAGAAATAGGAAAACTTGACGGAGAAAAAAGCAAAAAAGTAAACGAGCTTGAAAGTGAAAAAACATCAATAAGTAAAAAGCTTGAAAATGCAAAAAACATAGTTTGGAAAATTAAAACCGATTTTAGTGGAGGCGACCGTGTTCTTGAGTTTTGTTTGGAAGGTCACAAAGGTTCAAAAGACAACTTATTTAACCACATCATTGGTTTAAAAAAGCCTACTGATAAACCGACCAAAAGCATTGATGAATTAAAAACTGAGGTTCAGGCAATTATGGGGGAAAATGCCCAAAAATATTCCTATGTTCCTAAGATCACATTCTCATCTTCAAGTATTGAAACCGAAAAGATTTTCAATAAAAAAATCGTAGGTAATGAAAACAGTAGCGTATCTGAATTAATTACACAACTTGGTAACTCTGATTGGGTAAAATCAGGATTAAAATATTTGCCCGAAGAACCATTAGGAGAAAATAAAGATTGTCCTTTTTGTCAAGAAAAAACCATCTCAAACGAATTAGTAGAAAGTATAAAAGATTACTTTGATGCTTCGTATGAGTCAGATATAAGCTCTCTAAAAACTTCTCTCGAAGAATATTCAAAATCAATTCAGCAAATTCCGAACAAAAACGAATTTGAGGCTAACCCAAAATTTGAAACATTCAAAAAGGATTTTGAAATTAAATTTAGTGCTTTCTATCAATTGGTTAAGTCTAACAAAAAAAGGGTTGAAGAAAAAATAAAAACCCCAAGTGTACCTCAAACACTTGAAAATTCAACAAAACCATTAGAAGAAATTAATGAGGTTATAAGTAAAATTAACGCTTCAATTTTAGAACATAATAATAATATTGACCAAAAAGCGACCGTAAAAACAACGATAAAAAAGACTTTTTGGCAAATTATGCGTTGGGATTACGACCAAACAATCAATTCATATCTTTTAGACAAGAACACATCAAAGATTAAATCAGATTCACTGAACTTATCTATTAAAGATTATGACACAAAAATTTCTGAACAGAGGTCAATCATATCAGAACAGCAAAAACAAACAGTAAATATTGAAGAAGCGGTTGCTAGTATTAATGATGGATTAATTGACTTGAGCATTACTGATTTCAATATTGAAAATCACTCTGATAATCTTTACAAAATAGTTAGAGGAGAAAACAAGGAAAGGGTTTTTCGTTCTTTAAGTGAAGGTGAAAAAATGATTATTAGCTTCTTGTACTTTCTAGAAATGTGCAGAGGTAAACAACAAGCTACAGATACAGGTAAAAAGAAAATAATTGTTATTGACGACCCTATTTCTAGTCTATCTCACATCTATGTTTTCAATATAGCCAGACTAATTAAAAATGAGTTTTTTGGAGAAAAAGAAACAAAAAAGGATGAGGAAACAGGCAAACGAGTAAATATTTGGAATTATAAATACGAACAAGTTTTTATATTAACTCATAGTCTATATTTCTTTTACGAGATAACAGAGACAAAACACGATGAACGAAAAGAGACTCAAAAACTGTTTAGACTTATAAAAAATAATAAAGGTAGTAGTTTTCAAAGAATGAAATATGAGGAGATTCAAAATGACTATCAAGCATATTGGTATATAATAAAAGATGAAAATCAACCACCAGCTTTAATTGCAAATTGTATGAGAAATGTTATTGAGTATTTTTTTAATTTCGTTGAGAAGAAAGATTTAAATAATTTTTTCCGTCAAGAACCTTTAAGCTCTAATAGATTTCAAGCATTTTATAGGTATATAAATAGAGAATCTCATTCTTTGGGTCAAAATATATTTGACTTTAAGGAATTTGATTATACTGATTTTAAAGATGGCTTTGCAGAATTATTTAAGATAGCAGGTTATGAGGAACATCATCAAAAAATGATAAGATAAAAAAGTACAAACACACAACAATGCGCATAAAAAATTGCTTAATTCAGTAAAATAGAATGTTTCTAAAACAAAAAAAACATAAATTTAAACATCGGAAAATTGCGTTTTCAAACCCGTAACTTTTCATGCTCTAAACGGTTAGCTGTAATAGACCAAAAAAAATTCTTAAACTATGAAAAAGATTACTGTAAAAAATTTAATTGATTTTAAGCGAAAAAGTGATAAATCAAGAATCACTTTTGTAAATAATTTAAAAAAAGAGAAAAATCCTGAAAGTGAGTCTGGAGGAGATTATTGGATAACAAGTTTGAGTGCTATAAGTAATACTTTCAAAACTGAAAATCTGGAATTATTAGATGAAAAAATTGATGAATTACAAGGGAAAATAAGCATTGCAAAGGACAAAAGACTTAAAGACCAATTTCAACGCAATATCGATATTCTTGAAAACTTCAAAGAATTTGATTTAAAAGAAATTAAACCTAATTCAAAAATGAATTATATCAAACAGCATAAATTTGATATGATATTTGATATTAAAGGACTACCGATTGAATCAAGACCACGTTTCATATTTTCATATTCAGGAACAAATGACAAAGAAATTGGTGGAATTTGGTTTGTAGCTAAATTGAAAGGTTATTCAAAAACTGAACTAGGAATGTTTTCAGAAATGATTTTTAGATATTTAGAAAAGGTTTATTCGAGCAAATATTTCGTAAATCCTGAAAACTGTGTAGCTGTAGATGTTACAGATGGAAAAAGTGTTAATTACAAAGAGATTATTGATAAGAAAACTCCGAGTATAATTGAATCAACGATTGAGGAATTAAAAAAAGTATAAACTACAGCTAACAACTCATAAAATTTATGCTTAAATTTCAACTTGTACAAACGACAAACACTCTAACAACAATTCGCTACAACCTAAAAATCTCAGATTTTCCAGTCGCACAAACTATATTCAAACTCGTTGTGCCAAATGCGACAAAAAAATAAATGAAAAAGAAACTTAAAAATATTATTGAGGATAACACCTCAAAAGCTGGAAAAATATTTGATTATTTCATCCAAATTTTAATTTTAGTTTCTTTAATTTCATTTTCGATTGAAACTCTACCAGACAATACTTTAGGAGTTAAAGAATTACTGTACAACATTGAAGTATTTTGTATAATTATATTTTCTATTGAATATTTATTAAGAGTTTACGTTGCTGATAAACCTTTGAAATATATTTTTAGTTTTTATGGTTTAATAGATTTTTTAGCAATAATTCCATTTTATTTAAAATTCACAATTGATTTAAGAGCATTAAGAGCTTTTAGGATATTTCGTGTCTTTAGAGCATTAAAACTTGTCAGATACAACCGAGCGTTACATAGATTTAGTTTAGCTGCAAAAATAGTAAAAGAAGAAATTGTACTTTTTCTTATCGTTACTGCAATTTTGATTTTTTTATCAGCATCAGGAATTTACTTTTTTGAACAACAAGCGCAACCCAAAATCTTTTCCTCAATATTTCATAGTTTGTGGTGGGCAATCGTCACGCTAACAACAGTTGGATATGGCGATGCTTATCCAATAACGTTAGGAGGGAAAATTTTTACTTTTTTTGTTTTAATTATTGGTGTTGGAATTGTAACTGTTCCAGCTGGATTGGTTGCAACGGCACTTTCAAAAGCAAGAGAAATTGAAGAAAAAGAAAAAAATAAATAAGTTATGAGATTTAGAAGAAAAGCAAAATTATTCCCTGGTGTTTATCTTAATTTTAGCAAAACTGGAATAAGTACAACATTTGGAATACCTGGAGCAAGTATTAATGTTAGTAAACAAGGAACATTTTTAAATACGGGAATCCCAGGAACTGGCATTTATGATAGAAAGAGAATCGGCTCAAAAAATAAGACCAATAATGACCATTTCATTACTCCACCAACTGAAATAATTGATTTTCAAGAAAATGGTGGAGAAATTAAAAGTTCTAATTCAGAAACAACCACAAGCAAAGGTCTTAATGAATTAAAACAAACATTACTAGAATGCTATGGTGAAAGGGAGAAATTAAAAACAGAAATTAAAAATGTAAATAGTAAATTAAAGACTTCACAAATAATCTTAGTTTTTTCATATATTTTAATAATTGGATTTATTATAAAATGGTTTAAAGAAAATCGAAATGACAAAAAAGAACAATTGATTGAACTTAAAGAACAATTGAGTAATTGTTTTGTAGATATTGATATGTTACTAGATGATAATTTTAAAAATTCATTCAAAAAAATACAAGATTCATTTAAAGAATTAATTAACACTCATAAAATTTGGGATATAACTTCATCCAATATTAATGATACTGTAAGAACTCGTTCAGCAGCGAGTACAACAATAACAAGAAAATTAGTTTCTTTCGATTTAAAAAATATTGACATTATAAAATCAAAATTCAATTCATTACATCTTCAAAATGCGAATGGCGGAGATTTATTCATTTATCCAGCCTTTATTGCGATAGTAAGTGAAAATAAAAAGTTTGGTCTAATTGAAATTCAAGAATTGAATTTTGATTTTAGCATTCATAGATTTTTAGAGGAAGAACAGATACCTAAAGACGCATTTATAGTTGATAAGACTTGGGCTAAGGTTAATAAAAATGGAGAAAGAGATAAAAGATTCAAAGACAATTATGAGATACCTATTTGTAAATATGGAGAAATGGTATTAAAGAGTAAAACAGGTTTAAATGAGGCTTATTCATTTAGTAGCTATGAGAAATCTTTGAATTTTTCTAATTGTATGCTTGAATACATAAGATTAATTAAGTAAAAGCATTAGGCACAACTATAAGTATAATTTGAAACGAAATAAAAATGAATTAAATACTATAAAAAAATTAAAGAAAGTAGAACAACTTTAGAATAAAAACAATGCAGAATACTAAATGTGGTATTCTTACATTTAAACTAAATACAAATCAATAAAAATTCGGCAAACGGGTTACAACATCCAAAAAATAATAATATGATAAAAAAATTACTATTTTCTTTTGTGATTCTTATTTCACAAAATTCATTTTCAAACACAAATCCTATTTTAGTAACAGAATCTACAATCTCTTTGAATGTCAATGAAACTAAAGAATTATTTTTCAGCTTTGCAGAAGGAGATATAATTGAATTTGATTTTGAAATGGTAAAAGGAAAACACATTAAAGAAATTGAAGTCATTGAATTACCAAACAATGTAGTTTTTTCAGAATTTAAAGCAAAAAATTTCACAGAAAAACAAATACATATTAGAAATAAAGGTATGTATAAATTCAAATTTTATAGTTCATCAATAACCAAAAGAGTTTGTAGAATAAAAATATTTAGGATTGCTGCAAACGCATCTACTAAAAATTTCAATACCAATTGGAAGTGGCAAACAGTCAGAGATACAGTTTATACTCCTTACACAATCGATAGCATTATAGGTTATAATACAATAAAATATAAGGAAAAAGTTAGGGAATTAGTCAAAACTAAAAATACAGAAGATATTTTGTTTAATAAAAATCAACGTGTTAATTCGTATTTTAGTGAAAATAAAAGCCGTACATCCTTAAGAGTAGATTTACCAAATTCAATCTCAACAACATTGAAAGAAGAAAAAATCATAGCTTGGGCTTATTGGATTGGGGTTGGGCAAGAAGCTCAACAAGCATATCAAGATAATGCGAAATCGGTTGGAGAATTGGCTAATGGACTAAGTTCTATGTATGGAACTCCTCTTGCCAGTTTAGCAGTTGGAACAATTACTGAACTACTTATTCCTAAAACTGGAGAAGATGTACTTTACACATTTATTCCTGATTACGATAATGCCCAAAAGTTTATGAATAATCAAACGTATTTACAATTCGATACTGGAAAAGGAATTGTTGCATACGGAAAAAATTCAAATAGAACACAAGGTACATTCTATATTGGGTTATATAATGATAATAAACTTCAAGGAATTGATGTAGATGTAAAAATTATAGCTGTTAAAGAAATAAAGACTTTTGAAATTGTGGAATACGATAGAGAAAAACAAGAGCCAATGATTGTCACTCTGAACAAAATAAGAATGGATATTAATGAAACAAAAATAAGAATCCCGGTTGAATAAAAACCTCTACCTATGAATAAGCAATGAATCGAGGAGGTATTTTAGAAGTAGTTTTTTAATGTGATTTCCTATGGAAATTGTCCCTATTGTTGTCACCCACAAAAGCAAAAACCCTATAAACATTGAGTTTATAAGGTTTTTAAGTGGTACCTCCAGGAATCGAACCAGGGACACAAGGATTTTCAGTCCTTTGCTCTACCAACTGAGCTAAGGTACCATTGCCTTAGCGGATGCAAATATAAATGTATTTTTTATACATATCAAAACAAT
>Ga0209345_10002712_pt1 | contig 19121 bp, 13 predicted proteins | sample Cruoilmetagenom7_FD_187294 | JGI IMG/M metagenome (GOLD analysis project Ga0209345, IMG submission 187294) | Oil polluted marine microbial communities from Coal Oil Point, Santa Barbara, California, USA - Sample 7 (SPAdes) (version 2) | ecosystem: Environmental > Aquatic > Marine > Oil seeps ... | reverse complement strand
CGGGCGAAGCGACACCGCTCTTGGGGCCTTCTATCGGAGGCTGGCAGCTCGAGCTGGTAAAGCAAAAGCAGTCACCGCAACGGCACGCAAGATCGCTGTTCTGTTCTATAACACCTTGCGATACGGCATGAAATACAAGGATCCCGGCGCATCCCATTATGAAGAGCGGTACCGCAACCGCGCCCTTGGCAATCTACAGCGCCGTGCGAAGGCTTTTGGCTTTGTTTTGCACGAGGATCCCACGCCGGATGAGTTGGCTGTTTCTTAGGAAGGCAACAGTATTCTTCGCGAGCCAAAAATCATGAGGTTTAAGTTCGTAGAAGAAAACCTTGGTAAAGTTCCAACGGACCGTCTGTGCCGTATCATGGATGTCAGCCCGCGAGGCTTTAGGGCTTTCCGGTCCCGCCCGATTAGCCAAAGCCAGCGCACGGATATGGTTCTGCTCGCTCATATCCGAGAACAACATAAGCTATCATTGGGCAGCTATGGGCGGCCAAGAATGACGGAAGAGTTGAAGGAGCTGGGATTTGATGTTGGGCACCGCCGTGTGGGGCGGCTGATGCGCCAGAATAGTATATCAGTGGTCAGAACCCACAAACATAAGGTCACGACGGACAGCGACCACAAGTTCAATATCGCGCCCAACTTGCTGAACCGTGATTTTTCTGCTGATAGGCCCAATCAAAAATGGGTCGTTGACATCAGCTATATCTGGACCCGCGAAGGCTGGCTATATCTTGCTGTGGTGTTAGACCTGTATTCTCGGCGTGTGATCGGCTGGGCTGTATCAAACAGAATGAAACGTGATCTCGCTATTCGTGCTCTGGGGATGGCTGTTGCCTTGCGAAAACCGCCAAAGGGCTGCATCCATCATTCAGATCTTGGAAGCCAGTATTGCTCGCATGACTATCAGAAACTACTGCGAAAACATGGCTTCAAAGCTTCAATGAGTGGCAAAGGGAATTGCTATGATAATGCGGCGATGGAAACCTTCTTCAAAACCATCAAAGCGGAGCTGATTTGGCGACAATCATGGCAAATACGCCGAGATGCTGAGATCGCGATCTTCGAATACATCAACGGCTTTTATAATCCCCGCCGAAGACACTCAGCATTAGGCTGGAAAAATCCCTTGGCTTTTGAAAAAAGAGCCGCTTAAATGAGAACCTGGGGCGGCACTAAAGCGGGACAGGTCCAATTTTGGCACAAACGTCTAAATCAGAATTTTGTGAAATTTTCAGAAGATTAAGCCTGCAGTTCTGATATAGTCTGATGATGGATAACACTGAGTCCCCATTCTCTGACCGCTTTGGTTATCACGAGCCTGAAATCGAGATTTCTGTTCGAGAAGATGCCCCAACTGTTGTTCGCGACGGTATACTAAATTTGGGCTTTGCGGCCGGTCTCGATCCTGATGCGATGCGTGACTTACTCTGCCGAGTCCTTCTCACCCGTCCAGATCCAAACAACTGGTCTGCCAGCAATGTTGAGCATGAGATATCAGGTCTCATAGATGACGCGCCATGGTTCAAGATCTACGACTTTGCAGAGCGTCTCCACGCTGCAATAGGGAAGCGCGACTTTTCCGGTGATGGACAAAATCGATTTATGGAGCAGCTCAATCGACTTTTCCGCGAGAAAGGTGTCGGTTGGGAGATGAAACAAGGCGTTTTGGTTGCGCGTGGATCGGAGACTTTCACGCTCGCAACTGAGCATGCAACGGATGTCATGCAAGCAAGTGGTGCTCCAACTGCTGCGAACGAGATGCATGAAGCGCTTAGCGATATATCACGACGCCCAAATGCTGATGTCACAGGTGCAATCCAGCACGCTATGGCAGCTCTAGAATGTGTGGCACGCGAGATCGATGGCAGTAATGACACTCTCGGGCAAATTATTAGGCGGTTGAGTGTGCCTGCCCCGTTAGATACCTCGCTGCACCAGTTATGGGGATTTGCCTCGCAACAAGGGCGCCACATCCAGGAGGGGCAAGAGCCAAGTTTTGAGGAAGCGGAGTTGGTAGTAACAATCGCATGTGCGGTGAGTGTTTATCTTCTTCGGCGCGGCGCGTATTCCGGTTCATAAATCAGGATTGCATCACCGGTGAATGTGGTGAAACACCCGTTAGTCATCAGTTGGGTACAGGGACGTTGGCGTCAGAGTATGCTAAGCATTAGCATCGAATATATTCATCTATATGTAGGTGATCCGAGCTGTAGCCCCTATCACGCCTCAAGTGCGCTTATAAGTTCCTGAGTGTCAAAACTCAGGAGGAACTGAGCATAGGAATTGGTGAAAAGATCAGAAATGTACTCGGTTAATTCGACGGACACTTCCTCGGCGTCATTTGCTTCCCGGTGCAGTGAATATTTGCGGTTCTTCGTAATGGCGAACAGAAAAAGGGTGTGAAAGTAAACTGCTGAAAAGTAACGTTTTTCGGCCACAGAAATAGCTTCTTCCGTTTTAAGGCCACTTCGGTAATTCAACAGAGCTGTGCTGTCCATATTGACATAGACAGAACCTAAGCCATCCTCATCTGCGAGAGGGTGGACAACAGTTTCATGCGACATGTCGATACCGCTTTGATCGAGTTTTTCCCAAGTCATGACGTTGCTGGAAAAATCGTCACGGGGCTCCTTGTACACCATAACGGGTTCAGGTAATCCGAGCCGATCATCTGGAGTGTCACCTGGTTTCTTCGATGGTTTTTTATTGTCTGGATCAGCAATCTTGACCATAAACACTTGGGCAAGAGTACCCGACGGTTGGGTCAATTCCGCTCGTATTCTTATCGCATCTCCAACGCTCAGTTCTTCGCTGGCATTAATATGAACACGGATAGTTCCAGACGCAGGGCTTGATTTGACAATATTTAAGACGTCTTTGACATCGGTCAGATTGCCAACCTGATTACCGCCGCCACGTTTTGACGGCTCAGGACCCAACAACGCCAACCGCAACTCACCGGGCTCGGACACCCGGTCAAAATACTGATCCTCAACGTCCGTAGAAAATCGAATGGTCTTTTCGCTTCCAGCGGGGAGCATCACCAGCGGAAGTCCAGATTCATCTTTCGTCTTCACTTCAATCTGAAATGTTGAAGGAAATCTCTGCGGATTGAAGTTTGGTTTATCTACTTGTTGGGTCTGCGTTTTGCTACTGGTTTTTGGCTTCTGGCGTTTGCCATCGCGTTCATCCTCCAGCCGAAAGGTTTGGTTTAGCAGTTTTGCCAAGTCCTGTTTCAGCGGCATGTTTCGGGTCATGTTCCGTAGCAGTTCCTCTGCATCATTCCCTTCGATGTTGAGGGATACTTTTCGAGAGGTATTGATGTCTTTCAGACGGCCATTCGCTAAAAGCTGGGCGAGACGCCGGCGCAGTGCGCGGGATTCTTCGCCGCCTTTCAGGCGGTCGCGAGATGCCATAAACAACTCGTTGCGCACATTGGTCTTGATCCCTGTACAGTCCACATGAACTATCAAGTGGTCTTTCAGAAGTGGGAACTTCAGCGAGCGCGTGATGAATTCTGATGTCAAATGACCATGTACCTGGCCATTCATCGAGAATATGACGGACAATCGGTTCTTAAAAAACTCACGTTGAATTGTATTGCGGGTGTCTTTCGACGACTTGCCCTCCGCTCTTGCGTTGAAGACATATGACGTGACTTTCAGAATACCGATTTCGGCGTCATTCACCTCATCAGAGAAGAATGTCTGCACATATTTACTATTGTCTTCCTCCAATCGTCTTTGAAGGCCAAATAAGTCGCGTTCGAGGTTGCGGTCATCAGGATACCGCGCTGCAGTATCAACTGTTAGGATAGGCAATGCTGGGCTGAATAGGTATTCATTGAGGCTCTGATTCAGGTCACGGGAGATAACCGAACGAGAGCCAGCGGGAAGGTCATATGAATAGAGCTTTATTATACTGCCTGTCTTGAACATCCGGTTTGCCAAGCCGAGGTCAAGTTCATCGATACTAAACGAAGGGATTTTGCCGTCGATTACCAGATATTCGTACCAAGTGTTCTTTCGTGTTACTTCTTCCGACGCTGTCAATGGATGACGACGCACGAGCGTGAATCCGAAATCAGATTTACCGTCAAAACGCTTCGACGCGACAAGCTGGTATCGATGTTTGCCGCAGAACACGACTGCGCCAGCCCCTCCCATATTGTATTTGCCTTGCACGAAATGAATTTCGTTCTTGTTACCACGGAGGAGAGAGAGAAACGTGTCTTCGAAATCCTCCGGCGCTTGTCCGACCCCTTCATCAAAAATAACCAGCGATGTTTCCATTCGTGGGCCATCGGCGATAATCTGCAGCATTTCCGACTGTTGCTTGCGGTGTGCCGTTAGGTCCCAGTTCTTTTGATCTGGAAAGAAACGGGAAATTCCTTCCTGTATTGAGCCAGGCGCATCAGTAGATTTTGGATCAATGCCTTCTTCAAGACACCTTCGCTCTAGTATGGCATCTATGCCGTTGGTTATCTTTTCAACCAAAGCGGGGATTGGCGAGGCTTGCTGGTTCTCGACAACGCCATAGTTGTTGTCGTTTCCGCCATAGGGTTTCCAGTTTTCTGGCGACTCGATGAGTTCGCAATCCGTCAGAGTTGCGTGGACTTCGCCCTCAATAGAGCATCGAAACAGCCTCCAAAATAAATCCTCTTGGTTCAATCCCGTCCCCATTTCTAGGCCGGAGCGCCAGACTGATTAATGGCACTCGCAGTCATTTTTGTCGTAGCCAACTAGCTCCATTGGCACCGCGCTTCAAAACTGAGCCTAGAGACTAGGCACTTTATTACTCCGTATCTTCAGCAAATTCAAAGATCAAACCAGCTCCTTGGTGTTGGAAGTCATCCTTAAATGCTATCCTCAACGCTGATCTTAAAAACCAAGCCAGACTTGCGGAAGTCAGCTCCCAACTGTTCGACGAAGTCTTGATCTGTCACAATTTTCCCAACTTTCTCAACCTTTGGCTTTTTGTCATCTTGCTCAGGGAGAGGTTCGCCATCTTTTAAGAGCTCGGCCTCGCGTGGCCCTTTCAATGGCAAGCTAGTCCATTGCAAACCGGACCTAAACAGCTTTCTCAGACAGGACTGCTCTTTGAGCTTGTTCAGTCTCGCTTTGCTACCGTCAGCAACGGCAGTGATATCTAAGTCTAAAATCGCCGTTGTAAGCTCGTTTTCGCAGCTCGAGTCGAATATGAGATTGGCAGCGCGCCCCTTCCTCGGAACCAGCATATTGCCGCGCAGAGCCACGCCTGCTGACAGAGCGAGCAACTGCGCTGTTCCGTCAGGTTTGGGATAGTGGACTTCAGCACTGAACTGAAATGACCGTGGCAAAGGCGCCATCTCGCCCACGCGTCCAACATTGCCAAGAAGCTGTTGCCGCAATCCCAGTGCCGAGACATCGCGCAGACGCCCCAGTACAACCGCATCACCGCCCGCCTTTAGCAGACCTTTCGCACGTGACAGATTGGCAGTTCTAAGATCCCCAAAATCCCAGGTTACCTGATATCTTTTGTCACCTTCTATCGAAAGGATAGGCGTTGTGTTTCCTGATACGCCAAGCACTGGCTTTGCCATATCAACTTCTTCAAGGCTGCCGGAGACCAGGAGTACTGTCTTGAGGCCATCCGTCCGGATGAGATCACATTCAGGAGAAGCGACGAAGAACACGAGGTCTTTCTGACCCCCAAAGAACCCGCGCGGCTTTATCGTAGAGCCCGGCCTAGGCCCTATGATATCGCCGAAAGTGATCGGCCAAACTGCGCCCGTCGCATGCGACCTCCGATTTGGATTTACGAACAGCGTGCGCTCTAAGATGGCATAGGTGTCTCGGTCATTAGAAATCATCAATGGAGGGGGATCGTCAGCCATTTCATCAAGTGGAACAGCAGCTTCCAAAACTTCGCTGTGCGCCTCAATCTCGTATTGAAGGACACGATCAAAAACATCGAGCATGTAGCTGGACGTGTTCACTCCTTCGAACCGTAAGAGCATCGTGCGAATATGCTGCAGATCATCAATGTCTATCTTTCGAAGCGCGCTCGCGGCCTTTCCGACGGCCTCTTTTGCTTTCTGCTCCCATGTTTCTACGAAAGTGGACAATGCTTGGCTGTCCTTACGATGCGCGGCCAATGTCAGTATGAGCCCTTGTACGCGTCCCGGAATTTGAAGGTCGGGTTTGCGCACATGCCGAAATGCAGAGGCATGTAGCTGGACGTCACTGCGGAAGTCTTTAGCCAACTCATCGATCGTCGGGATCTGAGACATCAGCACAATTGATGGGAGCGAACCTTCCCGCTGACTGATAGCTTCCTTCAGCCTTTCTACGGTGAGCAGGCGATCATTTGCGCCCTGTTGGATGCCTAAGAACAAGTCAATCAGGATCAGATCTGCGCCGACAGCTGCACCGACAAAGTCACGACCATGCCGTGTAAATGGAATACCGAGCGCGGTCAGCGCAGCTTCAGCTGCAGTCAAGAATGGAGCGTTATCTGCGGCCTTTTGTTCATAGACATCAAATAGCCCTCCCAAGAGATCCCGGACAGTTTCTCGGTTTTGCCATAAGACATCGATGAACTCTTGATTGGATTTCAGATCATCTCGTTCACTGGGATCGAATTCCGGAAGAAATGCTTCGATCCGTGCGGCCTCATCTCCGAGAACATCATCAAAGAAGCTGTCCCAGCCATCTTCGTCGATTAGTTCTTGGAACAATGGGATTTCATCATAGCCATCGTCGACGATGATAGCGGATTTAATTCCCGCTGCTTCGACGCGCTTTCTATCGTTCACTGTTCGTTACCTACCACTTGATAATCAAAAGTCGTGTAACGCCCTTCGTTGTTGGTTACTTCTGCATCCAGGGTTAGCGTGCCACCGTTATGCTCGGCAGCTTCCTTGGCGATGAACAGTCCAAGACCCCGGCGACGACTCTTGTCTTTGAGCGAAAAGAAAAGATCAAAAATCCGGTCTCTGTACTGCTTCGAAATTCCGGGCCCATTGTCGGAAAACCGAACGCGCGGAGGGTTGTCTTCAACGGCGATGGTGAGCGCCGGTTTAAGCGACATCTTTCGTTGTTTCTCAACGTCCATCCAATAGAGAGAATTCGAAATTAGGTTTTCCAAAACTTGGACTACCATGCCCTTTACCGCTGAAACTTCGACCGCTCTTTCTGGTAATAAGATGCTCAAGTCGATTTCATGACGTAAAAATTGAACCTCATGTGCGTCCAAAATTTCTTGGACCAATTCATCTAGTTTAAAACGTTCTTTGCGCTGCCGGCCAGTAACGCTGAGTGGGTCTAGAATGCGTAGGCGCTTGCTGATGCTGTTCATTGACGCACGGAGACTTTCGAGGCGTTGGCGGATTTCCTCAGGCACAGATTTTCGTCTGAGGCTGTTCAAAATATCCAAGGCGTCTTCGGCGGATCGGGTCAGCTCATGCGCAACGACTTCGACCATCAGGCCAATACCCGCCATTGCGAGCATTTGGTCAGCGTCCTTTTCCATATCGACAACACGTTCGCGTGCTTTTGCAGCGTAGCGGGAAAATTCTTCTCGCATTAATTCTAACTCTTGTACAGCTTCACGATGTTCCTCTGGAACAGCTTTGCCAATTGAACGGATCGTCGCTTTCATCCGCTTTTCAAGATCTGCCGTACGTGTCTCATCGGCAATGAATGGTTCTTTGGCACCTTTCTGTTCACGCGTGATGCGGTTCATCTCATCGCGTAGTCTTTCTACAGCAAACTGGACTGTCTCTTTTAAAATCGCTTCTTCTGGCGTCTGCCGAAGCCCTTCTCGATTGGTTTGGTCAATCAAACACGGGTTGGATAGTCGACCAATTTCAACCTGTCCGATGAGCTGAATGCGGTTCAGGGCATAGCCCTTCGACTTTAGAGCTGTTTTGTCTAGCTCAAGCCAGTCATCGTCTTCTGAACCGTATGGGTACACCCTGAATGCATCCCGATAGAGCCGTACGCCCATCCATTGATCGAGCAGATTTCGGAGTGCTTGATAATCCCCTGTGGTTTTGTGCTTTCGTAAGATCGAACGGTTGAACCAATGAAGTTCAAAGTCGAACGGACCAACTGTGTCGAGAGCAGTGTAGTCAATGTCACGCTTGTTCATCCGCCGCCGCTTTGCTTTGGGTCCCACCAATGCGCCGTGCAAGACATCAGCGGTTGCAGTCTCTACACTGACCTCTTTGGGATGGTCAAAGCCAATGTTATTCAGTTCAATGCGAAGTTCTAATTCTGGACCGTTTTTGGTCTTTCTGTAATGACCACGCACGACCGCGTTAGCGTGAGATAAGAAGCTGTTTTCCAATCGTCGAATGTTGACCCGTTTGTCATTCCAGACAACCACAATCCGCTGATTTTTCCGTTTGGCAAGTGGATTTACCAGCAATGAAAAGTCATCTATCGCCAGCCTATCCACCCGTTTTTCGGCCCAATCGGCATTCAGTCTTCGAATGACAATCTGTGTACCGCTGAAATCAGGGTCTTTTTTCTTGGCGCCACGAACAGGTTTAACGATGATATCCTCAATCATCTTTGTCGGGTTATCAAAGGCTGACCAATCGATGTCGATGAGATTGTAGTGGCTTTCTCCAGATTTTGTCGTGCGAACCGATAGGGTATCTCCAAGCCGCATTGCCGACAGTCGCCCAATGCCTTTTTCGCCTAAGAAAGGAGAATGCGATTTACCACCGGCTAATGCGGCGTCGATCTCTGTTTTTCTTGAGGAAGTACCTATTACAAGAAAAATTGAGGTGAGCTCCTTAAGTGACATCCCTGATCCAGTGTCAGACACAGTGATCGAGTTTAGGTCATCTATCTTTTGCAGTGCCCGGGCAAGGTCTTTGAAATCCTCCGCATCTTCAATGATAGAATTAGCTTCCTCCCAGATATCATCGGCTTCAGTAATTAGTTTATCGGCTAGCCAATCTTTCAGCTCGTCGAAATCCCAGATATCACCTGTCTCTTGAGGGTCTTTGATATTTAAAGCTTTGAGAACTTGTGCTTTTGCCTCTTCAAAATCCCGTCGTGCGAGCACGATATCAAATCTGATCGTAACGCCTGTCTTAGAGCCAGCGTCGATTCCGTTTTTGATCAGTTCATAGAATGCTATGGGGTCTGAACTGATTAGCTCTGACCCCAATTCCAATACGGTGCGTGCAGTTACTTGAAACATGAAGTGACCTTAAGTTGAAATTCATTAATTTGTACACAACTACTTATGGCAAGTTAGACATGCCTTGGCCGCTCCGCCGTATACATCGTCTAAATCCAACGGTGTGTCTGGGCGCAATGGGTTCGCCTGCAATCGGGCACGTGCCCTAGCCAAACGCTTTTCGTGATCGTGTCTGATTTGCTCCTGGCGTTCCGGCTGCTCGAGATCAGTCAGAGACTCTCCTTGGCTCCAAGTGAACGGTGATCCATGCTCAAGCGCGGTCTTCTCGTAGCCTTTGGCTTCCTCAAAGGCCTCTGGGTGTTCTTTTTGCAAACGCACCCATTCGATCTTCTGCTGAAAAAAGCAGAACGTACATCCACTCCGGCTACGCCAACTATAATAATCCGGAAGCCCTAACCCCGATCCTTCAAGGATTTCAATGACACCAGCCTTATCGATGCTTGCATCTTTGAACGGTAGTCTGACAAGCAGCTTTTCTTTGTTTGATTGATAGCCCTCGCGATATTCTTCGTCGCTGCGGATCGCGACATAAGAAATTACCGTTTCCCCCGCCTCCAAAAATTTACCCACCCACTTTTCAAACGGACGCAGCTTGAGCTGGCGAGTGCACCAGCGAGACTGGGCTGATGGCAGATAGCTTTTGTAGCTCTTAAGCCAGAAATCAAAGTCTCGATCAGGATTTAGGCGCCGTATTGGTTTTCCAAGATAGCCTTCCAAACGCGTCAAATACTCGTACACCTCAGGCAGCTCTTTGCCCGTATCGGTGAAGAAATATTCAACCTCAATCTCCGGATGCCTCTGGCGCATAAAAATCGCGAGAGCGGCGCTGTCGCGCCCTCCCGAAAGACCCAGTACGTGGCGGGTAGACGTCATGCGCGTTCTCCGATACGGCGTTCATCGCTGGCATTGAGGTACTTGGATGTGACTTCGATCAAAGCCGCCAGAATGATTTCGCGGCTCTGTTGATCGGCCTCGCTCAGTGCACGATCAAGAGTGCCTGCCAGCGCTTCAACATCATGCCAGTCGACATCTGCAACCTGAAACTCACTAAAGAGCGAATGCGGCATGTTCTCCTTGCCGACAACAACAGCCATGGCGTGACGTCCATCTTTGCGGCCTTTTACGCGCGCCATCGTTTCGGTTTTTAGGAACACGGTTGCGAGTTCCGTGAGACCGACGGCTGCTTGCTCGCGATCACCGTCATTCCAGTCTCGAGGGAGCTTATTGACGGCAACGCCTGCAAGCCCTTCCATATCCTCGCGAGTGCCATGAAACTGCGTCAGTCGTCCAACGAAAGCTTCCAGGCGCAAGTCGCCGCCGATGTGTCGAATGTTATCTGCCCGGTCACGCAAATCCTTGTACGCATCTTTACCTTGGCTGCGCACGTCGAGTTCGCGCAACATTAGCCCTTTCAATTCTTCGAGCACTTTTGGATACGCGGCGCGCATTTCTGCCAATGCGTCTCTGAGAAGAACAGCCGTTGCGTTTGCATCAAAGCTGCCATCTGCAAGTGGTTGGGTCAGGCGCGGTAAATCATCAAACAAAAGTTTGTTTGGGTCGCTTGCGCGCTTAAGAATCTCACGGACTTTTAGTGTTTGCGGAGCAAGTGACTGAGTTCGCGAGGTCCAAGGCACAAGCGCATCGAACTCGCCGATTATTGTCCGCGCTACCAAAAGCGGCTCGGTAGCGTCCCTAATTTTCATGAGACCGCCAAGAGTTTCAAGGGTCTCGCCGACAAAGCCTTCCATCTCAATCTTGCGCAATCCAATGTCTTTGGTGTTCCGAGCTAGAAACTCGACACAAAGCTCATTGAAGCTGGCCTGGAATATGCCTTCGCCGTAAACCGCAACGCGATCACGGCGCGACAGAATGTAGGCGGATAGAAACACTGGACCGAGGCCAGCCTTTAACCCGATAGGGTCTTTGCCCCAAGCATGAATTATCTCGTCCGCTCCGACGACACCCTGTTTTGATGAGAGCAGTTTGTCGGCCACTTCCCACAATGGGTAGAGCGTGTTGCCCTTGGCCGGTGCGCCATACTCGCCGTCATCATGAATTCCCGTTTCCTTCAGAAGCGAGATGTAGAGGCCGCGTTCTGCAGGGTAATTCTTCCCGTCAAACCCGAGATCAATGTCGGATCCGCGCATTGCCATCCGCTTCATAAGCTTGGTGCGCGCACTCACCGCATTTGAGGACGGCTCCGAACAATTGAGTAACTCGTTGCGGATTAATGGTCCGTCGCTAAAGATTGCATCAGCCAAAGTGGAGAGCAGCTCGTTCAAGAGCCGCTTAGTCAAACGCTGTGCTTTCTGATCTCCAACAAACCAACGACACTCGCCGATCAAACCATGAAGGATATCTTCAAGCTCCTGTCGGACCTCTGTGGCACGCGCATCGATTTCCCGGCGCGCAATCGGATCACCCCGGAGCTCAGGAAACTTTCTTTCCAGTGCATTAAGCGCGGCAAGCTCTCGCGCAAGCTCGAGAAGCTTGGCAGCGTCAGCATGGTAGCCAATGATCAACGGGAACGCACTTTGAGCATTTGCTGCGTGCTCACACGCGCCTATGGTTTCCTTTTGACTTTCGCCTTCCATTGGCAGCGCAAATACGACCCGTCCAATAATATCTTGAGCGTATTTTGGCGGCGTGAAGTCCTCCAACTGGGATGCCGGATCGATAGACATTTCAAACCACCGCATGGCGCCTGTTTCTTCATAATGACGTTTTGCGAGCATCGGTTGAAGATCAGCCAGCACGCGGACCATGTTGAGATCAATATCGGTCGGTTCCGACAAAACTTCTCCCAAACGGGCCTCAACGTCAAAGTCTGATCCTGCGTAGAGCACGAAAATGCCTGCGTGTTTCCGGAAGACGACTTCGGACTGTTGTTCGAGGCGCGCGAGCGCCGCCTCAACATCAGAGCGATTGCTGTCATTGAGCGCCAGTGCAATCGTATCGAGATTTGTTGCAAGTCCAGAGCGATCTTTGAGCAGTTCAAAAATAGCAATCGTTTTCAAGACATATTGCTCGAGATCGCTTGCGCCGCGCGCGACACATCGCTCGAAAACGTCTTGCGCCAAGGCCCACCTACGTCCGTCCGGCGACGACAGAATGGCAGCTTCAAAATTGGCCTGTAGGTAATTCCATAAAAGATGCGGAGGGTAGGTGCCGTCGACGGCTTCTTTTGTGAGCGCGTCCTGCAATCCAAACGGTTCGGCTGAGCTTAAAAAAGAAAACACGCTTCGTTGGTTCTGACCAAAACGTCGCCGCGAGAGCGGACCTACCAGACAGGCGGTCAGTGGGTGAAGGGGGGCGGTGCGGGCCAGCTTTCCTGCTAGCCGCTTTGCTTCTGTTTTTTTGCGCGCCGGGCGTAGCTGCTCGACACATTCTTCGGCCAATGGAATGGCTTTGCGGACAGCGCGTTCATGCCCGAGCGCTTCACCAATCAGTTCGATGGTTTCCTCGAGCGACACCGAAATCGAAATATCGACAAACCGCCCCTGGATTTTAGCCCAGGAGTCGCGGACTTTGCGACCAAGGCGCTCAGCATATTCTTCAAAGGCCTGGTGCAAGATTCCAAGAAAGATGAACTTACCTCGGCTGCGCGCCGCGAGTTCAGCGATGTCCTGTAGGAGATGAAGATCACCTTCTCCGTCGGCCGCCGCTTCTAACCCGCGGCCAAGTTCATCCATGATCAAAAGCAGTCCGCGATCCCTCGTTCTTATTTCGATTTCTTTAAGGATATCCGATGCGCTCGATGATGTAGGAAGATTTAGAAGCTCTGAAAGCTGTGCCGCTATTGACCGGCGTTCTGTAACCAGTGGAAGCACATCCCAACGAGATGGAAAATAGGGCAGGGCGGACTTCAACGCATTGATGACAGGCTCACCGAACAATGACGCAGCCTGTTCATGGATCGCCTTTGGCGCTCCGAAAAGACAGGCGAGCGCGACGGCAAGACTGGACTTCCCGCCTCCATAAGGGCCGGTCCACGTAAAGGCACCTTGTTCTGTATCGGCGATGTGGGCGGCCATAAATGTGACGGCTGCCTGGAATGACGCCGGACAATGAAAACCATCAATTGCGGTTGCCGAAGCAAAGTCGGTATCGAGGCGAACCGATCGTCGGAATCGTGGTGTTATTGAAACGGGATCGCTCATGCGGCCACCCGCAAGCAATCTCTCATCAACGCTTCGCTCAGAACGCGCCGTTCTGATTTCAGTGACCGTTTTTTGCTCCGAATAATCTGCCGTAAGCCGGCTGTTTCTGACCAAGCGAATGTCCCGCCTGAAATCTCTTCGAGCTGCTCAAGCCGATCAACGATGTCATCTTCATCAAGTAAAAAGACGCGGCCAGGTGAACCGGGCGCATAGGCAGCATTTTCAAATGACATGGTGGATTGATCGGGCGCGAAACCTTCCCAAAACTCATTGAAACAATACAGAAATACAGAATTTGGAAGGTTCGGTTTGCGACCGCGTGACAGGCGCGATCTAGTTTTGTCCATCGGGCGAATTAGCCCAAGCTCTGCAAGTATCGATTCTCCGGCTTCGCTTGAGCCACGTCCGCCAATATAGGTCCTGAGAAGGCATTGCAGGTCCCGATCAACAGTCGTGGATGCCACGCGGCTCCACCCTCGTTCTTGTGCAAGCTTAAGAAGAGAGGTGACGATGTCCTGCCGCACAAAACTGCCACCCCTAAATTCGTTGAACAGCCAATAGGCTGATGTGAGACGCGCACGAGAAACCAAATGCCAATGGAGCAGCCACAGTGACGCATCTTCTTCGAGATACGGATCAGTTCCGTTCTCGTCGAATAACATGGTCCCAAGCCATGTCGTAGCAAGGCCGTCTTTGGTTTCTTCTAATATGCCGGCAGCAGTTGCCCAATATCGGATTGCCCCGACCATATTACGGCCCACACCAAAGCGCGCGATTGAGTCCGGATCCCGGAAAACATGCACTGCGTCTTTTCCCGATGCCGCTTCGCTTACGGCACGATAGGCCTTTTGTAGCCAACCGTAGCGCAAGGGAAACGTCTCGTGCCCCGAGAATGTTGGACGATAGTCATCCGATTTCAGATTTTGTATGCTCACTTGACCTCCTGGGGATGTCATCCAGTTTGCAAATCAGTTATACACGTTCTGGATACTTCGTCCAGTATTGAGGGTCACATGCAGGTTGGTCAAACTATTTATCTCGATTATCAGGCCTCAACACCCGTCGACGAACGCGTGTTGAGGGTTATGCAGGACGCATCAACGACGTTGTTTGCGAACCCGCACGCAGCCGATCATGCTCTCGGATGGCATGCTGCTGCGGCTATCGAAAAAGCAGCCTCCAAAATCGGAAATCTCTTTGGACTTCAAAGCGATGACGTGATTTTTACCTCTGGCGCAAGCGAAGCCAATGCGATGGTGTTTCGGACAGCGCAGGCTATTGCAAAACAGTCTGAACGAATCGAAATTTTGATTGGTGCCGCCGACCACGGATCGACACTCAATGAGGCCGCCGATAGCGGCTTGATCGTAAGAAATATCACCCTAGACAGGCGCGGCGCTCCTGACCCTGAACATTTGAAAAATCTGTTAAGTGATGCGACGGCTGTTGTGTCCATCGTTGGCGTCAACAATGAAAATGGCGCGATTGCTGATCTTAAGGACATCTCGGACTTATGCAGATCATTTGGCGCATTGCTTCATGTTGATCTTGCCCAGGCTCCGCTCGCTTTAGATATCGATCTGCTTGATCTCGATATAGGCTTGGTCACTGTATCGGCTCACAAACTCTACGGCCCGAAGGGTGTTGGCGCTCTGCTGACCGCCCCCGGTGTCTCAGAGATGGTAAAGCCGGTTATCATCGGTGCGGGTCAACAAGACGGCCGGCGTGGCGGCACTATGCCTACTGAACTGATTGTAGGATTTGGTGAGGCTTGCCGCATTATGCGAGAAGTCGGAGAAGAAGAGCGCATCAGCGTGGCCGCCATTCGCGATCATTTTGTCAAAGCACTTGAGCAAAAACAGATTGCAAAACTGATCGGATCACTTGATCAGCGCCATCCCGGCAACGCGCTCATGCGATTTGCCGGCCAAGACGCGTCAGATCTCTTGGCGCGCTTACAGCCTCAAATTGCTGCGTCAACACAGTCCGCGTGCTCATCCGGTTCAGTTGAACCGTCCCACGTATTGCTTGCAATGGGTTTCGATCGTCAAGCTGCGTCGGAGTGTATCCGTTTCAGTTTTGGAAGGTTCTCTACGGAGCAACAGGCGAATGCCGCAATCGGTTTTTTGTCGACAGCTATCGAGCTGTCGTGACCTGCAGATAACCGTGACAAGAGTGATTGGTGTCGCGCGGCCTTCAATTGGTCGGGTCTGAAGTTTCAAACGGTCGATAATTTCCGACGACACTTCCCTTATATAACGAAAAGTGTTATTTAACGCGTGTGATGTCGGAAATGAAACATATCAAAGCTAAGGATTACATCGACTCGCTCGCCTCGCGCGGTCGGTATAATTTTGGTACAGATGAGATAGCCAACGCCCTTGGTGCATCGAAGCCGGCGACACGTAATGCTCTTTCGCGCCTAGCTAAACAGGGCTTGATCGCTTCACCTGCAAAAGGTTTCTATGTGATCGTACCACCCGAGTACAGATCCTTGGGGTGCCTTCCGGCAGAGCAATTCATTCCTGCACTTTTTGAACGCAAGGGTGACGCCTACTATGCAGGCATCCTGACAGCCGCACAATATTATGGCGCTGCGCACCAGCGGCCCCAAACTTTTCAAGTTTTTGTCGCGCATTCGCGCAAGGATATTCAATGCGGAAGTGTCAAAGTTTCCTTCATCGCGAACAAGCGCATCGTTTCCGTTCCGGTGCGCCAGTTCAACACACCGCGGGGCACGCTGAAGGTTTCTACGCCAGAAGCAACTGCACTTGATCTTGTTGGATATACCGATAGGGCAGGAGGTCTCAATACGGTTGCCACGGTTCTTGCCGATCTTGCCGAAGATATCGACCGAGACCAACTGGCGCGCTTGGCCATAGATGCACCCACCGTCTGGATTCAGCGGCTCGGCTATCTGCTCGATCATGTGGATCAACACCAAGTGTCTCAGGCACTGCTGCCACTTGTGGCGGAAAAATCGCGCGACTACGCGCCGCTTGCGCCAGATCGCTCACATGACGGCGCTTCAAAAGATGAACGATGGAAAATTTATGTCAACGCATCGGTGGAGATAGATTTATGATACCGCGTGATTTCATCACCGAATGGCGATCCGAAGCCCCTTGGATTGATGATCGTCAGGTCGAGCAGGACCTCGTAATAAGTCGCGCCCTCGTCGACATTTTTTCGGATGACCTGCTCAAGAAGCAACTTGCTTTTCGCGGAGGCACCGCACTCTACAAGCTTTTCTTAAAGCCCGCAGCCCGGTATTCAGAAGACATTGACCTGGTTCAAATTGAAGCTGGAGCCGCCGGAGACTTGATGGACCGGCTTCACACAGTGCTGGACCCTTGGTTGGGAAAACCGCGATACAAGCAAACCGAGAGTCGTGTCACTTTTGCCTATCGGTTTGCATCCGAAGAAACACCACCCATTCCGCTCAAACTGAAGGTCGAAATCAATACACGGGAGCATTTCTCAATCTTTGGAACAGAGTTGATCCCATTTGAAGTCCGATCACGTTGGTTCGAAGGCAGGTGCGACATAGCCAGTTATGGATTGAACGAGCTGCTTGGGACAAAGTTGCGCGCGCTGTATCAGCGAAAGAAGGGCCGTGATCTCTTCGACCTCGATGTCGCGCTTCAACACCCGGATGCAAACCCTCAAGAAATACTCAAGGCTTTCAACGCCTATATGGACTATGGCGGGCACAGTGCTACGCGAACACAGATTGAAGAAAACATAGCTGATAAACTGGACGATCCGTCTTTCACTGCTGACATATCACCCCTTCTACGCAGCGATTTCGAATGGGACATGCAGGGGATGGCGCAACGAGTTTCGGTGACATTGCTAGCTAAAATGGAGTGATGGCCGAAGGCTTCGCCCACAATTCCTCGCTCCTTCGCACAATTAGTCACCTATTCGACAGCCGTCGCTGTTCTAAGTGGCACATCTGCAAGCCAAGCGTCCAATCTAGACGAGCTTGCAATCTAGCGTGGATGTCGACAATGTTGGAAGTTTACAGGCTCCTACCAAACCTGACTTGAAATTTAGAGAGGAAATATGAAATGGATCATGCAGAGGCTTTAGAAATTTCGCAAACAATGACGTCTCAGTCGATAAAGGTGCAGGATGGAAACGTAGAGTATCGACTGGTGGCATTTGAAAACGGAAATCGCTTTCCAATCCTGATAACTACGAACTCACCTTTAGAACTGCCTGAAGTCGGCGATCAATTTGAAGTACGTATAAATGGCAGAACGATTACTGGTAAGATGACCCTTAAGAGAACTGTGATGGCTTACAGCGGGTTTATCTTGGCGATCATTACTACAATTGTTCTTGAGCCATAGAAACGGCCGAATTCTCCTTTCGTCGCGGCGTCAAAGGTGGTCTTGCTGAAATCGGCACAACGCCCGGACGCTCGCGACGAAGATATGCTTGGAAGTCACAGTAACCCAATATTTCTGAGTTATCAGAACTAAGATTCCACTTGGGCGAGAGTGTCGGCCCTTTCGATTGCTGAGACCAGTGAATTGTCCGATACCTTGGTGTAAATCTCAGTTGTTGCGATGCTCGCATGCCCAAGCAATCGCTGAACAAGACGGATGTCGACACCCTCTTCGATCAAAAGAGTCGCCGCGGAATGACGAAATTGGTGCGGAGTCAAATGCGGTTCTACGAGCAATGACTTTGAGACCGTCCTTAGCCGCTTTCTGAATGCGGGTGCCGTCAGTCTGTCGCCTACTGAATTGACGAACAGACATGCACCTGGGCCTGCGTGTTTGTACCGGCTTTCCCAATAATGCCGAAAATCCATGAGGAGCCGCTCATTGGTCACATAGACAGTGCGTTCCCTGTTTCCTTTGCCTCTCACCCGGATCCGACTGGCTGCACCGGAGACATGTCCAACATCCAGCTCGGTGAGCTCTCCTATCCGCATGCCAGTGACTACAAGCAGCCGGGAGACTAATCCCGTGATTTGATGCATGCTGTACGTTCCGTCTGATATTGCGCCATTATCAATTTGAGGTTCGATGATTCCTTTTGAGGTCCGAAAGAGGGCCGCAAGCGTTGGTCGGTCAACAGGTCTCGGCAGTCGTTTTGGGACCTTGAGTTCCAATCTCAACCCATTGAAAGGCGAATGCAGTGATGCCTTTTCAAATTCGAGCCAGGCATAATAGGACTTGAGCGTGATGAACCGCCGACGGATGGTTGACGGGCTGGCCATCATGCATTCCCGCAGGTGCTTTTGATAGCCAATGACATCGGTTTGTGATGGCGCACCTGTAATTTTGTGCAGAGCAATGTAGTCTTTAAAAGCTCTCAGATCTTGTGTGTAGGCTCTCAAGGAATGTTCACTGAGTCCGAGTTGCTCTTTGCAGTAGGTCTCAAATTCGGCAATCAAAATATTCGGCATGCTGTTTCCTCGCTGGCCAGAGGCACAAAAAGGAAAGGATTTCCCTGTTGCGCCAATTACTTGGTGAAAAAAGCAGTATGCGAAGAAAACTCTTTGGCAAAAAGTGTTTGAACGCTATTGTTGGCGGATTAGGGGAAACGACAGCCATTTCAGGTGAACCGATCTTGCCCGTATTTTTGAAACGAAAGAGTTGGCTCCGGCCAGCGTAACGATAACTAGGAATTATCAGATGGATATTGCGGCTTGGAGAGCAAGAATCCACAGGGAGCGCTTGTTAATGCGGACACTTCTGAGAATAGTTTCCAGTCTAAAGCTCTGGCATTGCGTAGCCT
>Ga0209345_10002711_pt1 | contig 19124 bp, 18 predicted proteins | sample Cruoilmetagenom7_FD_187294 | JGI IMG/M metagenome (GOLD analysis project Ga0209345, IMG submission 187294) | Oil polluted marine microbial communities from Coal Oil Point, Santa Barbara, California, USA - Sample 7 (SPAdes) (version 2) | ecosystem: Environmental > Aquatic > Marine > Oil seeps ... | reverse complement strand
ACGTCTGGTCACAGGCGTTACCAAACTAACACAAATCGAATTACAATCATCACATACCAAGCAAGCGGAAAATCTACGCAAGCTTGTGATTGCTATGTCAGATGATATCCGTGTTTTGCTGGTGAAGTTGGCGGACCGACTTCACAACATGCGCACGCTCCATTTCATTAAGAAACCGGAAAAACGTCGCCGTATCGCTGCCGAAACAATGGAAATCTATGCGCCTTTGTCTGAACGTATCGGTATGCATGAAGTTAAGGATGAGCTGCAAGATATGTCTTTTGCTCAGCTTAACCCAGAAGCGCGCGATTCAATCATCACCCGCTTAGAATTCTTGCGCGAACAGGGCGGTAACCTTGTCGGTCGCATCATTAAAGAACTCAATGAAACCTTTGAAGAACATGGCATAAAAGCCGAAGTGACGGGCCGCGAAAAAGCACCTTATTCCATCTGGCGTAAAATGCAGCGCGAAGATGTTGGGTTTGAACAACTTTGTGACATCATGGCTTTCCGCGTCATTGTTGAAAGTAAAGAAGATTGTTATCGCACGCTTGGTGTAATCCACGGTAAATACCCCGTTGTACCCGGCCGTTTTAAAGATTACCTCAGCACACCCAAACCAAATGGATATCAATCCATCCATACAGGCGTGTTTGGGCCGGATCATCATCGTATTGAAACCCAAATTCGCACCCGTGAAATGCACGAGATTGCAGAATATGGTGTCGCTGCGCACTGGCATTATAAAAAAGGTGGTTCAGAATCGAAAACAACAGAAGGGCGCCAATACCGCTGGATGCGCGAACTTCTGGATATCCTAGATAGTGCTGATGATCCCGAAGAATTCTTAGAACATACCAAGCTGAACATGTTCCAAGATCAAGTATTCTGCTTCTCTCCAAAAGGGGATTTAATCAATCTGCCCAGTGGTGCGACCCCAGTTGATTTTGCATACGCCGTTCATACAGAAATTGGTAATCGCTGTGTTGGGGCAAAGATCAATCGACGCATTGTTCCTTTGCGAACAGAATTGCAAAACGGGGACCAAGTTGACATTATCACCTCAAAAGTCCCGCAACCGTCACCCACGTGGGAACGCTTTGTCGTTACGGGTAAGGCGCGGGCCTGCATTCGTCGATATATTCGCCTACAGCAACGCGATGAGTATCTCGCTCTTGGGAAAATCATGCTACAGCGCGCTTTTCGCCAAGAAGAATACGAATTTTCTGAAAAAGCCATCACAGGCGTTCTCAAGAAATTCAATGCCTTAGAAGCTGACGACATTATTGCAGATGTGGGCAGCGGGCACTTGCCTGCACGCGAAGTAGTCGAAGCCGTTTTCCCCGGTATTAAAGCAAATAAAACAACGACCTCTACATCTATCAGTTCTTCTTCACATCAAGAAGCAGTACCGATCAGAGGCCTTATACCCGGTATGGCTATGCATTTTGCGGGCTGTTGCCATCCCTTGCCAGGTGATCGCATTGTTGGGATCGTTACAACGGGCAGGGGCGTTACCATTCACACAATCGATTGTGACAGCTTGATGCAGTTCCAAAACGAACCTGAACGTTGGTTGGATGTGTCTTGGGATATGACCCAAGCTCAAGACACAGGCAAACATGTTGGTCGCATTAAATGTATGGTTATGAACGAAGCTGGTGCACTTGGATCATTATCAATGGTGATTGCCAAAAACAATGGCAATATCCATAATTTGAAAATCACCTATCGTACAGCCGAATTCTACGAAATACTGATTGATATAGATGTGGATGATGTGCGCCATTTAACCAACATTATTGCCGCATTACGCGCCACTCCCGAAATCAATTCTGTCGAGCGCTCGCGCAGTTAAACTCTTGACTTGAGGACATTCAGCTATGCGTGCTATGAAGAAACAAATCACCTTATCAACCTGCGATAATGGGTCCTATTCTCACCATGTTTAAAAGCCGCCATCAACCGTCATTTCTTGATAAAGTTATCGGTTTTTTCTGGCCGCGCGCAGGATGGAAACGATCTACGACTTATGTTGCACATCGGGTTGCGCGCATTCCCGGCTCGCCTTATTCCATTGCATCTGGCTTTGCTTGCGGTGCGGCTGTTTCATTTATGCCCTTTGTCGGCCTGCATTTTATCTTAGGGGCATTCATCGCATGGGTCATACGCGGAAATATTCTAGCTTCTGCAATAGGCACGGCAGTGGGAAACCCTTGGACTTTCCCCTTTATCTGGGTTTTCATCTACAAACTTGGAATTTTTATGGGGGCTGGATCAGGTATCAAAGGTGAAGAAAACCTTGAATTCATTCCCTTTTTTGATAACTTAATGGATGCTGTAAAATCACTTGATTGGTCTTATATAGGTGATGTTGCTTGGCCTGTTTTTTGGCCCATGCTCTTAGGGTCACTCCCAACGTTTTTTGTTGTATGGTTCGTCTTTTTTCTCCCCATACGCTACCTTGTTGGTAAACACCATGCGCGCCGTGCTGTACGTCGGGCAAAAGGCAGTAATAAATTTGAAAAGGGCCAATACCCATGATGAACCCACGTCTTCGCCTTGGTATTAACATTGACCATGTGGCAACCATACGAAATGCACGAGGAGGTTCTTTCCCTGATCCTGTACGTGCAGCACAATTGGCCGCAAGCGCGGGGGCTGATGGCATTACAGCCCATCTTCGTGAAGATCGCCGTCATATTTCCGATGACGATATCACACGCCTTTCTAACGAAATTAACTTGCCGCTTAACCTTGAAATAGCTGCAACACAAGAAATGGTCGAAATTGCGCTTCGACATCGTCCGCATGCAACCTGCATCGTGCCTGAAAAACGCGAAGAACGCACAACTGAAGGCGGCTTAGACGCCATAGGCGGGTTCGACCACCTGAAACCCTTCATCGGACAGCTAAATGCTGCAGGAAGTCGCGTATCCCTGTTTATAGAAGCTGACATAGCCCAACTTGATGCCGCCAAAGCACTTGGCGCACCTGTTATTGAACTTCACACTGGTGCCTATTGCGATCGAAGGGGGGACGCACGCGATGCGGAACTTAAACGCATCATAGAAGCAGCTGCTTATGCCGAAAAAATTGGCCTTGAATGTCACGCTGGACACGGATTGGCATATGACACCGTTAAACCCATTGCCGAAATTCCCAGTATCATGGAATTGAACATCGGACATTTTTTGATTGGCGAAGCCGTTTTTTGTGGTCTTACAGAAGCCATGGATAAAATGCGCAATCTCATGGACGAAGCCCGAGGTTTATAATCATGATCATAGGTATCGGTACAGACCTCATTGATATTCGACGCATTGAAAAGACACTTGAAAAGTTCAAGGATCGCTTTATCAATCGTGTCTATACTATTGAAGAAAAAGAAAAAGTTGAACGCAGGGCCCATCATGCAAATGGCTATGCTATGCGCTATGCTGCCAAGGAAGCAGCGGCAAAAGCTTTAGGCACAGGTTTTCGAGATGGGGTATATTGGCGCGATTTAGTCAATGATAACCTTCCTTCTGGTAAACCGACAATCACATTTAGCGGTGGTGCATTAAAACGACTTGAAGCACTTACACCTGTTGGAATGGTGCCTCAAATTGATATCTCGTTAACGGATGAATACCCCATGGCTCATGCCATCGTTATTATTTCCGCAGTCCCAAAAGCGGTTAATTCTTGACATCTAGGCCATAAGGTTGGATTCATCACCGCTTAAATCTGAATTTGTCATTAATAGAAGGCTTTATAGGGCCACGTTTATCCATGGATACCATCAAAACCGTTTTATGGGCTATTGTTCTGGCCTTAGGCATTCGCACCGTTGCATATGAACCTTTTAACATCCCTTCAGGATCGATGAAGCCGACTCTTTTAATCGGTGATTATTTATTTGTTTCAAAGTTTTCATATGGATACAGCACTTTTTCCTTGCCCTTTGGTGTAAATTTATTTGATGGACGCGTTTTTGAAACACAGCCTGAACGTGGTGATGTCGCGGTTTTTAAACTGCCGACTGACACGTCAAAAGACTATATCAAACGCATCATTGGTCTGCCCGGAGATAAAATACAGGTCAAAAATGGTATTCTTCATATCAATGGCGAATCTGTAAAACGTGAAGAAGTCGGCGACTTTGTGACCCGGACTCAAGACGGAAGTATTCAACGAACAACAAAATATATTGAAACATTGCCGAACGGCGTTGTTCACTCTATAGCCGAAGAAAGCGATACATGGAACTGGCCTGACAACACACCTGTCTATACCGTTCCACCTGAGCATTTCTTTGCCATGGGTGATAACCGTGATCACTCTCAAGACAGCCGTTTCTTAACCCAAGTCGGCTTTATTCCTGCGAAAAATCTTGTGGGGCGTGCAGAATTTTTATTCTATTCAAAAGATACGCTAGAGCCGGTGTGGAATCTTGCATCCATTCGCTTTAGCCGCCTCTTTACAGGTATTAAATAGCATATGGGCCAAGTTACCTTGGATAAACTGGAAAAAAAATTAGACCATGTCTTTGCAAATAAAGACCTTTTGGTCTTAGCCCTTGTTCATTCCAGCACAAACCGACGCAAAACTGATGGTCAAGCCATTGATAACGAACGCTTAGAATTTTTGGGCGACCGTGTCTTAGGACTTGTGATCGCCGATATATTGCTTAAACGCTACCCTAAGGACAACGAAGGGGATTTGGCACGTCGTCATACAGCATTGGTTAGAAAAGAAGCCCTAGCACGTGTTGCAGAAGATATTGAGCTTGGCCTTTATATTGACATGCTGCCTTCAGAAGTTGCCTGTGGCGGACGTGAAAACGCAGCTATTTTATCAAATGCCTGTGAAGCAGTCATTGCGGCACTTTTCTTAGATGCGGGCTTAAGTGCGGCTCAGGCCTTTATATCCACCCATTGGGCCGATATAATGGAAGAAAATCACACACCACCCCAAGACAATAAAACAGCTTTACAAGAATGGGCTCAAGGGCGCGGATTACCGCTGCCACTCTATAATATGGTCGGAAAATCCGGTCCGGCGCATGCGCCAACTTTTGTTATCGAAGTGATGGTAAAAGGCTATACCCCTCAACGCGCAGAAGGAACATCAAAGCGAAAAGCAGAACAGCTTGCCGCTGGTTCCCTATTAAAAGTTCTTTTGGACCTATAAAAAATGACTGATCAAACAGATACTCCTCAACAACGTTCTGGCTTTGTCGCACTTGTTGGCGCGCCAAACGCGGGTAAATCAACCGCCATTAATAAAATGGTGGGCACAAAGGTGTCGATTGTATCGCCTAAGGTACAAACCACACGAACACGCGTGTTGGGTATCATGCAACAAGCCGAAACCCAGATGATTTTCATCGATACACCGGGTATTTTTGCACCTAAACGCCGATTGGATCGCGCCATGGTGGCTGCGGCTTGGGGTGGGGCAGCTGATGCAGATATTGTTGCGTTATTGGTTGATGCACAAAAAGGAATTTGTGTTGAAACACGCGCCATTATTGATCGCATGAAAGAATTAAAACGCACTGCCGTTTTAATCATCAATAAGATTGATCTGATTGAAAAAGGTCGCCTTCTCATTTTAACTGATGAACTGAACCGCGAAGAAATTTTCAGCGATATCTTTATGGTTTCAGCCCTTAACGGCGATGGCTTGGATGGTTTCCTAAACTACATTGAAGAAAAGCTGCCTTTGGGCCCTTGGCTTTTCCCAGAAGATCAAGTTTCTGATATGCCCGAACGCCTGTTGGCTGCTGAAATCACGCGTGAACAGCTTTATTACAAGCTGCGCCAAGAACTGCCTTATTCAACGACTGTTGAAACCGAGACTTGGCAGCAGAAAAAAGACGGCAGCATCAAGATCGAACAAATCATCTATGTTGCGCGCGATGGTCAAAAGAAAATCATTCTTGGCAAAGCAGGCCAACAGATTAAAGCCATTGGCGCCAATGCCCGCAAACAATTAGAAGAAATTCTAGACTGTCGCGTTCATTTGTTCCTTTTCGTAAAGGTGCGTGAGAAATGGGGCGACGATCAGGAACGTTATAAATACTGGGGCTTGGATTACAACGCTTAAAGGTTATATGCGATGGTCTTATACCGCTTATCCCTCATCCTCATAGTCACCATCTGGGGCGTAAGCCTATACATGTGGCAAATGAACGATGCTGCGCGTTGGGAAATGGGGGTTTACGATTATTATATGAGTACTTTTTTTGAAGTACCTTTGCTTGCCTTTGTGCTTGGCACTATACTCGTTATTCGCCGAAAATACTGTGCCAGCAAGGCTTTGCGTATTTGGACGCTAAGCTTATGCTGGCTTTATGCTTTCTTCCCGCTGATCACATCAGTTTTACTCATCCTGATTACGGTCCTTGGTATTACGGGCTACTAACAGTTCATCGTTAAAATCGATAAACTTCTTAGCGAGCGTTTCAACGAAACTTTCAGCTGTCGTGAATTTAATCATTGCATTCACGGCTTTCACGTTTTTATCTCTGAGAATTTTGCCAGATTTTGCATTGAAGTTTACATCGAAATCCATTTCTAATTCGTCAGAATATAGGCCGAGCCACGTGGTATTTTCTTCAAAATCATGTTCTACGCTGGCAAAAAGGTTTCCGTTACCTTCTTCTGTAATTTGAATGCGATCATTTTCATTACATAACAGGGCGTTAGGCCCTAGTTTAACGCGTAATTTTTTAATAACGATATCAATAGGCATCTGACGTCCCACGAGAAGGTATCCTTTTCTTTTTACTTAAATATTAGCGCACAAACCGATCTGAAGCTTGACCAATGCGTGCAAATACATCCGCCCAATCACCCGCATCACTTTGACGAAAAATTGTCATTGATGGATACCAAGGCGATGTTTCACCCTCTATATCACGTGGAACACCCCAACGCCAATCAACTGCGTAAGGTAAAACCATCCAAACAGGTTTTCCCATGGCACCTGCTAGGTGTGCTGTGGCTGTATCGCAAGTAACAACAATGTCTAACGCTTGGATCAAGGCAGCGGTATCAGCGAAATCCAACAAGTCGATGCCGTAATTGCGAACGACTTTTGAAAGCTGTGGATCACCTAAAACATCACTGCCATCACCAACCTGCAAACCGAAAAAATCTATGTTGCGCATATAAAACAGGCGTGAGAACGGCCAAATTCCGGGCGACCTGCGACGGTCTTTGCGATATTTGCGATCTCCTTGCCATACAAGACCTGCTGTGCGGCTTCTAGCATCTTTATGCAAACGTTCTTTCCAAAGCTGAACATCTTTATCAGACGCGCTCAAATATGGCGTAAATAGGGGTAAATCATCAACACCCTCTAAACCCAGTAAATAGGGCAGACTGTTTAAAGAAGCCTGCAAGTCATGTCGGGGCAGGGGGGTGCCTTCAGGGATAACACCCGCTAGGCCTTCAACGCCAGCAAACAAACGGGCAAGATCTTTTTGACAATAAACATAGACATCACCAACCAAATCTTTGACTTGAGGAACAAAGCGAATGAACTGAATGGCATCACTAAAACCAGCTTCAGCATATAGAACAATCCTTTTATTATCAACGACTTCACCATTCCAAACCGCAACATCAGACTCATTGGGGTTTAATAAGGCATGATAACAAGAACGGTCTTTTCGTGATTCATAGATGCGCCAACCAGATTTCCAATCCCCACTTTGCAACAAAATTTGAGAGAGACGGAACTCAATTTCTTTATCATTGGGCGCAAGGGCTTGAGCTTCTTTTATGTGATAAAGCGCGTTATCGAGTTCAAGGTTATCTTGATAGGTCAATGCCAGTTCGATCATCGGTTTTATATTGTCTGGTGCAAGTTCAACAGCTTTCCTTAAGCTATCGATCGCTTCATCGATCTTATCTTCTTCCCTTAACAGCACGCCTAATGCACATAAACATTCCCAATCCTTGGGATCAAGTTGCACTGATTTTTGACATGATTCATGGGCATCATTTAACTGATCAAGGGCTAAAAATGCCAGCCCCTGCCTTGCATAAGCCTTTGCAAAGTTTGGATTATATTCTATCGCACGACCATAACTAATGATCGCACCGTCGAATTCTTCCTTGCTGAATAAGCAATCCCCCATCAGCGCATATGCATTTGCGCTCGATGGTTTGATCTTAACTTCACGGTGTAACGCCAACAAAGCACCATCAAAATCGTTCAATTGAATCAGCTTATTTGCAACTTTGAAATGTAGATCAGCACGCGCAGCACTATGAACAGATGCTTCTTGGAAATGATGTCTGGCAACCTTTGCCTCGCCAGACCCCATAGATAACAACGCATATAGGAAATGGGCCTCAGCATAATCCGCTTTTAAAGTAATCGCGCGTTTGGCATGTTCTTTGGCCTCATCACGTTCTCCCAACCGGGCTTCAATAGCAGCACAGCGATAAAAAGTTTCAAACGAATCGTCCCAACGTGCCAGTATTTCCCTATACTGTTTCAGGGCCGTATTGATTTCACCGTTACGTTCCATGATTTGTGCACGCCCAAGGTGGAAACGTACATCACCAGGCGCAAGAACTGCCGCTTTTTCATAGGCCACATCAGCGCGATCCACATAGCCCATAATCGTAAGGATTTCGCCAAGTTTTCCATGGTAGGACGCATTTTCAGGGTCAACTTCAATGGCGCGTTCAATCATGGCAATGGCATCTTCTTTAAGGCCACGTTCAAACGCTGCCACACCCAACAGATAATTTGCATCTGCATGGTTGGGGTATTTTCTTAAGATTCCGCTGTAAATTTGTACAGCCTTTTCCATTTTACCTTTTTTATGCGCACGAATGGCTGCGGCTAAGGACAAGGAAACACTGATAGGAGTAGGGGCATGTCCTGATTCTTTTTCATTAGAATCAACACCTTGTTTAGATAGGTCATTTCCTTGCGCTTGTTCATCCAAGCCTGAAAATGTTGACACGCCCTTAACCCCATTTTGCAAATATGTGTACTTTTGCCTTCCATCATATGGAATCATGAGCCATGTTCCCATAGTGTTTTCTATTTTTTTTGATTTTTATTTGATTGAGCCATGATTTGGAATGACCTAGGCATCGTATTATCGACGCGAAAACACGGAGAAAACAGCGTAATTCTGTCTGTTTTAACCAAAGAACATGGACGTCACGCCGGATTGGTACGTGGTGGGGCTGGAAAGCGCCTATCCCCCCTTATGCAGGCAGGGAATCTATTGCGTGTTGAATGGAAAGGACGCCTTGATGAGCATCTCGGCACGTTTCAAGTCGAAATGGAACAGGCCTATAGTGCACAGGCCTTGTCTAATCGCACCCAGCTTTTACACCTAAATGCCTTTTGCGCTGTTTGTGAAACATGCTTGATCGAAAAAGAATCAGTTGAAGGTGTGTTCGGCGCAACCTTGATCCTTCTCAACATGCTGGATCAGACAAACCTGTGGCCAGAACTTTATTTAAGGTGGGAATTAGGTCTTTTAACTGAGCTTGGTTATGGTTTGGACTTAACTGCATGTGCAGCAACAGGTCAAACAGGCGACCTTATATATGTTTCTCCTAAAACCGGCAGAGCTGTTAGCCAAAATGCAGGAGAACCCTATAAAAACAAGCTGCTAACCCTTCCTTATTATCTACTTGTAGATGAAGTTAGACCCCGAAAAAATGACCTTTTACTGGGTTTTAAACTTACAGAACACTTTCTGCTGCGCTGTATTTTAGCCCCCATAGGAAAGAAGTTACCCCAAGCACGTACGCGATTTGTTGACCGATTGAGATAGATGGTTAAACTACGCTTAAATTTGAAATCAAAACCTTATCCTTATTTTGAGAACCCATGAACGATTCAATCCCAACAGGCGATATACGCGAAACCCGTTTAGCAGATGCACTCGGTGATCGTTATTTAGCCTATGCCATGTCCACCATTACATCACGTTCCTTGCCAGATGTGCGTGACGGTCTTAAACCTGTTCATCGCCGTTTACTTTTTGCCATGCTACAGCTTAAACTTGATCCAAAAAATGGATTTAAGAAATGTGCGCGTGTTGTCGGGGATGTCATTGGTAAATACCACCCCCATGGGGACAGTTCTGTCTATGAAGCGATGGTGCGTTTGGCACAAGATTTTGCTGTGCGTTACCCTTTGGTCGATGGACAAGGTAATTTCGGTAATATCGATGGCGATAACGCAGCCGCCATGCGTTACACAGAAGCCAAATTAACAGAAGTCGCAATGGCCTTGTTGCGCAATATTACAGAAAATGCCGTTGATTTTCGCGAAACCTATGATGGCGAAGAAGACGAACCTATTGTTTTGCCATCCGCCTTTCCAAACCTGTTGGCAAATGGGTCCAGCGGGATTGCCGTGGGTATGGCAACTAATATCCCACCTCATAACGCGGGGGAGCTTTGTGACGGGCTCCTACACCTAATTAAAAGCCCAAATGCAAGCATGGAAAAGCTGGTTGAGCTGATCCCCGGTCCTGATTTTCCAACAGGCGGGGTAATGATTGAAGAAAAAGCAACAATTGTTGAAACATATTCCAAAGGCAAAGGATCGTTTCGCATTCGGGCAAAGTGGGAAAAAGACGAACTTTCCCACGGTATGTATCAAATCATCGTTACAGACATCCCATATCAAGTTCAAAAATCTAAATTAATTGAAAAAGTTGCTGAGCTTCTGATCGCCAAGCGTTTACCGTTATTGGCTGATATTCGCGATGAATCGACAACAGAAGTTCGCATCGTTCTAGAACCGCGCAACCGCACGATCGAACCTGAAATATTGATGGAACAATTGTTCAAATTGACGGAACTTGAAACACGTTTCGGTCTCAATATGAACGTTCTGGACGCTGATCAAACACCACGTGTGATGAATTTACGCGAGGTCTTACAAGCTTTTCTGGATCACCGCCGCGTCGTCTTAACGCGCAGATCAAAATTCCGTCTGGATAAAATCGATCACCGCCTCCAAATCTTAGAAGGTTATTTAATTGCCTTCTTGAACTTAGACGAAATCATTCGCATCATCCGTTATGAAGATCATCCAAAACAAGAACTCATTGATACGTTTAAATTAACTGAAGTTCAGGCCGAAGCCATCCTCAACATGCGCTTGCGTTCCTTGCGCAAACTTGAAGAGATCGAAATCAAAACCGAACATGACGCCTTAACTGAAGAGAAAAAAGGACTTCTCGCGCTGCTTGCAGATGAAGGCCTGCAGTGGAAAACCATTTCGAACGAGATCAAAGACACGAAAAAGCAATTTGGCCAAAAAACTGAGCTTGGCAAACGCCGCACACAGTTTGGCGAAGCCCCTAGTGCGGATATTGTTAATTTTGAAGCCTTTATTGAACGTGAACCTGTCACCATCGTTTGTTCCCACATGGGTTGGATCCGTGCCTTTAAAGGTCACAATACAGATGATACAGATATTAAATATAAAGACGGCGATAAGGCGCGTTTTGTCATCAGGGCACAGACCACAGATAAATTACTGGCTTACAGTTCCAACGGACGTTTCTTCACCATTGGGTGTGATGGATTACCACCTGGTCGTGGGCATGGTGAACCCGTGCGCCTAATGGTCGATATCGGGAACGAAAACGAAATTATGGATATGTTTGTCCATAACCCGGAACGCAAATTGCTGGTCGCATCCAGTGCGGGTAGGGGCTTTGCCATTGAAGAAAAAGACATTGTTGCCCAAACTAAAAACGGTAAACAAGTTCTGAACCTTCAAAACACAGAAACTGCGAAGGTATGCTTAGCCGTTGAAGGCGATGCCATTGCCGTTGTCGGTGATAACCGTAAAATCCTGATCTTCAAAGTCGAAGATTTACCTATAATGACCCGAGGTCGCGGTGTTATGCTTCAAAAATACCGTGATGGTGGCATGTCTGATTTAACAAGCTTCAACCTTGCAGACGGCCTGTCATGGCGCATGGGTGGTGGTAGTGATCGCACCCGCACCGTGACAGACTTGTTGCCTTGGATTGGTAAACGCGCCGGCGTTGGGCGCATGGCGCCTAATGGTTTCCCACGAGATAATAAATTTAAGTAAGGTACGGACCTGTTCCCTGACAAGAGCCGTAGGTCCTGTTTCCCATTGGAAATAAACAGCTTTTAAATCCACAAAAAATTAATCGGTATTCGAATGCCGATTTAACTTGAAATATAATGCCTCCTACATTATTTATTGTTTCAAATAACGTGGTACGCCACTCAGGTATTCTTAATAAGGATGTGATTTTCACATGACGACAAACATTTCCCCCACGCCGCGCAATGACTGGACAAAATCAGAAGTCGAAGCGTTGTTTGCATTGCCGTTTAACGATTTATTGTTCCACGCACAATCTGTGCACCGTGCAAATTTCAATCCAAACACAGTTCAACTCAGCACATTATTGAACATCAAAACAGGTGGCTGCACAGAAGATTGCAATTACTGTTCACAAAGCGCCAGCAACGATGCGGACCTCAAGGCTGAAAAAATGATGCCTTCTTCCGAAGTCATTGATGCTGCAAAAGCTGCTAAAGAAGGCGGGGCAACTCGTTTTTGCATGGGTGCTGCTTGGAGCTCGCCAAAAGAACGCGATATGCCAGAAATTCTGAATATGGTTAAATCCGTTAAAGACCTCGGCATGGATACTTGCATGACTTTAGGGATGTTATCTGATGAACAAACGGCCCAGCTTAAAGAAGCCGGCCTTGATTATTACAATCACAACATCGATACATCACGCGAATATTATGACAAAGTCGTCACCACACGCACCTTTGATGACCGCTTGGCGACACTAGATCGTTGCCGTGATAAGGGCATTAAGCTTTGCACAGGCGGCATTATTGGCATGGGTGAAGAACAAGCTGATCGCGCATCAATGATGGTGACATTGTCTAATTTGCCAAAACACCCCGAAAGTGTTCCGATCAACATGTTGATCCCCATTGAAGGCACACCGTTTGAAGCCAAAGCAAAAATCGATCACTTTGATTTCGTTAAAACAATCGCTGTTGCTCGTATCGTAATGCCAGCTTCATACGTTCGCCTGTCAGCGGGTCGTGATGAAATGAGTGAAGAGCTACAGGCACTTTGCTTCTTTGCAGGTGCCAATTCCATGTTCTATGGTGATAAGCTTTTGACCACGGGCAACCAAAGCGTTGCTGCGGACCAAAACATGTTCACAAAATTGGGCATCACGCCTGAAGAACACCGTGAAGGCAAACCGATGAGGCAAGCGGGTTAAACCTGCTTCGAAACGAATAAAAGAAAGGCCGCTAGAGGATAAACTCTCAAGCGGCCTTTTCTGTTTATTGATAAAAAATGCTAAAAAAAACCGCTGTAGGTTTCCCGACAGCGGTTTTTGATTGTGTAGCTTATCAAACTTACCCGAAGATAACCTTTGGCAACCAAGTCGCCAAGGCAGGGAAGATAGAAAGAAGCACAAGTCCGATCACTTGGATAATAATGAACGGCAGCACGCCTTTGTATATTTGCATGGTTGTCACCGATTTTGGTGCAACACCGCGCAAATAGAACAAGGCAAAGCCAAATGGTGGTGTAAGGAACGATGTTTGTAAGTTCATCGCCATCATAACACCCAACCACACAGGGTTGAGGTCCATCATCAACAAAACAGGTGCAACGATGGGAACCACAACAAATGTGATCTCGATGAAGTCCAAGAAGAAACCTAGAACAAACATCACAGCCATCACGACCAACATCGCACCGATCACGCCGCCCGGAAGATCAGACAACATTTCATGAACCATGTCATCGCCACCTAAGCCCCTAAAGACCAAGGAAAAGACAGACGCACCGATCAAGATGACGAAAACCATAGAAGAGATTTCCATCGTCGATTTACAGACTTGCTGTAAAATCGTTGCATCATAGACCCGTTTCAGAGCCATAAACGCACCCCAAGCCATTGCAACACAACACACGATGACCGCAACTATCCCGATGATATTAGCAGTACTTGTGACGTTCATGCCAATGCGAAGATCCATGGTATTGGTCAAAATCAGCATTGAAACCAGACCAAGTCCTGCTGCATAAAAGGCAATACCATGGCTTTCATCAAGGCGAAGTCCCGCCAGCAATAAAGCACCGATTGAACCAACTGCTGCGGCTTCTGTTGGCGTTGCAACACCGGCTAAGATCGAGCCAAGAACCGCAATGATCAAGACGATAGGCGGGATCAATGCATGTGCGATGCGTTTCCCTAGACCTTCAACATCCAATTCTTCTTGTGGAATAGCAGGAGAGTTTTCAGGTTTCCACCATGCCATCAGTAATTGGTAAGCAATATACATACTCACCAAACCAAGACCCGGGATCAAAGCGCCGGCAAACAAATCACCAACTGATACCGGTTCTGGGGAAAAATTACCCAGCGTGCGCTGTGCATCACTATAGGCATTCGAAATTTGATCACCAAGTAAGACAAGAACGATTGAAGGCGGGATGATTTGCCCCAATGTACCCGCAGCACATATTGTTCCGCATGCAAGGGATGGATTATAGCCGCGTTTCAACATGGTTGGTAGGGATAGCAAACCCATTGTTACAACAGTTGCGCCCACGATCCCCGTCGAAGCCGCAAGCAAGGCCCCAACGATAGTCACAGAGATACCAAGACCACCGCGCAAGGAGCCAAAAAGCATTCCCATACTGTCGAGCAATTCTTCGGCCACTTTGGAGCGTTCTAACATCACGCCCATAAAAATAAACAATGGAACGGCAATGAGAATATCATTGGTCATTGCATTACCGAAAATACGTGACGGTAACGCCCCAAAAAGCCCCCAGTCAAAGACCTCTAAGGTTACGCCAAGTGCAGCAAAGAAGATACTTGTACCAGCCAGCGTAAAGGCTACGGGGAAGCCCAACATCAAAAATCCGCAAGTGACTGCGAACATGGACAAACAAATAATTTCAGCTATTACCATGATTATGGGACCTCGTGGAGTTCGGTGTCTTCTACAGGGAGAATAACCCCTTTAAGAACAAGAAAAGATCGCAATGCCATCGCAATTCCCTGTAACCCTAAAAGAGCGCAGAAAATGAGGATCACAGATTTCAATATGAAACGGGCTTGAATACCACTTGTTTCAACAGAACCTTCTAAGATCAACCACGATTGGAGAACATAATCCCAAGACGAGAACCAAATCAGGCTACAGACGGGAAGGAGCAAGAAAATAACGCCAAAAAGATCAACGATCGCTTTTTTGCGTACACTTACTTCACGATAGAACACATCAACACGGACATGCCCGTTATGAAGTAGCGTATAGCCTGCGCCAGCCATAAAAAGAAATGAATGAAGATAAACAATTGATTCCTGCATCATAATGGAACCGATGCCGAAAACATAACGCATTACAACAATCGTGAACTGTGTGAGAACCATAATCACGGCCAGCCAGGAAACCACCTTACCCACACTTGAGTTCAGTTCGTCGATGAAACGCATTAAAGCTGTAAGAGAAGCCAAGGCTTTTCTCCTAATAAGTGACAGCTAGGTAAAAAAAGGGCGATCCCAGCAGATGGAATCGCCCAGATTTACTGAAATTATTCGTATTTGAATGGCAACTTACGTGCATTCATATACTGGTAATCAGATTTATCAGACCATTTGATGGCTTTCTTACGGAAGTCAGCAAAGTTCTTAAAGATTTTACCAGACATTTCGTCACCAGCAGCAACTTCACGCATAACTTCACCAGAAGCTTTACCAATTGCAGTCATAACATCATCAGAGAACTTACGTTCTTGAACGCCATGTTTCTTCAATAATACGTCAAGGCTATCGCCATTACGTGCATTATATTCTGCATACATGAAGTTATTTTCTGCCATTGTCGCGTTACGAACGATTTCTTGATGTGCAGGAGACAAAGATTTCCAAACATCCAAGTTAACGCCACAAGCCAATGTAGAACCAGGTTCGTGGAAACCAGGAGAATAATAGTATTTAGTTACTTTGTAGAAACCAAATGCCAGATCATTCCATGGGCCAACCCATTCCGTCGCATCAATCGCACCCGATTGTAGCGATGGGAAGATTTCACCACCAGGAAGAGAAACAGCAGCAGCACCAAGACGGCGAAGAACTTCACCACCAAGACCCGGCATACGGATTTTAAGACCTTTAAGGTCTTCAACAGAGTTGATTTCTTTGTTGAACCAACCACCCATTTGAACGCCCGTATTACCACAAGCAAATGGCTTGATGTTAAACTTGCCTGATAGTTCGTCCCATAATTCTTGACCACCACCATGGTGGATCCATGCATCCATTTCATTCCCAGTAAGACCAAAAGGAACAGCTGTGAAGAAGTTGAATCCTTTGTGCTTGCCTTGCCAGTAATATTCAGCACCATGGTACATATCGGCTGTACCACTTGATACTGCATCGAATGATTCGAACGGAGGAACAAGTTCACCCGCAGCATACAATTTAACGGTTAAGGCACCATCAGACATATCAGTCATACGCTTAGCTGCACGTGCTGCACCCGTACCCAAACCTGGGAAATTTTTTGGCCAAGTAGTAACCATTTTAAGTTGGCGTTTTCCGCTTGCTATTGCAGGCGAAGAAATTGCAGTTGCGGCACCAAGAGCTACGCCAGAAGCTGCTCCGGCCAGAAAATCACGACGCTTCATGTGAAAACCTCCCTAATCACAAATAAACCATATCCGAAATTTAAAATTCGGATGCTTGTATTATTTAACTTATGAAACGGAGCTTACGGGAGGTTTCAAATAGATGCAAATGAAAGTAGATACCAATTAATGCGTACTGCATTGCAATATTTGCTTAATTTATGACTCAATGGGGCTCCAAAGCCCTTCAACACAGCCTTCTAAGGGAGAATAACGCGCCTTGTAAGACATTTTACGACAATCTTTAATTAAATAACCAAGGTATACATAAGGCAAATTTAGCTCTAAGGCCCGCCGGATACTCCAAAGCACCATGGCATTTCCGAGTCCTTGATATTTTTTATCGCCATCAAAGAAGCTATAAACCGCTGATAAGCCATCATCAAGACGGTCCATTAACAAAGCCGAAACAAGTTTTCCGTCATCGCGAAATTCAACAACAGTAGTATCTACAGGGGTTTCTTCAACCATGGATCGATAATCAAAAAAATCCATTGCAGCCATATCGCCATCATGGTGGCGTCCTTTTTGATAACTCTCAAAAAGAAGAAATTGTTCTTGGCTCGCCAAAGGTTGGCATTCTTGAGTTACCAAAGTTGAAAAACGATTTTCCAATCGGCGCCAACTTTTTGAAAAAGAAAATTGTTTTACTGGAATACGTACTGGGATACAGGCTGAACAATTGGGGCATACTGGGGCATAGGCCATAAAATGACTGCGACGAAAGCCACTTTTAGACAAAGCATTATGTAAATTGTTAGAATCCATTCCCGTTAGCTCGGTCACGATACGACGTTCTACCTTACCTTCAAGATAAGGACAGGCGAGGGGGGAGGTCGTGTAAAAAAAGACCTTTGAATGTACCCTGTCTTGTCGCATCAGATCGAATACTCGAATAAATTAAACTTTATCTGGATCGTTAAGAATTATTGTACCAGCCAACATATCATGAAGGCAACGTCTACGAATATTAAACAAAGCCACAAGCAAAATTAGAAAGGATGTTGCTGGCGCTGTAAAAAAGAAAACTGCTGATTGAATAAAGGCTTGTAACATCTCGGGTCGGCCACCATCAAGGCGATAGACACGCACGCCACTGAAACGCATACCAAATGTCGCAGACTGACGAGATCCAATTAAGAGCGTATGATAAACAATAGGGATCAACGCAATACCAGCCATCAAAGGCACCAACAACAGACCAAAACTTAAAAACCCAACGATGGCTGCGACAAACCAGCCGGCAAGCCCAAGCCCCGCACAGATTAGAAAATCAATGATATAAGCGATGATGCGCTTCATCGAAATCCCGTCATAATATTCAGGGTATTCAATCGGGTCAGGCCCTTCAGCTGTCATGTTTTCATCTTTTGTTTTCCAGCGCATAGACGAATTAGCAGGCACCTGCGGTTCATCAACCTTCATGATATTTTCCCTTTAATTTTCCGCAACGAACATCCATATTAACTAAAGTAGGACGCAAACAAAGAAGAAACAACCTATTGACCTAAGTTCCTTCACAGATTATTGAATGCTTCTAATTTAAATTCGGATTTTCTTATGAGCATTGATCAACGAGAACTCAGAAATACCCTTGGCACTTTTGCAACGGGTATTACGGTTATAACCACGAATTCCATTGATGGCGCGAACATTGGTGTTACAATCAATTCCTTTGCTTCTGTTTCACTGGACCCACCATTGGTCTTGTTTTCTTTGAAAACCGAAAGTCCTTTGGCAGACATTTTTTTGAATGCAAAGACCTTTAACGTCAACATTCTAAGTGCTGAGCAAGAATCCATATCCAACTTATTTGCCGGACAGGAAACTGATAAGTTTGATAAAGTTGAATGGAAAAAAGGTCAAAATGGTAGCCCCATTCTATCGGGAACATTGGGTTCTTTAGAATGCACTCGCATACAAACTCATGATGGTGGAGATCACACAATATTCGTTGGTAAAGTGAGCCATCATGAAAATGATGCGGCGGGAAAACCTTTATTATATGTCAATGGCTGCTATGCGAAGCTTTAGACGGAGCCCCACAATGACAGGGGGTTAACAATTCATTATCTTGCATTAAAGGTTGGTTTTTTCTTTTCCATAAAGCTTTTAAAACCATTTTGGTAGTCTTCAGAATCGCATGTGGAAAATGCCTCATCAGCTTCTGCTTGGCTTAAAGCTTCAGGCTGTTTTAAACGCCGAACCATCTTTTTATGTAAACGTGCCGCCAAGGGTGCACCTTTTGCAATTCGCTCAGCACTAATGCGGACTTCTTCTTCAACTTCCCAATCTTCGACAATGCGATTGATAAGCCCAACGCGCAAAGCAAAAGCGGCGTCAACCACTTGGCCCTCTAATAACAACTCCAACATCACAGCGGGACTGACAAGGCGTAAGATAGCATCGAAGAT
>Ga0209345_10002710_pt1 | contig 19127 bp, 27 predicted proteins | sample Cruoilmetagenom7_FD_187294 | JGI IMG/M metagenome (GOLD analysis project Ga0209345, IMG submission 187294) | Oil polluted marine microbial communities from Coal Oil Point, Santa Barbara, California, USA - Sample 7 (SPAdes) (version 2) | ecosystem: Environmental > Aquatic > Marine > Oil seeps ... | reverse complement strand
ACCTTGCCCCGATACAAGCAATGATTATGTTGAGCGAGTATGTAACGCAGCTCCGTTTGCCGACAATGAGGCGGGTATCCCGCAAATGGTAGAACTAATCAAAGCCCTACGCGCCGAACGTGACGAGTGGCGCACAGGCAAGCAAGCGTCTGACGAACACGCCATCAACCTATTGGCCCAGCTTGCAGATTTGCGGCATGAACGTGACGAGGCACTGGGCAAGCTGGCTGTGGCTGTGGACGCGTTACGTGAAATAAAAAGTATTGGCATTGGCCTTTCTATGTCTTTTGAAATACAAATATCAGATGCACAGTTTATCGCCCGCAAAGCCCTGTCCGAGATCGAGGGGAAGACATGAAAACTAAACCACCCTGCCCTTTATGCAAAGACAAAGGTTACACCATTCGGTGGGTTGACTCAGTCGTCAACTACATATCCTGCACCTGTCCCATTGGCCTGCAGTTCGCTATTCAATTCCGCTCTCCAGAAAAGGAACCTACTGATGAAAACCCGTAATGAAATTCTTGTCGAGGCCAACGTTATCACCATGACCAATCGTGAAGCCGACTACGGCCCGCCTGTAGAAAGCATGGCCAACATCGCCACGATGTGGGAAGCTTACCTCAAGGCCAAGCATGGCTTCCCTAATGTCCTATCCGCCGAGGACGTAGCACACATGATGTCCCTCCTCAAAATCGCCCGCACATTTTCGGGAGGTTTCAAGGCCGACACATACATTGACGCCGCTGCCTACGCGGCCATTGCGGGAGAGTGTAACGTAGACAACAGCCCCCCGCAGGGGAAAAGGGTAGCCTCAGCTTCTGAACATGAGTTCGGTCAATCTTATAACGATATGGTTGAATGTGTTCGTTGTGGACTGGAAGTTATTGTCGGCGAACCTTACCCTTCTGAATGCAGTGGCATTTCCGATGCCTGACTCCCCTATCCCACACCAGTATTCCGAGTCGGCCAAATATCACCTCCCATCATACTGCATTTGCTTTTGCCCAGATGGAACGGTAGACATCCTTAACGGCTTCAACCCTCGGAACCTAGTTGTCACCATTCAGCCCGAAGAACTCCTCCCATGGCTACAGGCCCATTGCATGGAGAACTATGAATACACTATAGCGAAAGCCGAGGCCGACGCCACGAGGCGAAAGGAACTTGCCGACCTCATGCCTACCGACGACCCCGACGATCTACTAAAATCACTTGGCTTATAAAAAGGAACCCTCCCATGCCCACCTTCACCCCTACTGCTGAGCAGGATGCCATCATCCACGCAGCCAAATCGACCAAGGATAACCTCCTAGTCTCTGCCCTTGCGGGGGCGGCCAAGACCTCCACCCTTGTCCTTTTAGCCGAAGCCCTGCCTAAGGTTGACATCCTTTGCCTAGCCTTTAACAAAAAGGTCGCCATCGAGATGCAAGAACGTCTTCCCGCCAATTGTCGAGCCGCCACCCTTAACGGTCTCGGCCACAGCATCTGGAAAGACACCATCGGAGCCCGCTTAAACCTCTCTTTCAAAAAGAAGTTCACCATCCTCTCGAACATCATCAAGGAGCATCCGAAGGATAAGCAACAGGCTTTGTGGAAATCCTTCCGCGCCCTGCTGAAAACCTTCGAAGAGGCCAAAACCTCTGGCTACCTTCCGCGCAAGGTAATCGAGGACTACCAGAAAAAACGGCCATCCCCTGTGGTAGGTGAGGAGTTCTTCTCAACCTGTGAATTTAAACTCACCTCTGTGGAAATGGACATCGTCGATCAGTGCATGTATCGCTCTTGTCAACAAGCCTTCGCTGGCACCATTGACTTCGACGATCAAATTCTAATGCCCGCCGTTTTCCGCTCGGTCATGCCTATTCATGCTCTTGTGATGGTAGACGAGGCGCAAGACCTATCTACCTTGAACCACAGGTTCTTGACCAAGCTCGCGCGCTATCGCCTCATCGCGGTAGGTGACCCTTGCCAAGCCATCTACGGTTTCCGAGGCGCACATGAGAAGTCCATGGCAGAAATGAAACAGAGTTTCAAGATGAAGGAGCTGTCCCTATCAACATCTTTCCGTTGCCCCGAGGAAATCGTAAAGCACGTTCAATGGCGCGCACCCCACATGACGTGGTGGGAAGGAAATCCTACCTCGGGTTCGGTTGAAGTCCTTCCCGAGTGGGACATCGGAGACATCCCCGACTCTGCCGCCGTGATCTGTCGGAACAACGCTCCTTTATTCTCTCTTGCCGTAGAGTTTTTCAAGCAAGGCCGTTACGCCAACCTTCTCTCAAACGACATCGTGAAAACGATCGTGAAAAATCTGAAGTCCCTCGGCCCGTTGCGTATGCCAGCTTCTGATTGCCTGATCGCCATTGACCAGTGGCACCTTGATGCCGATCGTCGATCTCGTGCCGCGAAAACCAACGCCGATATTGCCGAGTGTATGCGAGTATTCATCCGGCAGTCTCTCCTTCTCGAAGAGGCGATTATCCTCGCCACAAACCTCGCCGCCTATGAAGGTCCGGTCGAACTCATGACTGTTCACAAAGCCAAGGGCATGGAGTATAAACACGTCTTCATTCTTGACCATCACCTCATCGGCGACGAAGGGCAGGAGAAGAACATAAAGTACGTGGCTTGCACACGCAGCCTCGACCGCCTTACCTACATCAACAGTGAAGATTGCCTAGCATGGGCAACTGAAGAAGGAGAAGAATGATGGACATACATCTTACTATAACCGACGAAGAAATCTCCACTATGGCTGATAGTTGTATGGAGTGGGTGCTCTCTCAAATCCCTGAGGAGTACAAGGAAAAAATCCGTGCCAATAAAAGTTCCGCAGTCTACGTTGAACTCATCGGCCTAATGGCAGGTGTCCTTCTCGATCGCATCATCACTGCCATGACACTCGAAGACTTGGAGGGAGCGGGCATCTCCTCCGAAGCCTTTCAGAGAGCATACGGAGAAATCTGCTTTGAGGGCACCAAGTTTCTCTCAGCCCAAATCAGCAAAGGACTTAACACAGAACCCTGTGTTTATTGTGCGTCCGACGAGTCCGATGTAGAAGGGATGCCAATGCAGTAATGTATGGCACGTCCCCACGGGGGACCATCCATATTTAACTGACCTAATATCTTGACATTACCGCCCCCGTATGCAATAAAGACGGGTGGCATTCGCCAGACTACCCCGCGCAATTAGCGCCCAACTCATGACTTTAAGGAGTCCACTATGACCGAACAAACATCCCGCGAGCTAACCATTGCAGGTGAAACTTTCTCAGTATCCACGCCCTATACCGAAGGCCACTCTATCACTGTTGCCGAGGCCAAAGCGTTGAACCAAGTGCGCGCCGAAAATATCCGCAACAACATGGCGGCCAAGGTAAAGGCAGCCCGTGGCGACGCAGAAGAAATGCCAGCCGATGCAATGGCCGAACTTGTAAAGGCAGTCAAACTATACGACAAGGAATACGAGTTTACCCTCGCATCCGTCGGCGGCGGTCGTTCTTCCCTCTCCCCAACCGAACGGGAAGCTCGCAAGATCGCCCGCGAACAAATCGTCGCAGCACTCAAAGCACGCGGCCAGAAAGTTGGCGATGTTGACAAAGACAAACTGGCAGCCGCTGTCATTCAAAGCAGCGAACGCGAGGACATCATAAAGCTGGCCAAGAAACGCCTTGCCGAAGCCGAAAAAATTGCCGAAAACACCCTCGAAGGCTTGGACCTTGCGCCCGCCGAAGCAGCCTAATACCACTTACAAAAACTGGTGGGGCGTTCGCGCCCTGCCTACCTACCCATGAAAGGCTGCACCTGTGAAAATCGAACCATCCCACTTAGCCCTCCTAGGCCACGCACTTGCTTCCGAGCGAGGGGTAATAATCCTAACGTCAAACCCTGAACGTCTTCGCACCAAACTTTACGCAGCCAAGAAAACCCAACCAGAATTTTCAGTCCTCAAGTTTGAGGTCTCCCGCACCGAACCTGAAAGTCACCTTTGGATTGTAAAATCCTCAACCACGGAGCAAGCCGATGGCGAATAAAGATGAGATGGAAAAGCATACCCTTTGGCTACGGCGTGGCGACTACGCCTACCTCCGTGAAACCCTTCCCCCAAGACAAGCAGCCCACGCTGTGCGCAAGATCGTATCCAACTTTGTGGACAAGGTGAAAGTCCAAGCCGCTGAAGCCGCTAACAACAACCCAGACTAGGAGCCCTTCCCATGCCCGATACCGAACCCACCCCACTCAACATCCTGATGCACCGTGATCCACTCGGACTATCCGAGCGCGATCTTGACGATATCATCAAAGCCCTGCGTAAGTCACGCAAGAATTTCATCAACGGCGACACTAAAGCTGGTTCGATGAAACCTTTGTCTAAAGCAGCAAAAGCCCGCAAGGAAATCGCCAAGGAACTCGCGCCCGTCGATCTCGCCAATCTTGGTATCTAAGGAGAATTAATATGATTGATCATGCCACGACTAAAAAAGGAGACAAACTACGTATAACAGGTGTAGGAGCTCCAGGGTTCTCCAAAATTGGAGACATTGTAACGGTTATAGAATGCAACAGTATTAATAAATTATATGTCATGAACGAGGCGGGAGATAAAGCCTTTTTTTACTATGGTCTGTTGTGTAGAGCGTCTTGAACATGTGAACGAAACTTATTAACAGGAGTCTGCCAAATGCCCAAACTATTATCATTCACGTCCAGTGGACAGCAATTTGCATGGGATGCTACCTCAATCAGCAATTTCATGCGTTGCCCGAGGTACTACCAGTTCGTCAACCTCCAAGGTTGGCAACCTGTGAACAAATCAGTCCACCTAATTTTCGGGGGAGTCTATGCTACGGCTCTTGAGCATTTCTACAAATACCTTGCCGATGGAGCAACGCCTGAGGAGGCAATTCGCACAGTCGTTCACGAAGCCCTGCTTGCTACATGGCACCACGAGCTTGACGATAACGGACATGCCATCTCCGGCACTGGAACGGCATGGGACTCCGGCCATGCTTCGAAAACCCGTGACACTCTCATCCGAACAATAGTCTGGTATCTCGATCAGTTCTACCTATCGGACCCGACCCTCGACCTACCACTCGTCCACCTTGACGACGGTTCTCCCGCAGTGGAACTTTCCTTCGCCGTACCCTTTGAGTCTAAACATAGTAAGGACATCCTATACTGCGGTCACATGGATAAGGTGGTTGAGTATAACGCCGACATCATGGTGATGGATCAGAAAACCACAGGCGCTGCAGTCACGGCGTACTTTTTCGAACAATTCACTCTCGACGTACAAATGTCCGGCTATACCTACGCCGCAACTGTGGGCTACGACATCCCAGTTAAGGGTGTGATCATCGACGCCGCACAGATTGCCGTTGGCTTCTCTCGTTTCGGCAGGGGTTTCGTCCCACGATCCAAGGCCAACCTCGAAGAGTGGCAGATCACCGTTGACCACTATATCGAGCAAGCCCGTATTGCCCATGACTCGGGGTTCTACCCTATGAACACCTCATCCTGCAATGACTACGGTGGCTGTGCTTTCCGTAAGATTTGCCAACGCAGCCCCGAACACCGCGCAAACTTCCTTGCAGGTGATTTTGTACAACGTCCCCGTTGGGACCCACTGGAACGGAGATAAGTTATGGAACCAAGATTTAGCATAATACTACTAATCATGTTGTTAATTTTTCTAGCAGCTGTAAATACTTTCGCATTATAAAGGAACCTCGCCCATGACCGCACTCACATCCCGCGACACCAACACCATCGTCAACCTCCTATACATAGGAGAGTCCGGTTCCGGTAAGACTGGTTCCCTAGTCTCTCTTGTAAAGGCAGGGTACAAACTCCGCATCCTTGACATGGACAACGGCCTCGACTCCCTCGTTCATCAGATCAAACTTCAGTGCCCAGAAATGATGAAGAACGTAGACTACCAGTCCTTCCGTGACGAATACAAAGGGGCAGCTGGTGGAGGTCTTATCCTTAAAGGTCGGGCCACGGCATACATCGACATGCTTAAAGCCCTCGAAATTTGGGACGACGACTCCATTCCTTCCGAGTGGGGTGACGACACCTTCCTCGTAATCGACTCTCTCACCGCAGCTGGACGTGCAGCCTACAATTGGGCACACTCCCTTGACCCTGCCGCCAAGGATAAACGGCAAATCTATTTCTCGGCGCAACAACAGATCGAAACTCTGATTGACAAAGTTACATCCACCGAGTTTAACACGAACGTAATTGTATGTTCGCACATTACTATGGTCGAGACTGACATGGGCACTAAAGGCTACGCCTCATCAATCGGCTCTGCCCTTGGCCCGAAGCTCGCCAAGTTCTTCAACACGATGATGGCGGCACAGTCAACAGGCACTGGAGAAAAGGTTAAGCGTTCCATAATCACGCGGCCAACTTCTTTCCTCGATCTGAAAGTACCGAACGAAGAAGGAGTGGGACGTGTACTGCCCCTGAACACCGGAGTCCTTGACGTGGTTAAATCCATCAAAGGCTAACTAACCCATTACCTGCTGCCCGTAGCGCAACCAGTAGGTAACATTTAATGCGCTTAAAGGAGACTACCAACATGGCTATGAAGTTCACTGATGCACTCGATAAGAAACCCGATGATGTTGTTGCCCCACCAATCCTTCCAGTGGGCACCTACATCTTCATGGTTACCAAGGCCCACACGGTACGCGAAACAGAAGCATGGGATTTCGTTACCCTCCCGGTCAAAGTTCTGTCTGCCGAGGACGATGTTGACGAAGATGATCTGGCAGAGTTCGGCAAAGTTTTGGACACACCTTCTCGCGTTCAGTTTATGTTCCCAACCGATCCCGAGGAAGAAACCTCGTACAAGCGTTCCGAGTTTCAGCTGAAGAAATTCTTGGAGTCACACCTCCAGGTTGAAGGTGACACTATGGGCGAAATGCTGGCCAATGCGGTCAACGCTCAGTTTCTTGGCACTATCAAGCACGTCCCTGACAAACGTGATCCTTCAGTTGTGTACGCGGAAATCCGTGGCACCGCCCCATTGATGGACTAACCTCCATCATAGTACCCTCGCCGCGAACGTCTTCCTCCCGAACTCAGCTGCGGCGGGGGTATGCTTCCTTCCCCAAACCAAAGGCCAGCACCAATGTCAAACATATCCACCGACTCGATTAATATCAACCCCGACCGTCAGCGTAAAGAACTAACTAACATCGAGTCCTTGGCAGAAAGCATCGCCAACGTAGGCCTGATTAACCCTATCGTCGTTGACGAGAATAACACCCTTATAGCAGGTGAGCGTCGCCTTTCTGCATGTAAGCAGCTTGGCTGGACCCACGTGCCCGTCACAGTTTTCTCTGACCTATCCGTATCCGACCAGCACCTTATCGAGTTGGAGGAAAACGTGAAGCGAGAAGAACTTCCTTGGCGTGACCACTGCGCAGCCATCGCTACCTACCATGCTCTGAGAAAGGAAGCCGATCCCGAGTGGACACAGGTCAACACCGCCTCAGCCCTTGGCACCTCCACTACTAAACTTTCAATTCGTCTTGCCGTACAGGACGCCATAGAAGAAGGACACGAACTTGTCCTCGCAGCGGATAAGTATTCCGTAGCCCGTGGTATCGTTGTTCGCGCAGCTCAACGCATGGGCGCAGACGCCAAACAATCGGTTGATAATTTAATCGACACAGTTTCCCCCACCGAAAAAGCTGCTGAGGAATTCTCCCCTTCAGCGGTTGTGGGGGATGAACCCGAGGTTGACCGTCTTGTAGTGGGCACACAGGTAGAGTCCCTCGGGTTCGCATTTCAACACGCAGACTTTAATGAATGGAAACCGAAGGGACTGGAGCAACCGTTCAATTTCATTCACTGTGATTTCCCTTACGGCATTGACGCTGATAAACACCACGGCGGAGCATCGGACAGCCTCGGAGGATATGCTGACTCCAAAGATGTTTACTTCGAGTTGATTGATACTTTAGGCAATCGTATGACAGACGGAACTATTGCCGAGTCGGCACATTTAATGTTCTGGTTCAGTATGGATTATTATAAAGAAACCTTAGACCTGCTTATTAACATGGGCTGGACCGTTAACCCCTTCCCACTCGTGTGGCACAAGAACGACAATACCGGAGTCCTTCCAGACCCTAAGCGTGGCCCTCGTCGGATATACGAAACCGCATTCATCTGCTCTCGTGGCGATCGCTTCATTGCACAGGCTGTGGGAAATGTCATGGCCCATCCAGTTGTGCCCAAGGCAACCCGCGTTCACATGAGCGAGAAGCCTGTTGACATGCTCCTCCACTTCTTCCGTATGTTCGTGGATAGCAGCACTCATATGCTCGATCCAACCATGGGCAGTGGCAATTCAATCCGAGCGGCCCTTGAGTCCGGTGCATCAACGGGGATTGGCCTAGAACGGGACGAAGATTTCCTCGCACGGGCACTGAAGAAACATAAGTCCATGTTCGAGGGTTGAGCCATACTGTCCCCAAGGGGGACGAGCCATATAAGGGGACCACGATGCCTAAACTTCTCATAGTCGGTGAACTATATTCCAAGGAAGATGCAGACGCCCACGCCGCATTCTCGGACGGTAACGGACGTTTCTTGAAAGCTATTATGAAGCAGTGTGGCATAGACCCACGCCGTACTGATTACACCTGTGTCTTCCCTATCCAAGCACCTCGTGGCTCAGTTCTATCCTTATGTGGGCCTAAGTCCGAGGGCATCCCTTTGATGAAATACTTCAAGCGAGGGAAGTATGTTCGCGCCGAGTACAAGGTTCATCTTGATAACCTATGGGACTACATCAACACCACCAAGCCCAACCTAGTTCTCGCTATGGGCGACATGGCAATGTGGGCACTCACATCTCAAACATCCCTCGCCTATGCTCGCGGGTACATTACCGAAGGGCATGGAGGTATACCGAACACCAAAGTCCTGCCTACCTTTTCGCCAAAACAGATCAACCAGACCTATGGACAGAAACCTTATTGGATGGCTGACCTAACCAAAGCCGCGCGGGAGTTGGAGTTTCCAGAAATTCGCTACCCCAAACACCTCCTCCGTATCGAACCTTCGCTGAATGACATGGAGGATTTCTTCCAAGATCACCTCGTGCCCGCCGATGCTATCTCAGTGGACATCGAGAACAAACCCAACATGATAACCTGCGTAGGGTTCGCGCCCAATCCTGAACACGCCTTGGTCGTACCATTCTACGACAGTCGTAAACCTTCCGGCAACTATTGGCCCGATCGTGCAAGCGAGCGTATAGCATGGCAATGGGTAGCCCGAGTCCTGCGCATGGGCAAGTGTGTTTATGGCCAGAACTACATCTACGATATGCAACAATTATGGCGCTTGATGGGCATTGCCAATCCAGACGCGGGTGATGATACCATGCTTATGCACCACGCCTTACAACCCGAGCTACGTAAGTCCCTTGGCATGTTAGCAAGCATTTACACCGACGAAGTTGCATGGAAAGCCATGCGCACCGATACAATTAAAAAGGAAGACTGATGAAAATCGCAACCCTTCGCACACACATCCTTTCCACAGCTGTAGGCTCAGGTGGCGTGTATGAACAACCCGTCCAACTAACCCGTCGCAGGATTGAAAAGTCCGGTGATCCTCGAGGCTTCATAATGAAAACAATCTCCGAGCATCTTGCCGTAGCGATGCAGCATACCGAAGTTCCTTTCGCCCAGTGGACCATCCACTTCGAGCCAGAAGTGCAACGCCAGTTAAACGTTCCAGCTGTGGTAGACCTTGACGATGCTCGCACCATGACCAGCTTACCCATCATAGGGGGAACCGCCGAGTGATTTACCTAGCTTCGCCTTATAGCAGCCCATCCGACTGGAAGATGCAAGAGCGTTTCGAGGAAACTCGCGAGGTTGTTGTTAACGCTTTTAACAGGGGGATCATCTACATGTCGCCTATTATGTACTGGCATGAAGCCGCGCAGAAATTCGACATGCCTACGAACCACATACCTTACCTCAAATTCAATATGCAACTACTTCGAGCGTGTAAGGAAATTCATCTCCTCACTCTTGATGGTTGGAAAACTTCCGAGGGCATGAAACAAGAGTTCAAAGCAGCCCAATCAATCCACCTACCCTACACCTACCTTACCCCTGCCGGACAGCCCACATTAATCTTGGAGTAACCTAGATGCTTATCGTTAACACAGAAGATCGAGACTCAATCGACGCACTGGACAGTGACCAACGGCATTGGGTCTACAACGGACTGGATGTAGTAATCACCGCCGAGGTACGGAAAAACATTCTGCCCGAGATGGATGAAGTATCCACCTACACCTATCAGAAAGCCCTTGAACTTCAAGCCCCGTTTATGGAGATGATGCTCCGTGGTCTGCCCGTGGACAAGCGAGCCCGCGCCCGTATCCGTAAATCTCACGAGGCACAACTCGCCATCGTCTCGGCCCAACTCAATCGCCTGGTTAACGAAGGCCTAGGCTGGAATATTGACTTCAATGCAAATTCTCACACCAAGGTAAAGGAGTTATTCTATGAAAAGTTGGCCCTTCCAGTTATCAAGAAACGAAATTCCCACGGCCACATGGCCCCCGCTTCCGATAGGGAAACCTTGGAAAAATTGGGGACCGCTCACTTCTATGCAGCGCCGTTTGTGGCTCACGTCCTTGCGATCCGAGAGTTCAAGAAAGCTATCGGCTTCCTTAAAACTGAGATAGACCCCGATGGCCACATCCGTTGTAACATCAATCTTGCAGGGACCAACACTGGACGAGTGTCTTCGAGTGTTTCAGATTTCGGGACCGGTACCAATTTACAAAACGTGGACCCTGCTAACCGTGGAATTTTTATCGCGCCTAAAGGTCGCAAGTTTATTAACATCGATTTGGAGCAAGCTGACTCCAGAGGAGTGGGAGCAATTGCTTGGAACTGCTTCGTTGAGAGTCACGGAGAAGCGTGGGCTGGCTCGTATCTTGACGCCTGTGAAAGCGGCGATCTTCACACAACTGTGTGCAACATGGCATGGAGAGACTTGCCATGGCCCGACGAGCGTGCAGGATGGCGAGCCATAGCCGACGGTATTGCCTACCGAGACCTGACCTTCCGAGACATGGCTAAGAAACTAGGCCACGGTACGAACTACTACGGTCAGCCTCCTACCATGGCTATGCACACCAAGGTTCCCGCGCAACAAATCGCAGACTTTCAGCACAACTACTTCACCGCTTTTCCTTGTATACCCGAGTGGCAACAGTGGACCATCGACCAACTGCAGTCCGAAGGGTGCCTTACAAACTTGTTCGGGCGTCGTCGCTACTTTTTCGGTAGACGGGATGACCAACAAATCATCAACGCAGCTATTGCTTACTCACCCCAAGGAACCACAGGTGATGCAATCAATGCAGGTATTCTTAACCTCTGGCAGTATAACAACGGCGAGACATTCCAGCTTCACATTCAAGTCCACGACAGCATTCTCCTATCCATTCCCGAAGAACAGGAAGATGAGCTTGTCCCCTTGGCTAACGAGTTAATGCTTGCGCCTATTCAGTTAAAAAGAAATCGCGAGTTTATAATTCCCGTTGAAGCACAGGTAGGTTGGAACTGGGGCTATGAGAACAAGGACAACCCTCACGGCTTGATCAAGTGGAAAGGCTCCGATAGTCGTCATGCCCCCGCCAGCACTCGCCCAATGCCGCGTCGCTCTGTGAGAAAGCTCCTTAAATAATGACTAGAAAATTAGAAAATTGGATTGAGGGGTTTGTCAAATACACCGACAATTTACCCTCATCCGAGCTACTGCGTAAGTGGTCAGCCATCGCTTGCCTATCAGGGGCATTGGAACGAAAGACGTGGGTCCACACTTTAGGCGCAGACCTGTACCCCAATATGTATATCATTCTTGTTGCCCCTCCAGGTATTGGCAAGACCATTCTATCTTCGAGGGTTAGCCGGCTATGGCGCGGGGTTGATAATCTTCATGTTGGGTCCACTTCCCTCACTAAGGCTAGTTTTGTGGATGAGTTCGATGCTGCCAAGCGACACATCCAGCGGCAGAACATGATCCCAGCCGTACTTACTTTTAACAGCCTTCAGATTTCCATCGACGAACTTGGCGTGTTCCTTCCTCAGTATGACAGTGACTTCATGTCCATGCTTACCTCGGCCTACGATTGTGGACGCTATGAGGAAAAACGCAGGGGCAATGACATTCACGTTGTAATCGAGCGGGGGCAGCTAACTATGTATGCCTGTACCACCCCGAGCTACTTGAATGAGTTCATGCCCGAAGGTGCGTGGGATCAGGGGTTCATCGCCCGTTGCCTTATGATATACTCAGGAGAACAAAAACGTACGAGCCTATTTTCTGCTGAACGATCTGACGAAAAGCTGTTCAAATCTTTGCAAACCGATCTGATCGACGTGAACAAAATGGCAGGAGAGTTCGCCTTCGAGCCTGACGCCCAAGGCGCTATTGATGAGTGGCATCTTGCAGGAAATCCACCTGCACCTACGCATCCCAAACTCGCATATTACCTAACCCGTCGAACAGCCCACGTGTTGAAACTTATGATGGTATGTAGTGCTGCGGAAGACAACGGGCTTGTGATAACTCACGCTAACTTCGAGCAATCTATGGACCTCTTACTCGAGGCCGAAGCCATCATGCCTGACATTTTTCGCAGCATGTCTAGCGGTGGGGACACTAAGGTGCTTAAAGATTGCTACCACACTGCGATGGAACTATACAATGCCAGCGGTATGAAGCCTATCCCCGAACACAAACTGGTAGCTTTCCTTAGCGCCAGAGTACCTTCACATGCGGTCGAGCGCATCTTAGGGATCATGGTCCTATCGAGGGTGTTTGAAAAAGTTGAAGTAAACAAACTTGGACCGTGTTATATTCCCAAGGTAATGGAGGCGATGTAAGATGAAACATAGAAAAGGCAACCCAGTTTTAATCCGTGGTACTCTCTACCCCTCGGGAGTTGTTGCCGCTCTTGCCCTCGGGGTAACTAAACAAGCAATCTACCAAGCGCTTGAGCGAGGTACTATCGACAAGGTTGGCCTGTTCACCCATTCGACAATGCCCAAGCCTGTCACGGTAGATGGAGTACGTTACCCTAGCATACAGAAGGCGGCTAGGGTAACAGGTATTCCGTATTCAACCTTACGAGATAGAGTGGCTCGCCAATCCTAACCGTAAAGCACGTTGAGCGCATTGATCCCTGCATTATTTGAAGCGACACTAAGTTCAAACGCCTCCGGTGTGCCGCCAGTTGCGCCCGTCAAGTCAGCACTAACCATCCTGCGGGCACCCATATCGTCGTTGCCGGAAGTCTCCACAAGCCCTGCCCATGTTGGTGCGCCAGCTGTATCGGCATAGGTTGCCAAGCACATCAGGGCGTCTGTTGCTGTTGTGTTCATATCCAGCGTGGCCACAGTGGGGTTGCCGAAGGCGACATCAACCCCGACATTGCCAACATAAGAAGCGTTCTCGACAAGCCACGCGGCAACGCACAGGGTAGACACAGAACCGCTTGTGGCCACAACAATATCGTCAGATACCCCGCCGGTAATGTCAGCCTCGTAACAATAGCTATTGTCTACACTGCCAAGGTGCGATGCTTTCAGGGTCGCGGCCACCCCGTCAATCGTGACAGAGGTAATAGTTTTAGGTTCGTCAATAGATACCATCACCACCCATTTACCAGCTGGGAATGTGGCAGGCAGGGCGACTGACCCGACTTTGCTTGAACTGCTGTAGGTGTGGCTTGACGAGTAGGATGTCGTTCCACCTACGCCTTGGATGGTAACTGCTGGATCGTTGGCAGGTAGAATATCCGTAGAGTAGTCAGACCACCACTCAGTGGCCCAATTCAACGCGCCCCCTGTGAATGGGTAGAAAGTTCCGTGGTGTGAAGGCCAGTCTAAAGTGGCTGTTGGGCTGTTAACAGTGTTGGCTTGGATGATATAGTCACGCCAAATGTCAGCGTCATCAGGGAAGACGTCGAGCATATACAGCGTAAGTAGCTCTAGTGAACCTTTACTCTGGTCCCTATATGTGGCAGTGGCTGATGGCGAATATGAAACACCCCATCCGTTCAGCGCCCAATCAACATCACCAACCGCGTGTGTATATGGAGCCTCAAAAACTGCGCTTTCAGTATCTACAAAGGCGGGGCTTGGTTGTGCGTCAATTACAACCTCAAACCCACCGCCCGCCGTGTGTTCGCTCGCCATTGAATTAACAACAGCAGTCCCCGCAGACCCTCCGTTGCGCACCATGTTTAGGCCAGTTACGTGATACCAATATGGCTCTAACGCAAAGTCATCCATTTCGATGTTGTTGGTCGCTACCGCAGATAGTGTTCTAATACGCGAGACGTAGGGATTCGCCGCTAGACTGTGTGGTGACATTGCAGTAACCCGCGCTGCGTCAAATCTGAACATTTGCTCATAATTGCCAGATAGATCAGCAACCAACGTAGCCAACGACGCCGAACGCCCTGTCAACTCAAGAGCCAACGCAACCGGAACAATATAGAACCCCCAATGCCCCCCGTCTTTTCCGAATGCAGTTCCTTCACCTTTCATGGTGTCATATATTTGGACGCCTATGGAAACCAAGCGTTTCAATATAGCTGTTTTTTCGGAGTCTGTGTATTCTGTGCTGCGCAATGCTGCCCCAGCGGCAGAGAATGTTGCGGAATAGTTTAACCCAAAATTTTGCAGACTACTATTAGACCCACCACTATCAGCAGGTGAAAATACTTGATACCAATTATATGATTGGTGTTGCCCCATGATCGGATTATAAAAGTCTAGTCTGGACATAATCTCAGCATAGGTTGGCGCGTCCGTGTGGGCGGATGTGTCGTAGTCAGACCCAAGCGCAGCCAGCCACGTCGCAGTATCAATCACATATGGGGTGTTCGATGTTCTACCTGTCCAACCAATCGCCGCAGGTGACATACTGTTAGCCGCTGGCTCAGATGCCACAATATGGAACGACGCCCACTCTGATACAATACCGTCTGTAGACAGAACATATGAATTATAGATAGGCATCACCAGAATATCACCAGCTGTCACACTCATAGGGAAAGTTACATTTCTTGACGCGTCCCAGAAATTTGCATCACGCTCGTCATAGCCTTGTTTAGCTTCAACAACAGGGTTTTTCTGTGTGCCGTTCACGATTTTAGTGCTGACGGTCGTTTGGGCAGGTGTTTTAGATGTGGCCGTAATAGTTCCGGTTGGAACAACTATATAAGCAGGGCCATCAATATAATTTCCTGTGGTCACAGCAGAGTCAAACACAACACTAACGTTGCCCTGAATGGCTGTTGTGGTGGATGGAGCACTACCCCCGCCAGAACCAAACCGTCCAAACTGTCCAAAATTATAAAGTCGTTTACGCATGATCTACATACACCGCACTAGCAGTGCCTCCAACAGGTTTCGCCCAAACACGATCTGCAGCCGTAAGATAAGTCAACGCAGTTATATCATCCGTCAGCATCCCTTGCGTAGGCTGATAGATAATTCCTTCCTGTTCTGTAGGCACTGTAGTGTCAGTAGTACACCGAATAAAAACCGCACCCCGTAGAACTTGGAAGGTCAGCGCCGTAACGTCAGCGTTGGTGAGTTGTGTCCAGATACCTACCGGACATTCGATAGTTTGTTGATTTTGAGCCATTACATTGTTCCTTTTTATATAGTGAGATTAACTTAGATCAGTAGATATTAAAGTGAATTTGGCCACAGCTGTCGCTACTTGAGTAGCTTTAGCCTCAAACCAAATATCAGTGTATTCAGGAAACCCTTTCTTAGGATAAGGGTTTTTAATAACAAGGTTAGAGGTGACTTGCGGAAATTCATCTATAACCTCTACCGCTAGATAAGGCGTAGCCGTTCGCATGAAATCTTTTCGCCGATACAGTATAAAGTCCACAGGTTTATTAGCATCTACATGCAGTTCTAAATGAGACAAATAAATCTCTTCACCGAATGCCGTAGAATAGGCTGCGATTTGCGAAGTGCCCTCGCCTTTAGAGTTTACTGCAGGTATTTTAGCCCATTCAACCCCACCCGAAGTTTCAATAATAACTTCTACGGTATGGGAGGGTATGCTAACAGCAGCGTAAGTTCCGCATGCAGCAACTTTCACCCTATAAACCCGAATAAAATCTATCTCACCTAACACCCCTGCAGATGTACCGTTGGTCAATAAAACTTCAGACGCAGCCAATCCAGTGGAGGCTATACCGTACACAGTTATTGCCCATATGCCAGCTTGTCCATTATTATTAGTAACGTCTCCAGCCTTAACCCGTAATTTTTCTGCACCCGATATTTGGGGCATCCTATAAAATTTATTTGAAGTGACTGGAGCATAGGTTGTCCCTACAGCTGTATCACTCCCGTACTTATCTACAGTCGTATGTCGTTGTATCCGTCCTCTAACAATATTAAGATTTGTATAACTTATCATGGTTTTAACTTTCATTAGTCCACATACAGCTACGGGCACCTGTTTCATTTGTTTTCAGATCGAGCTTAAAGTTCTCTTTGTCCCTGCGGAGTCGATAGTCGATCACTTCTTGTGAGGGAAATATTCGCACCTGTTCCACGTCACAAAACAGCGGCCCTTCACTCGGGACCAGTGGGTCTGCGCAGCCAGCCATTAGCAATGTTGCGTAGATCATCGTCAGACTTTTTATCGATAGCATCATCAGACTCCTTGTCCAATCTTATCTCATTCACAGTGCGGTCAATCGCTTCGGCCCGAAGTTCTCGTTCTCGATCATTCGCGGCGTCATGCCTAATCCAGAAGAAACCTCCGATAGCAGCGGCGGACAACGCCATGATTAGGTACAGTCTAAACACCGAAAAACCTTTGCCAGAATGTACGACGTTTCTGCACAGGTGTTTGTAGTTTTGCTAACTCTCGCGATACCATGGTGCGAAGAATATCACCAACAAGCACGGGGTTTGCAGGTTTATTTAATGCGGGCAACCATGTGATGTCCCATTTCCCTCTCTGCCAGACGCCAAGAGTAGGCTGCACCTCGGCGTGGGATAGGACGGTCTTAGGCGTGACCTTGATATTGTACGTGTCGCAGTACTCGGCAACCATGATTACAAATTCCCTCAACTGCTTAGGAGTAATAGGACTAGGCCCGTGGGAGAATGGACTTTCCTTCGCCAGTGCCATCGCTGCCATTGCCAACCCGATAGAACCTGTATTCAATGCCCGAGTGTGTGCAGCGTAGTGTCCAGACTTCGGGTTCAGATTAGCTTCGGGCTTGAATTTTCCCTCATGCCGTACACCACTCCCATCAACAATCTCATGATAATGTTTCAGGTCCGAGATTGAAGGGTCGTGGTGTCCTGCAGTCCAGTGCATGATGATCCGTTTCATCTTGTTTGCTCCACGCGGTCTGCCTCATAATTATCATTGCCGGATTGCCACGCCCCCAACAGCATCCAAAAAACAAGCAACAGAACTATGAGGCCACCGAGTCCACCATGACGGCTTAACGCTTCTTGTGTATGCTTCATTTTCCTCCTCCCGAAATACGCTTCATGATGGCTTCCTTTATCGACGCCCTATCCGCCGTGATTGAAGCCGCTAAGTCTAGTAATATCCAGACGCTCAATATGATTGCCGTGCCAGAAACGAGATCACTGCGCCCCGTATAGGCTGCAAGGTCGCTATCGAGGGACAAGCCCATTCCCGCCGAAATTGCTGTGATGGTAAAGCGCTCGACATATCCCTTGCTTTTGTGACGGTTGAATACCCACATTGTGGCAGACACCATCGCCACCCAATATTTATAATCTTCATTCATAATACGCTCTCCTATAAGCAAAGCACTTGGAAGGTCAGCGTTTCGCCTGCCCTGTTTTCAATATAAATATCCCCATCGTAGACCGACACTGTGACGTTCAAATCCACGCCAGTGGTGCCAGTCATTGCGCCCGTGGCACATTTGAATGCCGCTCCAGAATATCCGGTCGTAAAACAGGCCAAAGATGTTCCGACATCATACCAAGCATCGCCGCCAAATTGCTCACGCGGGAACGCCGTGTCACCTGCGCAAACGAGGATCAGTCGTCCACCAGTTTTAGGCGGCGTAAAGATGGCGACATCATCATCAGCAATCGTCAGGTGCGTCCCCCCGATCACATTGCCATTCAGGTTTTGCGTCACAAAAGCATCACCAGCCGTCACCTCGAAAATGGAAGCACCCGTGCCTGTGCGCTCGACTGTGGCCAAGGCATCAGCGGCGTCCTTGGTGACGGTCAAATCCCCTACAGTGTGGCCCACGGTTGAAATCACATTGCGGTCGTTGTCCTCAATAATGTAGGGGGCGTCGCAATTAACCAGCACATAATCAACCGCGTTCTGTGAATTGCAGCCCGTCACGCCGAAGTCCGACAGGTTTTCAAATTTGTAAGTAAATCCGCTTGATGCCCCATCGAACTGGCACCCGATCAGGTTTACATTCTTGCGATACCGCAGCGGATCAGTTGGCCCTACTGCATGAACGCCTCCCGTAGCGCCAAGCAGATGCACGCCGCTGAAAGTTGTGTCGTGGACTGCCTTTGACCCGTCGCCAATTTTTACAGATACGTCAGAGGTTTTGTAGAACCCCCCGTTGAAATGTATATGATTGCCCGTGCCGCTATCGAAAAGCACAGCGTGTTCAGGTTCACCCTGCCCACCATCATCATCATCAGTATTCAGATAGTTAACGGTAATCTTGTAGTATCGCATTAACTGGTCAATGCCGGACCACGGCAACGCCTCGGTTTCGGTGAAATGCACAACCGATTTAACGCCAGCGCCGGAACACCAATTGATAAGCACATTATGCGCCCCACTGTCGCCCCCGATCGGATCGCCCAGAAATTCAATGCCGTGCGTGTTATCCCGCGCACCTGTCGCCACCGTCGAATAGAACCGCAGACCATCAATAAACACACGGTTGATTTGGGCGGTTCGCATATCCAGCACAATCATTTTGCCATCGGTTGTCCGGTAGATCGCGCCGCCAGCGTCCGCAGTAATCCACCAATCTTCCCCAATGAC
>Ga0209345_10002709_pt1 | contig 19127 bp, 15 predicted proteins | sample Cruoilmetagenom7_FD_187294 | JGI IMG/M metagenome (GOLD analysis project Ga0209345, IMG submission 187294) | Oil polluted marine microbial communities from Coal Oil Point, Santa Barbara, California, USA - Sample 7 (SPAdes) (version 2) | ecosystem: Environmental > Aquatic > Marine > Oil seeps ... | reverse complement strand
AAGCGACTGTAGATATGTCGTTACTCGTGGGACATCTTCTTTAGCCTCCCAGAACTGGGAAGAAGGAGATGTTCATGACCAAGGATCAACGCGAGATCCAGCGCAAGCTTCGGATACTTCGGCGGACGACTAGCAGGGGCATATGACAGCAGCGTAACAGTCACGCATTCCGTTCGTGGATAACATCCGTGAGCTGTCATCATCGCCCTGGTCTGCACTGGCCTGGGCAGGGCGGAAAGTATGCCCCGCTCTCGTGTGGTTTTTTCGGATCCAAAAATTGATATTGGGCAAAGCGGCTGTTCGCAGTTTTAATATACGCTCAAAAAAATGGATTAGTTAAGTAATGAGGCCGCGATGAAGGCTACAGAAATGCTGCGTGATCGCTTCGTCTCGGAACAGATCGAAGCGCGTGGTGTGCGGGATCCGCTCGTGCTTGCGGCCATGCGAACGGTGCCGCGTGAGCAGTTCGTTCCCGAATACCTAAGCCACGCGGCCTATGAAGACAGCCCGCTGCCGATCGGCGCCGGCCAGACTATCTCACAACCCTACATCGTAGCTTTCATGGTTGAGGCTTTGCTTCTGCGCGGTGGCGAGAAGGTGCTCGAGATCGGAGCTGGCTCTGGATATGCTGCGGCGGTGCTCGCTCAGATCGCCAGCCAAGTCTTTACGATTGAGCGCATCGGGCAACTGGCCGAGATGGCGACTGCAAATGTCGCTGTGGCCGGCTGCCGCAACGTGCATGTACGCCACGCCGATGGCACCGAAGGATGGGCGGATGAGGCGCCCTTTGACGCCATTCTCGTTTCGGCCGGAGCGCCCGACGTTCCCAATTCGCTAATGCAGCAGCTCACCCTTGGCGGGCGTTTGGTCGTACCGGTTGGGCGTAACCGGCACGTTCAGGAGCTGGTGCGGATCATCCGTATCGAAAAGGACGAGTTCGACCGCGAGGATCTCGCTGGTGTCCGGTTCGTGCCGTTGATCGGTAAGGAGGGATGGGAAAGCGAGGAAGCCTGAACGCCGTCATCAACCCTGGACACTAACCGGGATTCGGCGGCGCCCGGGTTGATTCTGCAAACAACCTCTGGGGGCTACACGGCTAGTTACCTGGCAATACCTTGGGTTGCACGCGAGCACGCGGACGATACCCTGCACCAACGATAATCTGATGGGCTCCGAGAGTTGTGCTGAACCGGCCGCGCTTCGGCTCCTCGCCCTGCCACCAGCGGTTGAACTGCCGAAACAGATCCCCTGGCATATTCCAGTTTTTCCAAGATTTGTCGGCCGTCAAGGCACCGAATATCCAGGCGTAACTAAATTTGTACTCGACGAAATATGACATCTGGCCGACCTGGAGCTCAAGCCCAAGAAGCGCTTGTGTCGTTGGGCCTGCGTACTGGTATTCATTTGTCCTCTCGGCCTTCCCCTCCCCGGCAAACCAAACCTCCACGTGTGGGATAGCGAAGCCCGCACCGAGACCAGCGTAAGGGCGGAGACCTGGGATAGGGGTCGTCAATCTAAACATTCCCGTGAAGTAGAGAAGGTTGTGGCCGTGGGTGAACTCCAGACGGTCGAAGATATCCGTCAACCGGATACGAGGTGGCACCGGTTTTCCCTTAAACGTTCCTGACGCCTCGACCTCTTCGATGACTGGATATTTGAGCTTGCGGCCATGAGCGCCCCTGCCAAGCCGTGCGACGGCTTTGTTGTGCAGGAAATCAATCATGAACCCGAAATTATTATGCCACCGCACGTATCGTACACCCCCATCAATCGGGAAGTGGAGTGCGTCGCCATCCCATCCGAGACCCTTCAGCTTAAGGTCCGTGCCATCCGGGCGGGTCACATTGACGTTGCTACGATAATAAATGGGATTACCAACGTAGCCAGCGATGAGAGTTTCCCCGCTGCCAGTCGCATCGGGGGTGCGAACAGATGCGCCACCGGCACCACTATTTCCTGCATTTGGCAACGCCATGTTGACCCAATGCTGAACAGGCACCGCTCGTGAAAAGATCAGAAGACAAAAGATAGCCGCGATAGCTACCACCCGGTCACAGATGCTGAAATTGCCCCTTCGCGTGCCCTTCCACACGATATCTATTATAGCCCCCACCCCGTTTTTTGAGGATAGAAGTCCGGCTTGCGCTTTGTTTGCATCGGTTGATTGCATTGGTTCACTTGGGCAACACGCCCTCAAATGGGGCTCTGATGGTGATCCAGACCGACGTCAGGAAACGCGAATATTGAGAGCGAAATAATGAATCCCTACCCCCGGTGATCTGGAGATCGTTTGAAGTTCTCTTCGCATTCTCTGTTCTCGACTACAAACCCCAGAAAGTCGCAGGTCAGCCTTGATTTGCATCAAAGACACCTCGCCAAGAATATTTGACCCCTTGAGATATTTAGGCATGAGCCAGGGGGGTAGGTGATGATCGATCTGGAGGCTGTCAATACGGCGGATGTTGCGCATAAACCGTTTTCTTATTTCGTTGCCTCAAATGTCTTGTCTCCGTCTTCTTTCGCGGAGGTGAGCCCAGATTTCCCCGCAATCTCCAAGCCCGGCATCTTTCCTTTGAGCGAATTAACGTACGGCCCGGCATTCTCCCAACTGATTGATGATATCCGCAGCCCAGAGTTGCGGGAACTCCTTGGGAGTAAGTTAAATGTCGATCTGTCCGACATGCCACTGATGATCACGGTGCGGGGGCAGTGCCAAAGAAAAGACGGTCGAATTCATACCGACTCAACCGATAAAGTTGTGACCTGCCTGCTCTACTTGAATGAGCCTTGGAAGCAAGATAGCGGGCGGTTGCGCCTGTTGCGGAACGGTCACGATCTAGACGATATGATCGCGGAAGTTCCACCAGACGCCGGCACGCTTGTCGCATTCAAGCGTTCGGACAATTCCTGGCACGGGCACTATCCTTACGAGGGACCGCGCCGCTACATCATGTTCAATTGGGTCCGGTCTGACTCGGCGTTGAACTGGAACGTGGGGCGCCACAAGCTGTCGGCGCGCCTGAAGCGTCTCAATCCGTTCAAATGAGGAGCCCCTAATATGGATCAATCAGCACCAATGATTCCGACGGCACCGCATCTGCACGATGCACTCGCCCGTGCACAGCATGTCGCCACACCTTTCGATTATTGGCTTTTGGAGGATGTACTGCCCACGCACATTATCGATGGGATTGCCGGGCTTCCATTTGATCCTCCGGAAACTGCAATCTTCAATGGTCAGCGTGAAACAAACAATTCCACGCGCGTTTATTTCACGCCGGAGAACCAGGATAAATTCTCTATTTGCCGCGAAACCGCTGCAGCATTCTGGACGGATGAGGTCATGCAGCAGATCGAGAAAATGACGGGTGCTGATCTTAGCAAGGGCCGGTTACGCATTGAATACTGCCAGGATGTCGATGGTTTCTGGTTGGAACCGCATCTCGACATCTCTGTTAAGCTGTTCACGATGCTGGTCTATCTTTCAGGAGAGCCGGAACTGTTCGATGTCGGCACAGACATTTATGACGCTAGCCCCGAACACAATCGCCTTGCCACTGCGTCTTATGAGAAGAACAAAGGGCTTATCTTCATTCCCGGCTTGAATACCTGGCATGGCTTCTCGAAGCGCCCAATCCGAGGGGTGAGGAAATCGATAATTATCAATTGGGTAACGCAGGATTGGCGCGACTCCTGGGAACTATGCTGAGCGAAATGCGCGATCAGAGATGGCCGACATAATCAACGCCCCTTCCACACAGGCGTTCGTTTCTCGTTGAAGGCACGCCGCGCCTCTTTGCTGTCTTCGGAATCAAAGGCGTCGGACACCACCTTCAAGGCCGCTTCCGGTATGTCCTTGAAGTCCATATCCTCGCATTCATACATAAATTTCCGTGAGATGCGTAACGCATGAGGCGACATGGCGGCGATTTCACCCGCTAGTTTCATGGTTTCGCTACGAAGGTCGGCGCGAGGCACCACGCGAGTGATCAGGCCGATGCGCTCGGCTTCGTGGGCGGTGATGGCCTTGCCGGTAAAAATCAGTTCCGCCGCTTTCATGCGACCGATCAGTCGTTGCAAAATCCATACATGCATGCCCGGCGGTATGCCGACATTGGGCACGCCCGGATAGCCAAAACTGGCATCATCGGAAGCAATGATCATATCGCACCCAAACGCCATGGTGCAGGCCCCCTCTCTCGCGAACCCCTGCACCATGGCAATCATCGGTTTACTCAATGCCCGGCAACGCGCAATGTTTTCAACATAAAACAGGCGTAGAAAATCATGTATGGCTTTGGAGTCGAAATCTTGAGCGTATTTCAGGTCCATACCACCGGAAAGCCCCTTGCCGGCACCTTCCAGGATAACCACCCGCACATCTGCGTCCTTATCGGCGACTTCAAGCGCGTCAAAATACTCCAGCGTCATGTCACGGTGGATTAAGTTGAGCGGTGGCCGGTCGAGTGTGATTTCTGCGATGCCATCTGTGACGACATAACGGATGAATTCATAGTTTTCAGTCATGCTTGGCCTTTTAAGTCTGAGGAAATGCAATCATTTCTACGTCGAGTTAAACTCATTTCTTGGCATTTCTTGCTAAGAGAGATTCCCTCTCACGTCATTGCTTGGCTTGGTCATCCGGATTGCCAGGGCCGAGACCGCGCCCAAATTCGAGGACACATATATCACTGCCAGATTATTGAACACGAGGATGCTGAATGATGGATCAATTCTTTGTAAGATCGTAGGCAAGAGATGTTCGGCGATGCAGATGCGGAAGAAGTCACTGCTAGTTAGCAACCCGACAGCACCATCCTTAGTGCCCATTCGCTGTTCGTCCGACGGGACGCTCGCTATTTTCTGGTAATGCGGGCCAAATACACGTCTAGCCCAAATACACGTCTAGCTATGATGATCATCAATAAGTGGGGATGGCTGTGCGAGATTTGCCAAATCTGTGGCATTATCGAGCGTGATCTCCCGCCCTTCGACGCGCACCCCGTAAGATTTCAGCGTTGCAAAAGCCCGTGAAAGGTTTTCCGGCGTCATTCCAAGAAGTCCCGCCAGCGTACGCTTGTCGACATCAAGGCGAAAGGAATTATCAACTCCGAACTCCCGGTGCCGATCGATGATAAAATTGGCAAGACGTTCTGTGCCTGTTCGTAGTTTATGATTCTTCAGGGATTTGATAACGCTACGATAACAAGTCGCTAGTTCAGCAACCATTGACCGCGCAAAAGCCTGATCAACGTCAAACATCATATGAATATTTACAGCCGGTATCATTAGGAGGCGGGATTTATGCGTTGTGCGCGCTGACATGAGGAATTGCGCATCCTTGAACACAGCAGCCAGGATAAAGGTCGACACTGGCCTTACCAACCCCATTGCTGTTTCTCGTCCGTTAGCTCCGGCAAATAGCTCCACACAACCTTCGGTAACGACATAGAGGAAGTCCGCCCGGTCTCCCTCTGTGATCAATTGAACTTGCGGAGGAAATCTCTGAAAATAGGCGAGACGCATCAGTTCATAAAAGTTGCTCTCATCCATGTCCCCGAACAATGACAGGTTACGAATCTGATTGAGCTCATCACTGCGCATTATTGGAAGTATCCTAGTCTCGACTCACAAGAGCGACTAGGACTCAGTAATTGATAATTGTCAATTGCAAGCCGGAAGAAAGACAATATCAAGCAGTGCATTTATCGTTTCTTCGTAGCTATATTTTGCATGCCACACTTGTTTTTCAAAAATACAAGTACGAATTGATTTCGATCAAGAGCATCCAAAGCATAAAGATATTTCGTCCTTCTCGAAGATAGTTACCAGCCAGCGTCTGGCCATCAACAAGAGGGGAGCAGGGATGGACAACCTCCACGGAGTTACGTCATCCGACCAACACCGCGCGCTCGGAATGAGCACTTTTGCATTCAGCGTATGCTTTGCGGTTTGGACCATATTTTCGATCATCGGCGTCAGGATTCAGCAAGACCTCGGCCTCTCGAATACTCAGTTCGGGTTATTGGTCGCGACGCCAATCCTAACGGGTTCATTGAGCCGGATTTTTCTCGGCATCTGGACTGATCAGCACGGTGGCCGGCTTGTTTTCACCCTCGTGATGGTTGCAGCTGCGATCTCAACGTTTCTTCTGTCTACCGTTTCAACCTATCCGATGTTTCTGCTAGCCGCGTTGGGGGTTGGGTTGGCTGGCGGCTCTTTTGCGGTTGGTATTGCCTACATCTCGAAATGGTACCCGCAAGAGCGCCAAGGCATAGCGCTTGGCATCTTTGGCGTCGGCAACATTGGCGCCGCAGTAACCAGCTTTGGCGCTCCATTCCTGTTGGTTGCCTTTGGTTGGGAGCAAACCGCTCAGATCTATTCCGTCGTGCTATTGGTGACAGCACTCATATTTTATTTCACAACGCACGATGATCCCGCTATTGCAGCCCGAAAAGCCAAGGGTGCACAGCCACGCAGTACGTTTCTGGAGCTGGAACCGCTGCGAAATCCGCAGGTGTGGAGGTTTGCGCTCTACTATTTCTTTGTCTTTGGCGCTTTTGTTGCGCTGGCATTGTGGCTGCCGCGGTATCTGATCGGGGTCTATAATCTCGACATCAAGACGGCCGGTATACTGGCAGCATTCTATGCTGTGCCTGCTAGTCTCTTCCGCGCCTACGGTGGGCATCTCTCTGATAAGTACGGCGCGCGTGCCGTGATGTATGCAACGTTCGGTGTCTCTGCGATCGTCTGCTTTCTGCTTTCTTATCCGCCAACCGATTACATCATCCACGGCATCAAAGGTCCGATCAACTTCTCAACGCAGATGGGACTGGTTCCATTCGTCGTCTCCATCTTCATTCTTGGCTTCTTCATGAGCTTGGGCAAGGCGGCGGTCTATAAGCACATTCCAGTCTACTATCCCAATCACGTCGGTTCGGTTGGTGGTCTCGTCGGCATGGTCGGCGGACTGGGTGGCTTCATCTTGCCCATTACCTTCGGGGTGATGAATGACCTCACCGGTATTTGGACGAGCTGCTTCATGCTGCTGTTTGCCATCGCGGCGGTGTCCATCGTCTGGATGCATTTCTCAATTCTTGCGATGGAGCGGGAAGCTCGGCAAAAACTTGGCGTCGACAACTTGCCGCAATTGCCCGAAATGCAGGCAATCCACGAGCCTTCTCAGCATGCATCGCTGGCTGGCGTTATCGAGGATTGGCGGCCTGACGATGATGATTTCTGGGAAACTAAAGGTCGAGCTATAGCGCAGCGGAATTTATGGATTTCGATCCCTGCACTATTGCTGGCCTTCTCAGTCTGGCTCGTCTGGAGCGTTGTCGTTGCCAAGTTGCCATCTATTGGCTTCAAGTACACAACCGACCAGCTGTTCTGGCTGGCAGCCCTGCCGGGCTTGTCGGGCGCAACATTGAGGATCTTTTATTCTTTCATGGTGCCAATCGTCGGGGGGAGATTGTGGACGACGCTAACCACCGCGTCCCTAATGATCCCCGCATTCGGCATCGGTTATGCGGTGCAGAATCCGGAGACGCCGTACCTGATCTTCCTTGTGCTGGCGCTGCTTTGTGGCCTGGGTGGTGGCAACTTTGCCTCATCAATGGCCAACATCAGCTTCTTCTATCCGAAGTCTGAAAAAGGTAACGCCCTGGCTCTCAACGCAGGCCTCGGTAACGCGGGCGTCAGTGTCATGCAGTTCCTGGTGCCGATCGTCATAACGACGAGTGTATTCGGCGCCATGGGCGGGGAACCTCAGGTCGTCAACGAGACCACCAAGTTATGGATCCAGAATGCAGGCTTCATTTGGATACCATTCTTGTTGATCGCCACCGTCGCGGCCTGGCTGGGGATGAACGATATCGCCTCGGCACGTGCCTCCTTTAAAGAACAATCGGTCATCTTCCAACGCAAACATAACTGGGTCATGTGCTGGCTCTACACTGGGACGTTTGGTTCGTTCATCGGCTACTCTGCTGGCTTCCCGCTGTTGGCCAAGACCCAGTTTCCTGAAGTCAACTCTCTCCAGTTCGTCTTCCTGGGTCCACTCGTTGGCGCGCTTTCACGGGCGGCAACGGGCTGGGTCTCTGACAAGTACGGCGGTGCCCGCGTGACCTTCTGGACATTCGTCCTGATGATTGCGGCTGTCGGTGGTGTCCTCTACTTCCTTGGCATCAAAGAACAGCCTGGCGCGTTCTGGGGCTTCTTTGCAATGTTCATGGTGCTGTTCTTTGCAACCGGCATTGGCAACGCTTCGACCTTCCAAATGATCCCGGTAATGATGCACTCCGAGGTCGGCCGGTTGATGCCCCAGTTGCCTGTCGCCCAGCGTATTCGCCAGGCAGAGAAGGAATCTGCTGCCATCATCGGCTTCACATCAGCAATCGCAGCATACGGCGCCTTCTTCATCCCGAAGAGCTACGGCACGTCTATTGCGATGACGGGCGGACCATCCGCAGCGTTATGGGCCTTCATGTTCTTCTATGCCACCTGCGCAGTTACGACTTGGTGGTTCTATACGCGGCCTGGCGGTCTCCTGCATGACATAGAGCGCGGCATAAACACTGCATCTCCAGATACGCAACCTGCGAAATAGAGGCAATCATGAGCCATTTTTTAGATCGCCTTACCTTTTTCCAGCGGCCGTCAGAGTCTTTCTCTGGCGGCCACGGAGTGACCACGAATGAAGATCGCCGTTGGGAGGATGGCTACCGCAAGCGTTGGCAGCACGATAAAATTGTCCGGTCAACACATGGTGTAAACTGCACCGGCTCATGTTCTTGGAAAATTTATGTCAAAGGCGGCATCGTCACCTGGGAGACCCAGCAGACTGACTACCCGCGCACCCGCCCTGATCTACCAAACCACGAACCGCGTGGGTGCGCTCGTGGCGCTAGCTTTAGTTGGTATCTTTATTCCAACAACCGCGTGAAGTATCCGCTTGTCCGCAAGCGCCTCATGAAGCTGTGGCATGATGCACGACAAACCATGCCGCCGGTCGCCGCCTGGGCTTCGATTGTCGAGGACCCGGTCAAGCGTGCTTCCTACACTAAGAAACGTGGGCATGGCGGTTTTGTGCGTGGCGACTGGGATGAAGTTACAGAGATGATTGCCGCGGCGAATGCCTACACGGCCAAGACCTACGGCCCTGATCGTGTGTTCGGGTTTTCCCCCATCCCTGCCATGTCAATGGTCTCTTATGCAGCCGGATCGCGCTACCTGTCCTTGTTGGGCGGTGTCTGTATGTCCTTTTATGACTGGTATTGCGACCTGCCTCCGGCATCGCCTCAAACCTGGGGCGAGCAGACCGACGTTCCAGAATCAGCTGATTGGTACAACTCCGGCTTTATTATTCTGTGGGGGTCAAACGTTCCGCAGACCCGCACACCGGATGCCCACTTCTATACAGAGGCTCGCTACCGTGGCGCCAAGAGCGCCGTGATCTGCCCAGACTATTCGGAAGCCTCAAAATTCGCCGACATGTGGCTAGCGGTTAAACAAGGCACCGATGCTGCATTGGCGATGGCCATGGGGCACGTAATCCTGCGTGAGTTCCATACTGATAGGACGGTTCCATACTTCGAGGACTATACCCGTAAATATACCGACATGCCCATGCTGGTCCGCATGGTCAAGCAGGGTGATCACTACGTGCCCGAGCGCCTGCTGCGCACATCGGACTTCGATGGTGCCTTAGGCGAAACTAACAATCCAGAATGGAAAACGGTTGCCTACGATGAGGCTAATGACGACACCATCGTCGTGCCGAATGGCTCTGTTGGCTTCCGCTGGGGAGAGCAGGGCAAGTGGAACCTTGAAGAGAAAGAAACAGGCGGCAAAGACACCCGGCTTCGACTCTCTCTTGCAGATACGAAAGATGAGATCGCCGCCGTCGGCTTCCCCTACTTCGGCAATCGCGAGCATGATCATTTTGAAGGCACTGACCATCCGAGCGTTCTCGTGCGCAACGTGCCGGTCAAAAAACTAAAACTTGCAGAAGGCGAGACGCTGGTTGCTTCCGTCTACGATTTATTCGTCGCCAACTATGGCATTGATCGCGGTTTTGGCGGCAACCACACAGCCACCAGCTACGACGAGATGGAACCCTACACGCCGGCTTGGGCCGAAAAAATCACCGGCGTCCCACGTGACCAGATCATTCAGGTTGCGCGTGAATTCGCATTGAACGCCGAGAAAACCAATGGCCGATCGATGATCATCATCGGTGCTGCAATGAACCATTGGTACCATTGTGACATGAACTATCGCGGCGTGATCAACATGCTGGTGATGTGTGGTTGCGTCGGCCAGTCCGGTGGTGGTTGGTCACACTACGTCGGCCAGGAAAAACTAAGGCCGCAGGCAGGTTGGTTGCCGCTCGCCTTTGGGCTTGATTGGGGGCGTCCACCACGACAACAGAACTCCACATCCAGTTTTTACGCGCATTCGGATCAGTGGCGTTACGAGACGCTGGATGTGAAGGAAATCCTGTCGCCAACAGCACCGGCAGGCCCCTGGGATGGCGCACTTATTGACTATAACGCCCGCGCTGAACGGATGGGTTGGCTGCCCTCGGCACCGCAACTTGAGACCAATCCGCTGGAGGTCGCCAAACAGGCCGCTGCATCCGGCAAAGAACCCAAAGACTTTGTCGCGGATGCCTTGAAGTCGGGCGATCTGAAGATGTCATGTCACGATCCGGATAACCCGAAGAACTGGCCGCGCAACATGTTTGTTTGGCGCTCCAATTTACTTGGTTCATCGGGCAAGGGACACGAGTATTTCCTCAAGCATTTGCTTGGCACCAGCCATGGCGTGATGGGTAAGGATCTGGGCGAGACAGGGCTCTCTAAACCGCAAGATGTCACTTGGCATGATGAGGCCCCGGAGGGAAAGCTCGACCTCCTTGTCACGCTCGATTTCCGCATGTCAACGACGTGCGTCCTGTCTGATATCGTTTTACCGACCGCGACTTGGTACGAGAAGGACGACCTCAACACCTCTGACATGCATCCCTTCATTCATCCGCTGACAGGGGCGGTTGATCCGTCGTGGGAGGCAAAGTCAGATTGGGATATCTACAAGGCAATCGCCAAGAAGTTCTCAGACGTTGCCCCGGAAGTGTTGGGGGTCGAACAGGATGTCGTCCTGACGCCGATCATGCACGACACGCCCGCTGAGATCGCCCAGGCGCTTGACGTCAAGGACTGGAAGAAGGGTGAGTGCGAACCTATCCCCGGTAAAACCATGCCTTCCGTGACTGTGGTTGAGCGCGATTATCCCAATCTTTATAAGCGCTTCACCTCGGTTGGGCCGCTCATGGCTAAGCTCGGCAATGGCACCAAGGGTATCACCTGGAATACCGAGCATGAAATCGACTTCCTCAAGGAGCTCAACGGCGAGGTCCAGGAGGACGGCCCAACAAAGGGATTGGCTAAGATCGAAACGGCCATTGATGCATGCGAGATGATCCTGTCATTGGCACCGGAAACAAATGGCGAGGTCGCGGTAAAAGCATGGGAGTCACTCTCCAATTTCACAGGCCGCGAGCACACCCATCTGGCATTGCCCAAAGAAGATGAGAAGATCCGCTTCCGCGACGTTGTAGCCCAGCCGCGGAAGATCATTTCATCGCCGATCTGGTCGGGGCTTGAATCGGAAAAGGTCTGCTACAATGCGGGCTATACTAACGTGCATGAATTGATCCCCTGGCGCACGCTGACCGGTCGACAACAACTCTACCAGGATCATTTGTGGATGCGGGCGTTCGGTGAGGGGTTCTGCGTTTATCGGCCGCCAATTGACACCCACACCATTCAGCCGGTTATCGATAAGAAGCCAAATGGTGAAAAACAGATCATCCTGAATTTCATTACACCGCACCAGAAATGGGGCATCCACTCAACCTATACCGACAATCTAATGATGCTGACGTTATCGCGGGGTGGACCAATCGTTTGGCTCAGTGAAACGGACGCAGCCAAAGTCGGCATCGTCGATAACGATTGGGTCGAAGCCTACAACACCAATGGCGCCTTGGTGGCCCGGGCGGTGGTCTCACAACGTATCAAGGAGGGTACGATCTTCATGTATCACGCCCAGGAGAAGATCGTGAACGTGCCAGGGTCCGAGATGACCGGCAAGCGCGGCGGTATCCACAACTCGGTCACCCGCACAGTAGTCAAGCCGACGCATATGATCGGTGGCTACGCCCAGCAGTCGTATGGCTTCAACTACTACGGCACAATTGGCACCAACCGGGACGAATTTGTCATCGTGCGCAAAATGTCTGAGATCGATTGGCTTGAACGGGAAGATAATTCAACCCCAACCCCAACGGTTCCGACGAAGGAGGCCGCAGAATGAAAATCCGCGCACAAGTTGGAATGGTTCTGAACCTCGACAAATGTATCGGTTGCCATACTTGCTCGGTCACCTGCAAGAACGTTTGGACGAACCGGGAAGGCGTGGAGTATGCTTGGTTCAATAACGTCGAAACCAAGCCAGGCATTGGTTACCCTAAGGATTGGGAAAACCAGAAGCGCTGGAACGGTGGTTGGAAACGGAAATCCAACGGCAAGATCGAACCTAAGATCGGCGGCAAGTGGCGGGTGCTCGCCAAGATCTTTGCCAATCCGGATCTTCCGGAGATCGACGATTATTACGAGCCTTTCACATTTGATTACGACCACCTCCAGAACGCACCGGAATTAGAGGCAACGCCGACTGCACGGCCGCGCTCGTTGATCACCGGCGAGCGAATGGAGAAAATCGAGTGGGGCCCGAATTGGGAGGAAATCCTGGGTGGTGAATTCTCCAAACGCTCGAAAGACTATAACTTCGAAGGCGTCCAGAAGGAGATGTACGGCCAGTTCGAAAACACCTTCATGATGTACCTGCCGAGGTTATGCGAGCATTGCCTCAATCCTGCCTGCGTCGCGGCCTGCCCATCTGGTGCAATATACAAACGCGAAGAAGATGGCATCGTCCTGATTGACCAGGATAAATGTCGCGGCTGGCGCATGTGCGTCAGTGGCTGCCCCTATAAAAAGATTTACTATAATTGGTCGAGCGGTAAATCTGAGAAATGCATCTTCTGCTATCCGCGCATTGAGGCTGGCGAACCCACAGTCTGTTCTGAGACCTGTGTCGGGCGCATCCGCTACCTTGGCGTCATGCTCTACGATGCCGACCAGATCGAGGCAGCAGCCAGCATCAAAGACGATGAAGATCTCTACGAAGCACAGCTTAAGATGTTCCTCGATCCTAATGATCCGGATGTGATCAAGCAGGCACGAGCGGACGGCGTCCCTGAGGCATGGCTTGAGGCTGCAAAAAAGTCTCCGGTCTGGAAGATGGCAATGGAATGGAAGGTTGCCTTCCCACTCCATCCCGAATATCGGACACTACCGATGGTCTGGTACGTGCCACCGCTGTCGCCAATTCAATCTGCTGCGGAAGCTGGCAAGATGGGAACAGATGGCGCTATGCCGGACGTGCGCTCGCTCCGTATTCCACTGAAGTATCTCGCCAATCTTCTCACCGCCGGCGACGAAGAACCGGTGGCGCTGGGCCTGGAACGGATGCTCGCGATGCGGGCCTACATGCGGGCGAAAACCGTTGACGGTGTGATTGATGAGGTGACACCAAAACAGGTTGGCCTGGAGCCGCACCAAATCGACGAGATGTACAAAATTATGGCGATCGCCAACTATGAGGATCGCTTTGTCATTCCGACAGCTCACCGGGAATTCGATGAAAATGCTTACGATCTGAGGGGGGGGTGCGGGTTTTCGTTTGGCAATGGCTGCTCGGATGGGCAAACAGGAACTGGTTTGTTCGGCGGCCCTGGCAAACAAAAAACTCTGATGGAGGTCAAGTAATGCAGAAAACACTAAAAGTCCTATCCGCATTACTCAACTATCCATCGGCCGAAATGAAGGCAGCCGTGCCGGAGATGCGTGCCGCGATAGAGGCCGAAAATGTCCTGCCGCGGCAGCAAATGGTTGGCCTCAAACGCATCTTGCAAGAGTTCGAAACGAACGATTTGTTCGATTTGCAGGAGCGCTACGTTCTGCTGTTTGATCGAACGAGATCGCTATCGCTGCATCTGTTTGAGCATGTGCATGGCGACAGCCGCGACCGTGGCCAGGCGATGGTCGATCTACAACAACTCTATGAACAACACGGCTTGGTCTTCGCGAGCAAAGAGTTGCCGGATTACCTCCCGCTGTTTCTGGAATTCGCCACCACCATTCCAGACGCCGAAGCACGCGAATTGCTCTCAGAGCCCTTGCACATATTTGAAGCGATGCGCTTGCGGCTGAAGAAGCGTCAGTCGGCTTACGAAGCTATATTCTTCTGTCTGCAAAGTCTTGCGAAAGGAAAGGTTAGCCAGTCCGCCGTTAAGGACATGATGAAGGGACCTGACCCCGATGCAAATGACCTAGAGGCGCTTGATGCGGCCTGGGAGGAGGAGGAAGTGCGCTTTGGCCCTGAGGCCGCGCAATGCGGGCAAGATAACCTGGCGGAAAAGTTGCGGGCTGGTTTGCGACCTGCGCCTGGCATCGTATTGCCCGAGCAACGCCAAACGATCATCACCCATTCCCCATCAAGCCGCACCTGAGGAGGCCTGTGTTATGCACGATGTCATCAATCACATCGTCTTCGGTTGGTATCCCTATCTAGCACTCACAGTCTTCCTGCTTGGGAGCCTCATTCGGTTTGACCGTGAGCAATACACCTGGAAAACGGGATCAAGCCAGCTCTTGCGCCGCCGTCAGTTGATGGTCGGTTCAAACCTGTTCCACGTTGGAATACTGATAATCTTTGTGGGCCATCTCGTTGGCCTTCTGACGCCCATTGCAATCTTCGATGCAATCGGCATTAGTCATGGCTTCAAACAACTCATGGCCATTGTCGTTGGCGGCGTTGCCGGACTAGCCTGCCTGATTGGCATCGCATTGCTGACCCATCGTCGACTGGTTGACAGTCGCATCCGGGTGAACTCAACCTTCGGCGATATGTTCATCCTGCTGCTGCTGTTCGCCCAGCTACTACTCGGCCTCGCGACAATTTTCGTTTCATTGGAGCATCTCGACGGTTACGAGATGGTGAAATTCATGAATTGGGCGCAAGGCATTCTGACACTCCAGGCGGATGCTTGGAAATTCGTTGCCGACGTGCACCCCATTTTCAAGGCGCATCTTTTCCTCGGCATGACCATCTTCCTGGTCTTCCCCTTTACCCGGCTCGTGCATGTTTGGAGCGCGCCGATCTGGTATCTCGGTCGGCGCGGCTACCAAGTCGTGCGCACGCGCAAGAGCCAGACACGTAGCCAAACACGTAGCTAGACATGCGGAGTGAGCTAATGACATCTCTTCTCAATAGAGTTCCCCGGCAGGAACCGCGGTTGCCGGTTATGGTCAACGGTGTCGAAATTCCCTACGACGAGATTGCTCGGGAGGTTCAATTCCACCCGGCATCATCCCCGCTTGAGGCCTGGCAGGCGGCGGCACACGCACTAACCGTCCGCGCGTTACTGTTGCAAGAAGCCGACAGGCTCCGGCTCATTCCTGAACCGGCACCCGATGCGGATGGCTTGCCTGAGACCGACGATGAGGCATTGATCCGGCAGGTCATCGAGCAGGAAGTGGCTGTCCCGAGCGCGACTGAAGAGAATTGCCGGCGTTATTATGAGCTGAACCGTGCTCGGTTTCGCGCACCGGCAATTACCGAGGCCTCACATATATTGCTCAGTGCTGTGAAGTCCGAGGCCGAAACTTATGCGGCTCGCCGCGCCGAGGCGGAATGCCTCATTATCTCCCTGGCTCAAGACCCGACGGGCTTTGCAAAATTGGCGCGCGATGTGTCCGACTGTCCATCCGCCGCCCAAGGGGGTAATCTCGGTCAGCTCTCATTAGGCCAAACCACGCCAGACTTTGAAGCCGCCATGGATAAAATGGATCCCGGTGAGATCAGCTCGGAACCGGTCGAAAGCCCCTATGGCTTTCATATCATTCACCTTGAACGCCGCATCGAAGGTCGCGACTTGCCCTTTGATGCCGTAAAAACGCGGATTGCGAACTACCTTGTAGATCGGGTTGAGCGGACTGCGGTGGCGCAGTACTTGGCCCGTCTTGTCGCCGCAGCCGACATCACAGGCGTTGAAATAGGTATCGAGGCCCACTCAACTGCAAATCGCACCACGATGCAATAATCCGGCTCATCAAGCAGCACTCTGAGGGCGCCCATCGTAGGCAGGGCAAGTGGGCGCCACTACAATACACCCTCGGCCTTGAGCGACTTTATCTCGGCCTCATCCATGCCGATCTCGGACATGACCGATTCAAGATCACTGGCGAGGGCGGGCGCGCAGTTGGCTAGAGGTGCAACGCCCGGCAAACGGATCGCAGGTCCGGTTGTCGTCAAACGAGTGCCATCAGGCGTATCATAAGAAATAATCTGCCCGGTGGAGCGCGCGAACGTACTGTCCATGGCGCTGGCAATGTCATTAACAGGCGCGGCCGGAACGCAACCTGCAAAAACCTTCATCCATTCGCTTGTCGTGCGTTCGCTCAGCAGGTCGTCAAGTAGATCTGTTAACCGGTCTCGATTACGTAGCCGGTCGGCAAAGGTTGCGTATTCGGGGTCTGAACCGAGATCAGGCCGGCCAATCGCCTTGCACAGTTCCGGCCAGAACTTCTCCTTATTGCACATGATAAAGATCCAGCCATCTTTTGTCCGGTAGAGCTGGCTTGGCGTCAGGTTGGGATGTGCGGATCGTTTCGCGCGGCCGGTATTGAGGCCGGCGGTCAGATACCAAGTCCCAAGATAACAAACATTCGCCATCGCCGCGTCAAATAGGCTGACATCGTAATCACCTCCTTTTCCGCTCGCACGCGCACCGATGATGCCCGATGCAACTGCGATTGCTGCCTGCAGGCCGGTCGAGAGATCAACCAGTGAAAGGCCCATTCGCGAAGGCGGGCCATCCGGCTCACCCGTTACCGAGAGATAACCACATTCAGCCTGCATGAGATAGTCGTATCCCGGCCAGCCAGCGCGTTCATTGTCTCGGCCGAACGCAGAGAGATGCACGCAAACGATGCGTTCATTCACTGCCTGAAGAGCATCGTATGTGAGGCCGAGCTTCTCGGGCAGATCCCCCCTCAGGTTATTGAATACGGCGTCCGCCGTCGCCACCAGGCGGTGAAGCACTTCGCGGCCTTTGGGATGTTTCAGATCGAGCGTGATGCTGCGCTTGTTCCGATTGAACGCCTGATGGAACATGCTGTCGCCTTGCGGCAGCGGATCTTGAGGGTGACGAACATGCCGGCCGACATCACCGCCTTCCGAAGCATTCTCGATTTTGATGATCTCAGCACCAAGATCCGCGAGCTGCATGGTGCCGAACGGTCCGGCACCATATTGCTCAACTGAAATGATGCGCACGTCTTTGAGTGGAAACGCCATCGGGAACGCCTATATCGGGTTTCGGGCGACAATCTGGCGCGCAATGATAATGCGTTGAAGTTCGTTGGTGCCCTCGCCGATGCAGAGGAGAGGCGCATCGCGATAGAGACGTTCAACCTCGAACTCTGTTGAATAACCGTATCCGCCATGGATTCGCATGGCCTCTGTCGCGTTCTCCAGCGCTGTCTCGGTCGCGAACAATTTGGCCATTCCAGCCTCCATGTCACATCGTTGTCCGGCATCGAGCGCTCTCGCAGCAGCCAAGGTCAGGAGCCGCGATGCCTCCACCCGCGTTGCCATGTCGCCAAGTTTGAGTTGGATCGCCTGATGTTCCGCGATGGGGCGCCCGAATGTCTCCCGCTGCTGCGCGTAAGCCACGGCCAGATCAAGCGCCCGCTTGCCCACGCCGACTCCCCTCGCCGCAACATTTATGCGACCGAGTTCGAGCCCGCCAATCGCCTGTTTCAGGCCAAGTCCTTCAACGCCACCAATCAGTCTGTCCGCTGGAATGCGATAGTCCTCAAAAATCAGTTCAGCTGAATCGATACCCTTATAGCCAAGCTTCTCCAGTTTGCGGCTGACACTAAATCCCTCACCTTTTTCCGCAAGGAAGAGGCTCATGCCCCTGTGGCGCGGTTCCGCATCAGGATCGGTTTTCACAAGGAGCGCAAAGCAGGTTCCGTAAATGCCATTCGAGATCCAGGTCTTGGTGCCGTTGACAACGTAATCGTCGCCATCCCGCCGCGCTGTGGTGCGAACGGCTTGAAGGTCGGTGCCACAGTTGGGCTCGGTAAGCGCGAGCCCCCCACGCACTTCGCCCGACGCAAACTTTGGCAACCACTCTGATTTTTGCTCTGGCGTGCCAAAGCGCATGACCGCATTGGCCATTATCAAATGGGAGTTGAATATGCCTGAAATGGACATCCAGCACTCAGTAACACGCTCGACAATCTTGGCGTAGGTGGTGACTGGCAATCCCAGGCCGCCATACTCCTCCGGTATGATTGATCCGAACAGGCCAAGTTTCTTCATGCCCTCGACAATGTCTGCGGGGTATTCATCCGCACGCTCCAGCGCCATGGCATAGGGTGCGATGTCGCGCACAACAAACTTGTCAACCGCGTCCAGGATCTGGGTTTCTAGTTCCATGCTCTCTGGTGTCTTGGATTCACTCATCGTCTCATCTCCTCCCGCTTCGGTTGCGGCTCTCAATACGTATCAGTCTTGTCTTCAACGGCATGCCCACGCATTGGCATCAACATTGAGCGGCTGAAGGTCATGAACACCGTGCCGTCCTGCGTCTTGCCCTTGGTTTCCATAGTCACAATGCCCTGATGCGGGCGTGACCGAGATTCACGCTTCTCAAGCACTTCGGATTCCGCGTAGATGGTATCTCCAATGAACACTGGCGCGACCAGCTTAATGTCCGACCAGCCAAGGTTGGCGATTGCCTTCTGGCTCGTATCCGAAACTGACATTCCGGTTACCACTGACAAAGTGAAAGCACTGTTGACCAGCGGCTTTCCAAACTCGCTGTGTTTTGCATACTCGGTGTCGAAGTGGAGCGGATGCGTGTTCATTGTCAGCAAGGTAAACCAGACGTTGTCGGCTTCCGTGATCGTTCGGCCCGGACGATGCTC
>Ga0209345_10002708_pt1 | contig 19131 bp, 17 predicted proteins | sample Cruoilmetagenom7_FD_187294 | JGI IMG/M metagenome (GOLD analysis project Ga0209345, IMG submission 187294) | Oil polluted marine microbial communities from Coal Oil Point, Santa Barbara, California, USA - Sample 7 (SPAdes) (version 2) | ecosystem: Environmental > Aquatic > Marine > Oil seeps ... | reverse complement strand
CCATTTGTTCTCCCACGGTGCCCCTGGGAACCTCCCGCTTGCGTATTACTTTATGTGCAGAACACAGCGAGCAAGAAGTGGACAGTTTATTGGAAGCCATTGATAAGACGTTGGCAGAGTGTAGGAATGTTGAAGTATGAATATTTCTACCACAGAGCAGATGTTATCGATTGGTGCGGGTTCCCCATCAACTCGATCCTTAGCTGAGCTTTCAACTCAGTCTTCAATCCAAGTCCCAACTGAACTCTCAACTGAAGAGCTAGCTAAAAATGGGAAGCTGCTCGCCACTCATGAATACCCTTGTGTAGGCCAACCCATCCAGGTAGAACCGCTGGTGTTAATTCATGGCTGGGGCTGTGACAGTGGTATTTGGCAGGCTGTATTGCCTGAGCTCACACAGCATTTAAATGTAATCGCTATTGATTTGCCTGGATTTGGGCAGAGTGACTTTTTTCGGTTTGAAGGAGATTTTCAGCTCAGCTTAGAAGACTGCCTTGAAAGCACTTTAAACAGTATTCTGGCCGTGTTGCCTAACAACTGCAGTTTGCTTGGTTGGTCTTTGGGCGGAATGTTATCAACAGTATTAGTTAGCCGTTACCCCCAGCGTTTTAATAATTTTATTACCATTGCCAGCAACCCTTGCTTTGTTCAGCAGAGGGGTTGGCTGTCGGCCATGCCGAAAAAAACCTTTAATAGTTTTTACGAATTATTTAAGCAGCAATCTGCATTGTGCCTCAAGCGCTTTTATGGGCTTCAATGTCAGAGTGATCAACATGAGAGAGATGCGCTTAAATTTTTAAAAGAAATTGTTAGCAAAGAAAAAGAAAAGGGCGCTGATAAAGGCCATTTGGCTTGGTCTCGCGGATTAGAATTACTTGCAGAAATTGATAATCGCGATGCCATAAAATCTCTGGAGGTTTGTGGGCTACATCTATACGGTGAATCAGATCAGCTGGTACCTGTAGCTACGGCCCAGGCACTGAAAGACTTGAACTCGCTGCAACAAGTGGATGTATTGGAATCCACTTCTCATGTGCCTCAACTCAGTTGCCCTGATCTGTTGGTTCCGAAAGTGCTGGGATTTATAAAACGGAAAAGCTATCACCCTAATGAGCGTTATCATCTAGATAAACAACGGGTAGCAAAATCCTTTAGCCGTGCGGCCAAAAGTTATGATTCAGTGGCTAGGTTACAGCGGCAGGTGGGACAACATTTATTGAGTTTTTTGCCTGATTGTATACTCCTTAATCAAATGCTTTCTAGTCAAATTCTCGATCTAGGTTGTGGTACAGGTTATTTTACTGAGCTGTTAGCGAATAAATACTTGTCAGGTAAAAGTGGTAACCCTAAACTGATAGGTGCTGACCTTGCTGAGGGTATGTTGGCTTTTGCTAATACGAAATGTAATGCATCAGTAACTTGGTTATGTGGTGATGCAGAAAGCTTACCTCTAGCTGATAATTCTGTAGATCTTATTTTTTCAAATTTAGCATTTCAGTGGTGTGAGAAACTGCCTATTTTGGCCGCTGAAATTACTCGTGTACTGAAGCCGGGTGGTACTTTGGCATTTACCTCCTTGGGCAGTAAAACTCTTTGTGAGCTTCGAGAATCATGGGCAGAAGTTGATGATTACGTACACGTTAATCATTTTATGCCAGCCGAGAGTTGGCGGCAGGCCTTTTCCCAGGCCGGTTTGGATACCCAACATTTTGATGTTGACCATTGCCAGCTAGATTACCGCGATCTGAGGCATCTAACTGATGAGCTAAAAGGGCTAGGCGCGCATAATGTGAATTCGGGACAGAAAAGAGGTTTAACCGGCCCTGAACAGATTCGAGCTTTAATCCAGGCTTACGAAAAATATCGTAATACTGATGGGCAATTACCCGCTACCTGGGAAGTTATCTACGGAGTAGCTACGCTCAATGTCTAAGGCTTATTTTATTACCGGCACGGGAACAGATGTGGGGAAGACGTTAGTGGCCTCCGGGTTATTGGCGGCGGCTTCCCAGCAGGGTTTAAGTACTGTCGGTATGAAACCAGTAGCTGCGGGATGTGAACCCACTAGTGAAGGGTTACGGAATAACGACGCATTGCAATTACTAGCCCAGAGTAATTTGAACGTTAGTTACGAACAGATAAATCCAGTAGCGCTAGAGCCTGCTATTGCTCCCCATATTGCTGCAGCCAAAGCTGATCGTCGTTTAAGTGTGGATCGTTTGGCAGGGTTTTATCGGGGCTTGATGATGCAACGTCCTGACTTTGCTGTGGTAGAGGGTGCTGGTGGCTGGAAGGTTCCGCTAAACCGGCGGGAAACCTTTGCTGACTTGGCTAAAACGATGCAGTTGCCAGTGGTATTGGTTGTGAGCATGGAGCTGGGTTGTATCAACCATGCGCTATTGACTGCTGAGGCCATTCAGCGTGACGGTCTTACTTTGGCTGGTTGGGTTGCTAATCAGGTAGTTACAGACATGGACTGCTATCAAGAAAACCTAGAGACCTTGCAACACTGGATTCCCTGCCCCATGATTGCAGAAATACCCTTTTTGCCAAGGGCCGAAGCCGAAGAAGTGGTAAAATTTATCAACTTAGCTAGCCTTTTGAACTAGAATTAGCGCATAGGCACTGAACCAGAGAGTAATGCAGTATGGGTATGCGAGGCGAAGAAGAATACAGTGAAGAAGATCTGGCCAGAATTAATGAAGTGATTAACTCTGGTATTCATTCCATAGAGCGCAAACCGTTCCGTTTTCGTTTGTTATTTCTGTGGTGGATTGTGGTTGCCGGTTTAGGTGCTGCTAGTTGGTATGCAGCTAAATTGGCGGGTGTGATCTGATAGTTATCAGTAATCTAATATTAATTTATCGCGACTAAATTTTTTTGGATAAGTTGTGACAAATTAAGAGCTCCTCAGGTTTACTGGGGAGCTCTTATATTTTCAATCAAAGAATAAATTAAACATCTTTAACTCGAACCATCAGTTTGCCGGTATTTGCTCCGGTGTAGAGCTTCTTAACAGATTGTAAGGCGGTCTCAAGGCCGTCTGATACATCCAGACGAATTTGAAGTTTACCGTCGGCCATCCATTGGGTTAAAGCTTCAATCGCCTCTGGGTAGCGATCCATATAATCCAAAATAATAAAGCCTTGGATTTTTATCCTGTGCATTAGCACTAAGCCGTAATTGTAAGGGCCAGGTACGGGTTCTGTAGCGTTGTATTGGGAAATCAGTCCACAGGTTGGAATACGCCCAAAGAGATTCATTTTTTCCAAACAGGCATCGAGCATTTTTCCGCCAACATTATCGAAGTAAACATCAATACCATTGGGACATGTGCGTGTAAGTGCTTCTGGTACATCTTCAGTTTTGTAGTTAATCGCTTCGTCAAACCCAAGGTCTTCAGTAATCCATCGGCATTTTTCATCAGTCCCTGCCAACCCAACGACATGGCAGCCTTTAATTTTGGCAATTTGACCAACAAGGGAGCCGACAGCTCCAGCAGCGGTAGAGACAACAACAGTTTCTCCCAGTTTTGGCTCGCCGATATCAAGCAGGCAGAAGTAGGCAGTTGGGCCGACTAGGGCTAAAGAACCAAAAGCATCAATGACAGGAACATCGCCGGTGTCGCCCAAAAGGCCAACAGTTTCAGGCGTGCCAATTTGATAGTCAGCCCAGGTACCGATACCGCTAACAATATCGCCTTCTTCAAAAGCGGGAGAGTTACTTTTAATGACTGTGCCGCAAACGATACCTCGCATGGCCTCGCCCAATCCGACGGGTGGCATGTACTGTTCTATATCACTCATCCATATGCGGTTGGTAGGGTCTAGAGATAGATAGTTGAGCTGGAATAAGCATTCGCCTTCACTAGGTTCTGGAATGGTTTCATTCTCTAAGCTGAGGACATCATCGGTTATATCACCTACAGGGCGTTTACGCAGGCGCCATACGCGGTTACTTTCGGACATACATTTTTCCTCATTTAGATTTTTGAAAAAACATTGTATTTATAACAATGAACATAAATAGGCAGATAATATATAAGCCAAGATAGAGATGCCGGCCATTAATCTATCTAATAATAAATAGATCGTATTTTACGTAGCCTTCATCACCGAATTGAATTTCAACCATCTTACAAATGGTTTGAACATCATTGAGCCATACATATTTTTCAGAGGATGTTTGGAAAGTTGGTGCAGCAATAAAGTAGGGGATATCTTTGTCGGTTAGTAGCTCGCCATTATTAAGGCGCTCAGCACTTTCTTCCGAGTTTTTAATAATGCCATTGTAGGAAATATAAATATGGGCGCCGTCATCGGTTTGAATCAGCCCCCGAACATCTAGACGAAATACACCAGATGGCATTATGCGTAGCCAATCAGCACCAGGGGAAATAAATTTTCCGCTAATACCTTTGCCTTTAACCCAGCCGCCAGGGCGAACATTAACAATCATCATTCCGTCATCAATGGCAACGGGTGGGTCTAATGGTGCTAAGTAGGTGAATAAATATTCGGTTGTTAATTCGGTAGTTGGTTCAGACGAATGATCATATTTCATGGGTTACTCCTGGATTATTTTTTATAATGTCTGTCCGTAGATTAAATTGTCCATAATGTATTTAGTCTACGATAGTAGACGGATCATAGGTGTCATAGCAAAAGGCTTTTGTGACTGATTGGATTTAGTTGATAGTTTGTCAATTTTGAGTGGTTTTAGCCACTACTACATTCACTTCAACGCGGTTACTGCAACGTTAACGAATGAGCTTAATCCATTCTCCAGTTTTTGGTTCACCTGCAGGGTAATAGCCATTGATAATTCGCAACTCATCCTCGCCATATTTACCCAACTTCAGATGATTAGCGAGCCGAGAGAAACTAGTATTTTTTGTAGCTTTAACATAGTGGATAGTTTTGGGTTTTCTCGCTTTTAAACTGCGTTTTGAGATTGGTCGAAAACTTCTAACAATATTGAGAAAGTCTTTGTTGGCTTTTTTTTCATCGGCATTTGAATCAATTTCACCTCTAAAAATATAGGCCATTCGGCCGTAATAAATGACGGCAATACGCTGATCTGGTAGCCCTTTTACTGGGACAAACCCCGTATGTCCTCTTAGGCGCGACTGCATAAAAGCTTCTGCTTTTTTAATGAGAGGGATACCTAATTGCTTTTTAATAAATTGATCAGGGTTGTCCAATGTTCTGGCCATCACACTGATATTCATTCGAGCATTTGTATCAGCATTGTTGGCCTGAACCAGGTTTTTACTGGTGCTGCCTGCTCTGTGAGTCCAATCCTTTGGAAAGTAGACCTGAAAAGCCAGGTTACTATTTTGGTATGCATTTTCTGGTGTTTTATTTGGTGTATAGCTTTTACCCCAGGTCATGCCTTCCGTGGCTATGCGGAAGGGCGTAATGTTGTTTTCTGGATTGACAGCTTTTTGCAGTTGGCCTGAGTTGCTGACGACTTCTTTGAGCCGTTTGTCGTTACGAGGGTGGGTGGAGAACAGTCCGTGGTAGGTTTGTGTCGGTTTGCCTGATTCCTGGGCACGCTTTTTTTCTAGGCGCTCGTGGGCTTTTAATAGCGTGATAACCTCAATCATTGCTTGGGGGTCATAGCCCGCCTGGAGTAAATATTGGCTTCCGAGCCCATCTGCCTCCAGCTCCATCTCCCTTCCATAGCCACTGACGAATGATGCTCCCCAGAGGGCACTGGCTTCGCCGACATCGCGACTGCGTGTTAATACAGCTAGCAACCCTGATACAACAGTAGAGCCGATCTGGGCACGTTTCTGACGGCCGTGGTGGTTGGCCGTAACATGGCCAACTTCATGGGCCAATATTGCAGCCAATTGAGCTTCTGATTTTAGGTAAGTAATTAATCCGCGGTAGATGTAAATATAACCATCCTGGATAGCAAAGGCATTGATATCAGGGCTGTCTATGGTAGTGAAGGTAAAGGTTTCTTTGGATTTTTTTAGGTTACTAGCAATTCTTTGCCCGATCTTGTTCACATAATCTGCTAGTCCTCCTTCCACCACCGGCATATTGGCAATAATTTCTTCATGCATTTCATGACCGTTTGAGGGTTCTTTTTTTGCCGTATTTGCGGCAAAAGCAGGTTGATACATCAAAGGTAAAAGGCTGAGAGTCAGGGCCAGTGGTAATAACAGCGTGAGAAATAGTCGGTAAATATTCATTGTTATGATTCAGTATTACCCTGGTGTCCGGTGGTCTTTTGAGGTTCTTGTTGAGAGCCTCCGCCATGGAGGAAAAAACCTTTTAGCCGGTTACCAATCCCTTTACATGCATCACTTTGTACCTGAGCAATAAAGGGGATTGGGGCGCCAACTGCAAGGAGGTAAGATGATCCTTTGGTTTCAACCTTGACTCGACCTTTCTCATCCAGTTGTTTCAGGTCCCAGACGATCGCTTCATAGATTGATGCCTTATCCCATGTGGCAAAGCCAAAACAGCCCCCACCACCCGGAGCAATTGCACAGCTAAAAGAGCCACTTTTATCAGTGGTCTCGGTGTTGCCATCGACCCAGACCATATATCGGATCCCCAGTGCTTTTATACGCTCGGCAATAATGGGTTCTTCGAGCATTCTGCTCATACGTTTTAGCTTAAGTGGTGCGACTCTGGGCTCAAACCAAGGGTAAAAACTATCGAGAAATTCCTGTTCAGGTATGACAGAAAGTTTTCCACTCGTGGCGATTCTGTTACTAATACAGTTAATAAAATCGGGCTCAGTTTCGTACTCACCCGCATGTCGGCGGCCCATAATGACTACTTGCTCACCTTTGTTGAGATCCAATTTAGTATTGGTTGTCCGATACTCATCGATAACTGTAGAAGTTGAACACCCTGTGAGAGTCAGTAAAAATAGTAATATCAGGGCAAACAGTGCTGTAGAAAAAGGGTAGGGTTGAAGTGGGTGATGACCGCTCATTATTGGTCGCCACCTTGAGCCAAATTTTGTGTGTTTTCCTGTGTTCCCTTTAGTCGTGCCTCTAGCTCTTTTTGCTCAATCCAGGCACGAATTTCCGGTATACGCTCAAACCCAATAATTAACCGAACCCCTGCATCTCTTAAGGCTGTTGTAGTGGCTTGATTTAGAGCTGCTTCTTCTGACTTTAAAAACCGAGTTTGGGTTTTTCCATAGGAACTCATTAGCCAATCGGCAATGGGTTCACCCTCACTATTAAATACTTGCAGGTTGTATTTGATCCAGACTTCAAACACATTGAGGTGGGTTTCAAATGGCATAGCTAACTGCACTTCTTCCACATGGGGCACGATGATAAGGTCCACATTATGGGTGCTGGAGGCTGCTTGCGTGGGAACCGTTTGTAATCTGGATTTATTGGAAAATATATCGGTGAGAACTTGCTCAAAGAGTTTGGTTTGGGATTGTCCAAGTGCCACAGTGACGTCTTGTTCTTTGCTGCTTTCAAAGGTGTAATTGGTAAATGAATTGTCTAATACCAGTCCCACGTGATAGGGCAATGGTTTGGTCAACGCCGATGGATAGTCGCCAGATACCGTTACATTGGTTGAACAGGCGGTGAGTAGTAAGGACACAATAATCAGTATCAAACGGGTTGTTATGTGGACAGTTATACTCATGTGTTCCTTTTGTCGTTAAGTCGTGCTTACTTAAGTCTAGATAGACCAACAAAGGTTCCATCATTGCGATAGCTTAATTCACGCATCAGTGCGGCAAACCGTGTTGCTGTTTCAATATTTCCGCCTCTTACTTGAAAATGAACTGGGAAGCCAATGGTATGAATACGTACTAATCGGTTTTTACCACGTTTGCGATTAATTTTATCTACGGTGTTTAACACCTGGCCAATAGAGTTACCGGTAAAATCATCACCAAACACATAAAGGCTGATTTTTTTGTCTGAGGCATAAAAGCGTCGGATTGCTTGCTGTACACCCTCTACTGGGCTGGAATTACTAAAGGGCGTCCATGTTGATAGGCGGTTGAGGATAGCACGGCGGCGAGCAGGTGTGTCGGGAATCCACTTTCCCTTATAGCTCGAGAACATGTAGCCCCCCATATCATTCATTACTTGAATGCCTTTTACCTTAGGGTAAATATTGAGGATGTTAACCATTTCTTCCCGAACCCTTGGCCAGGCGTAATTATACATGCTGCCTGAAGTATCGATGATGAACACGATGTATTCGCTGTCTACGGGTATACCGCCAATTAATTGATTTTCTTCTCTATTTTGGCGGGCTAACAGGCGTTCCATTTCCTCTGTAAGGATTTGTTGGGCCAGTGCCAGCTTGTCTTTCTCTGTAGTGTCTACCTGGGCGACAGCATCTCTTTGTCGGCGCACACTGGACAGTTCTTCCTGTAGTTTAGCTATACGCAGGCGGATATCGGAAAGTTGCCCTTCTCGTGAATTAAGATCACGGTTGAGGATAGTTGTTTCACCGCGGATTTTAAATAATTGCTGTTGTAGTTTGGCAACGCTTCCCTCAATTGGTTGTTCTACTTTTTCAAAGGCGGTGGAGTCTACAGTTTTGGCAATTAGCAGTAGCAGCACAATTGCGCCAAAACCACAGCTGATAACATCGAGAAATGAGATGCTGATTTCAGCGGTATAACGTCGTTCTCTACGCCTTTTCTGATTCATGGCCAGTCTCTCGACGGGCTCATAAATGATCCATTGGTTGAAAGGGCCAACTGCCAGAAGCTGGCTGCGGCAACAGGGTCACCCTCCATGGGAAATAGCAATACATTAACGGGTATTCGTCGAGGTAGGGCAGCAATGGCTTGTTGATATAGTTTGATACGTTCACGACTTGAAACAGTGCTGCCACCAGGGGGTTTACGTCCCTGGGTGGGCAGACCATCGGTGATCAGGAATAGATTGTCGGGAGCATTATCAAATTTCCCTAGCGCTTCAAAGGCATTGATCAGGCTAGTGCCTCCTTTAGGAACTGTGCGGGCAAGAGCTTTAATGGCATCATCCAGTCCGGCACCATTGGCCGTATTGAGCCAGGTACCCTGATCACCTTTGACGGCTTTGGCAGCGGTGTTGAATGTATAAATTTGATATTGGCTATCTTTGGGTAGTTGTGCCACCAACCATTCGGTAGTACGGACTGCTCGCTGCCATTTTTTTGATTTTCGTTTTACCGAATCACTCATATTCCGACGGCGAATCACATTGACGATGGAGTCGGATAACATACTGGCGGACGCATCCACCAGGATCATAATGCGTCGCCCGCCCAGTTTGAGACCCGTGAGGTACTGTCGTTGTCCTTCACCCACAAACTGTCTTACATCATCCTCATTTCCCTGTTCTTCAAGTTTGGCTGTTTCTTTCTCTAATTCCTCAACTTGTTTTCGAAGTAGTGCAACTTGTTGTTCTGGGTCAGGCTGTGCACTTAACTCACGGCGGACTTCTTCAGTTTCTGTCAGTACTCGTTTTGATAGCCCTTGAGCTTCTACATAAGAATCTTCCAGTGTCTTTAGACTATTTTTTAATTTTACCAGTACATCTTTACCTAACAGGATTTCTTCCTGAAGCAAATTGGTTTCAGCTACCAGAAGAGGATCTGCGGCTTCCACCGCAGTGGCGTCGTGTTTGAGTATCAAAAACAGCAGTGTTACCGCACCAAAACCACAGGCCATAATGTCGAGGAACGACAGGCTGAAGGTGGTAACTTTACGCTTGTAACGGGGCAATTCAGGTGACCTCAATCAGCTGTAATAAATGAGATCCAATATTGATTATCTCTCCAACCTGAAGAGGAGTGGTAGGGTTTTGTCCGGATATATTTTTTTGTTCTGAATGAAAAAAAATCTGACCATTCTCTCTAAACAATCGGGTATCGCTGATCTGTTGTGGTGAGAAATGGAGTTCCTCCTCCTTTTTCTGGATGTAAAGTACGCCACCAATGGCTTGAGCACGGTGTTGATAAAGTACATGGGTTGGTTCCCGCCTATCAGCAGGAGATTTAGCGTCGGCTCTTGTTGCGGGCGTAGATTGACGCTCTCCAATTTCTTGTGAGCTTGAGCTTTCTTGGCTACTAGCCTTTTGATTGGGGATTCGGGTAACAAAATGGATGTCTTGTTCACTGCCTGTAATGCTATCAATGTTTTCCAGGCAACCGAGGACCGCTGCATTAGCCGGCAGGGTGTTAACTGTTCCAAGTTGACTTGTCAGCCCTGGTAACAGGTTGGCTCTATGGCTAGCAATCAGGGCAACATTTTGGCCTAGCAGGCCGTCTAATTTTCGTTGTACCTGCTCAAGTTTTATCTGACTGCTAGCTAACAGGGCATTACGATTGATCTTGAGCCGATAGCTTCCCTGGGGGCTGTCCAGGGAAACAGCAAGTTCTTGATGATCATTAATTTTTCCCAGCCAGCTGGGTAATAAATCATAAAGTTGTTGTTCGCCTTGTGCTGTATGTAAGGGGTCATAGCGATATTGTTGAATAAATTGGTCGGCGATATACCGAGCCCAATTGTCGTAAAACGTCTTTAGCCCAATATCTGTCATTACATCTACGTGAGTACGTTCTATGTGATCGTCTACAGAGAGCCGTGTAAGCACTAGTTGATGCAGTTGGATATCAAGATGTAGTAATTGATTATTGTTGGTTGGAGTCGCATGTGACTGACTTGTTGCGGCAACAGCGGAGTCCACTAGTCCCAAAGTTTTAAAGGGAGAGGCTTTAGCCAGCCCCAATACAATAGAGAGCTGATCTCGATCAAAACTTCCAGGAGTGGCAAATATAATTTCCTCTGGGCTACCACTTTCTCGATGTAGTTGTAGTAATTGAGCATAAGCTAAATCTGCATTGTGTCTGGCTTGAGGTGTTGGTGAGGAAAGAGGGGATAAGTTGAGCTGGCGCCAGTATTGGTTAAAGCTTTGCTGGGGTTGTAGATAGGCCTTTTCCAGTGCGGCACTACCAGTAGTAATTCCCTGTTTTGTTACTAGGGCATATCCAGGGCTAACAAAAGTTTCCCCCTGGGCATTTCCGCAGCAAAGACCGCAATCGTTAATTTCGATAATAGCTATGCTCATGGTAATGCTCGTTTTGTGAATAAAAAAGCCATAAATATAAAGGCCGTAAATAAAAAGTTTATGGGTGGAAATACTTCGTTTTCGATACTCAATAAATTATAAAGTTAGTATTAATCGGTTTTTAGATGGCGCAATAAGTTGTCATCACAATAACCGTGAGTATCTAGCACTAGACGTTCTTGCATCAATTGAAGTTGATGCATCAAAAACATCACCACAATGCTGATGACCAATGCAATAAATGTTGAATTAAAGGCAACACCCAGGCTAGCGGTGACACCAGCAATATCGCCTTGAACCGCTTTATGGGCTTGACTGAGAGCCTCACCAATACCTCTTACAGTACCGATAAAACCTATGGATGGAATAGCCCAGGCAATATAACGCACCATAGATAGCTCAGAATCCAGTCGATCGGATTCTGTATCTAATACTTCGCTGACCGCACTGGAAACATGTTGAATATTGCGAGTGGATTCAAATCGTCGCAGGGCAGCCAATAATGCCCGGGAGACCAGGAATTCTTTTTGAGCTCCGGGAAGGGCCTGCACCGGTCGTGACATTTGACGTGCATCTTCTGGTAGAACTCGAGTGCCATCGGTTACCGTTAGCAGCTTATGGGTTAATAGCTTCCGTTCTTCGGTGGCTGCCCGTGCCTTGAATCCCATGATGGCTATGGACCAGAGCATCAAAATAAAACAGGCTTCTTGTTCATAATCTTTTACCACTATGTAGAAAGAACGCTCAGCTACATAGGCTTCCCCTGCAGCTTCTTTCGCCAGTTGTTGTTGTAAAAGGACATTAGCATTGGGGCGAATTAAAGTGACATAAAAGGTATGGATCAGAATAATGGCTAAAATCAGGGCAAAAACCTGATAGAGAAATTCAGATGAGGCTCTTGTTTTCATACGTGACAGCGTCCTTAAATATCCACGGGAAATGGAACTGATAGGTCTTCTGAAATTTCTTCAGTGGGGTCAAACTCCCGTTCTGAAGGGCGGCTTTTTGGCTTAGGCTTTTTGTTAGATGGTTTTTTAGGTTCTGTTTTAGTCGTCTCTTGAGAGGTTGTTTTTTGTTCCACCACAGTGTCTTCCGCCATGATGGAGAATGGCAGTATTAATGTTGTAAGCAATAATAAAATAGGGCTAAGCTTCATCGTGTTACATGATTCTCCAATAATGTGGGCAATTTATTAATAATGAACTATCAATGGAGTTAATTAACATAGCGAGCAATTCTAAAGCCTATATCATCCCGAGGATCTTTGCTGTAGTCGCGGAATGAGAGCCGAAGTTCAGTAATATTAGCGTGACGCCAACTGGCACCACGTATCATGCGAAATTCACCTTTGGTTGGGCCTGTCGGGTCTTTATCAGCTTTTGTGCCGAGACTGAATTCAATACCGTAGTAATCATTGACCCATTCCGCAACATTTCCTGCCAGATCAAAGAGCCCTTTTTCGTTGGGCGGAAAGCTGCCCGCTGGGGCAGAAACAATATGGCCATCGTTGTAGGAAACAATAACGCGCCCAACAACTTTAGCTGCACTGACATCGGCAAAGTTTCCATTTTCACCTCGTGGTGGGAAGCCGTTGCCCCACCCATATTTTTTTTCACCTCTAGCTGTAGCCCGAGCAGCCCATGCCCATTCGGCTTCTGTGGGCAGTCGATAGCCATTGGCCTTCATATCTGAACCGGTAACTTTGCCTTGGCTTTCAGTATAGACAGGTTTTAGGTTTTCCTTTTTGCTCAACCAATTGCAGTAAAGGGCGGCTTGAGCCCAACTAATATTCACTACAGGCTGTGTAGGGCGATCTAGGGTATTGCCATTTGCATGGCGTGAGCTGTGCTGCCGCTGAAATTGCTTAAACTGGCTATTGGTTACTTCTTTGGTGGCCAGATAAAAGGGACGGGTAAGTTGAACTTCTCGCAATACCTCGTTGGCGCGTCGGCCTGATTCGCGGCGAGAGGCACCCATAGTAAATGTACCTTTTGGTTTAAACAGTTTTAGGGTTTGATTATCGTTGGTTGTAATTTGTTTTGGTGTGCTGGCCCAGCGAGCCTGCTGTTCTGTGAGTAGTTTAAATCTTACCACCTGATTTAATTTGGGCTGGGGAGTAATGATTCTAGTTTGGGTTGCGTACCCTGGTTTTTTGATCTCAATACGATGGGGCCTACTGGGTAGGCTAAAGGTTTTGCCAGTTGCACTACTTATATTACCCCTGAGTCTCCCATCAATCCAAATAGAAGCATCCGCAGGTGATGCTACAACCTGTATATCACCTTTGTTTGCTATTAATGAGATATCTAAGGTTTCAGTTTCTCCTGGTGCTAAAGAGACGGTTTTTTTGCGAGTGATATGACCGTTAAGAAATAGGGATATTTCGTGTTGATTATGGGCGCTCACATCTAAAGTAATGGGCGTGGTACCACGATAGTTACCATCGACAGTCACCGTTGCTCCAGAAGGTCTGGAGCTGAGCTCTACAACGCCATCGGCGGGCTCCAGTACGATGTCAGGTATTCCAACAGTTTCGCCAGTATTGACACTCAGCCTTTTGGTCCAGGGTTTGTAGCCGGGTAATCTGACACGGACATCTTCTCCTTCAGATAAGATTTCAATCGTTACAGGTGTTTTACCGAGAAGAGTATCTTTAATCAGCACATCAGCACCAGTTGGTGATGAGTTGATTTTCCCAAAACCCCAGGCGGGTTTTAGTTTCAAGTGAAGGCTTTGGGTGTGATCTAGCCCTTCAATCTCCACAGTGGTGGTTTGAGAAAAATACCGAGGTGCACTAATTTCTAGTTGATGTTCGCCAGGTGACAGGGGGGAGATGGTCTTTGGACTTGTTTTAGCTGACTTGTCAGTTGGTAAGCCATCTATTGATTCGCCATCGACTAAAATTTTTGCATTGGGTAGATTTGTAGTGATCTCAAGATGGCCTGGCTTTTTTTCCATTTGAAGGGCTAGTAACTGGTGGTCATCTTCACCGACAACAAAGTTCTGCTGTAAATCCTGATAACCCTTAGCGTTAGCTATGACTCTATATTCTCCAGGTTGAATCAAATAGTGGTCAGCCAGTTCAAAGGTAATTCCACCATCAATATCCACTCGGGCACTGTCCGGCTCAATAGTCACTACGACTGATCTAGCCGAGAGCAGAAACCAAAGGATTATTAAACTAATTAAAAGAGCTAACCCCACAATTATTTTTAGGGGGTTAATATGTGAACTTTTTTGTTTTACTTCTTCTGTTATGGGGATGAAGTCAGTGGGGGTGATGCGCTCTTCTTCATCCATCTTATTCGTCATATCTTTCATGACACGGGCTCCCTGCAAATAACGGTCACGGGTGTAGCAAGCCCTTTATGAGTCACTTGAAATTCCACTCGTACATCGCGATACCCACTACGGCTTCCAGCGGCGACATAATTACCCGGTTTTAGTGAAAGCTGTTTTTGGCTGAATGTCCCCAATTCACCGACTCTGAATACTGTTACCTGTGTGGTGTTGTCAGACTGTAGCTCAACTATGACAGGGGTTGTGGCCAATTGTAGAGTTTGCCTTAACTGATTGGTCTGACTTTTGTGTTTAGGGCCGGGTGATTGAATTCCCTCCGCATCTTTGAGTACTTGTTGGCTGTGTTTGAATACATTGGTTGATGCCAACCTTAAGGGGGAAGCTAGAATTTTTTCAATGGAATCACTGAGATCAGCCCGAGCTGAACTGCGGATTTGCCCTAATTTTGCCGTTACTACAGAATTATCTTGTGCCAACATCTTGTTGTAGATGTTTAAAGCTTCGTGCCATTTTTCTTGGCTTTCAAGGGAAGTTGCCTTATTGAGTCGAGTTCGAGTGGTGTATTGAACTGAGGAATTATTTGCCTGGGCCAGGCCCGTGTTTGCCGCGTTGTTCCCAGGGCGAAGTTTTAGCGCCTCTCGAAAAGCTTTGGCAGCATTATTGAATTGGTTGGCCTCAAGAGCCTGGTAGCCGCGGCTCATTGCTGTATTAAAATCACGAGATAAAATTAAGTTGGCCACCTTTTTATTTCCATCAACGGCACCGGGGTGGAGCGAATCCAGGGCTAGAGCTTGTTGAAAATAACGTTGGGCTTCTTCGAGTTTCTTTTCTTCCAGAGAATCATTTCCCTGTGCGACAAGCGTCAGTACATTGTCCAATGATGCTGTTCTTTCCAAGCCAGTTTTTGCTTCGACATTGGACGCATCAATTGCCAGGGCAAGTTCATAGTATTGTTTAGCTTCTTTGGCTTGGCCTTGGGCAAAAACTTCGTTACCTTTTTTTAGGTTGTTTGATAATTCTTCGGGAATACGTTGTTCCAAACTGGCTAATTGGTTTAGCGCTGTTTGATAGGCTGCTAGTGCAGCAGGAAAGTCACGCTGGCGGTATAATAGATCACCTTCCGAAGCATCTTTTAGGGCTGCCTCGAATGCATTTTTATCCCATAATTGTACATTTATTTTTTCTAAAAACTTCTGTTTTTCCAATAGTTTACTCAGGCTGTCCTGCGATTCACGACGGGCCTTGGCTAGCTGGGCATCGCGAAAAGGGGACTCCTTTACAGCTTGCGCTGGAACTGTTTGTGCACCAATGACGACTGGCGCTGTTTGAGGTGCTTTAATGAGTGAAGGTAAGACAAAAACAACCACCAGTGCTAGCAGAATGCAGATGGCCAAGGCTATATAAGTAGCTGGTCGTTGTTGCCAGGGAATAACCTCTTCTAGAGGAGTTTCTTGTATTTTTGTAAGGGGAATATCTGCGGGCTGAATGGGATCGCCATTACTATTGGCGTGATCATGGCTGGCGTTGTTATTACTGGTATGGAGACCATTTGAATCACTGCTTGTCATAATACTTAAATCTCGCCACGCTCAGCTTGATAAATTTCTCGTAACAGTGCTTTCCACTGGGCGTATTGAGCTTCTACATTACCGGTCAGGGTAATGGTTCGGTCTTCAAGTTCTATGACACGAGGCTCTATTTCAGCTTCCAACGATTGGCCCAGCTCAGCCAGAACATCTTCATGAATTTTCAATTCGGCTCGTTTAGACAAGCCATCTTTTATCAGTAAAGCTCCAGCACCAATGCTCACAACTCCGGCAGAACTTGCAGAGCCGTCATTACTGCCTGCTGCGACGATTCCAGCTATTACTGCTACGACGCCACCAATAGTGCGATTGCGTGATTGTCGTTTCAGTTCACGGACTGAGGCTAGCTCTTGATAGGTAGCCATACGCCATTCTTGATAGGGTTTGTCCATGCGGCGAGAGAAAGCATCGTAGTGCTCTTGCATGGTGTCTACAAATAGATAATCCCGTTCACGAATGCGTTCTATACGCCGAAGAATGGGGTCATTTTCTGCAGGTAAACGAATAATTTTTAGTTGTCCGCCTGGAGTTTCCTGTATGTGGTCACCAAATGCTTCTGGTGAAAAATCGCGGGCAAATTTTAGGTTAGAAATAGTCCGCAATTTTGTTGCATCGTCTGAGGATAATTGTTGGCGGTATTTAAGTAAGTCATTAGCAATACGGTTATACAAACCCTGAAAAGGATCTCGCTTGGTTTGCCTGCCTTGGTCATAGGCGTATTGGCCTACAGTTTCAGTGTAGGATTTGGTGTACCAGCGGCGATTGCTGGTGTCAGAGACACTGATATCCAACGCCAATTTCTCACCATCTGAATGGGTAATAGTGCCTTCTACATAAACATCAACAATGGTTTCTCGGCTGGGTATTGTTCGCACAGCACCCCAGGCCGAGGTTTGTTGAATGGTTGAGGCCACTTTATTAGCTAGGTGTTGTGACTCTGCATTGCGTACCGCAGGTAATAGGGTGGATTCTTCCTGGGAGCCTTCATCGTCGAGCCCGGGATTAAAGGGTAATACAGCAAGATCGAGTAACCGTGATTCATCCACTGCTATCGTTTGATATTCTAAAGAGGTAACGACAGTACTGGTGACTTGCTGTCCGCCACAGGCTACTAACATTAATGAGGTAAATAGCACGAGTGTAAGCTTCAGCGGTGCTAGGTACTGTTGTATCAACTGAGCAGAGCGAGCCTTTGTTTGTTCTATTTTGTGCATTGTTTGATGTGCCATATTTGCGTGCATAAGATGTATTTACTGACCTTGTTTGTATTTTCTGTATTCTTCCCAGAGTTTTTCTCGCAATACCGGGTCTTGTTCTTTCATGGCTGCTTCACGTATTTGTCGGGCCACAATATCATCGTCATTGCCATCGGGTATATTTGAAGGTACCTGGGATCCACCCTTGCTAGTATTAACTCCACCATTGCGTGAAGCTACTGTTTCGCGATCGGTCTCAGAGCTATTCTCCGAGTAAATGTCACCGCCATTGCCTTCTGTCTCATCTGAGGTAGAGCCGATGGGACCATCTGAGTCTTCAGTTATATCAGCTTCTTCAAATAGTGGATTATCGTCGCCAAAAACAGAACCTTCTTCATCGGGAAACTCACTTTCATTAGCTTTAACTGTAGCGCGTTCATTGATGATCATTCCATCAAAAACAGTCATGGATTCATCAAGCTGCCCATCTAATATCGCTACCGATTCTTCTTGGCTTAGCACTTCTCCACTCCCACCATATGTGCCAGGTTGAGGCTCTTCGTAACCATCTACCTCACCACCGGTTTCATTATCAGTCCCACCACCAGACTCATCATAGGCAGTATCTTCGCCACCAAGTTCCGAATCGCCAGAATTTTGTTGTTCAGCCTGATTCTGGGAGGACTGGCTTTGAGACGAAGAGCTGCTTGAGGTTGAACTTGGTTGCGGTGCGGGCTGGGAGGGAGAGGGAGATGGTGTAGGTGTCGACGTACTGGGAGTCGATGGGCTTGATGATGAACTACTTGATTGGCTGCTCTGACAGCCGGCAAGTAATAGTGTTAAAGCACAAGCTATAACCAAAAGATTATTTTGACTAAAAGCTAAAAATTTATTTTTTCCCCTCATGGGCTTAGCTATTTTCATTGGGTATTAAAACCTTAATAGGAAATGCATTGGTGAGAACGGGTAGGCCTGATTCAAAACGAGGTCTAAATTTTTTGGTGCGAATTGTATTTTTCGCTCTCTTGCCATATTCACTGGCTTCTTTGGGGTGAACTGTCTCGATTTTTAGGTTTTTGACTGTACCATTTTTGGTGATATCAACAGATAAATTGACATAACTATCATGGGTAAAAAGAATGGTATCAGCAAGAGCAGAAAAGTTTACTGCTGGCTGTGGGGTTTCGTTCGAACTCGAGGTGCTTTCTGGTACTGGGGCTTCACTAGCTTTCACTTTAGGTGGCTTTATTTTAGGGGCTTTTGTTAACGAAGCCTGAACCGCAGTAATTTCTGTTTCTAACTCTGGCAGCATAGTCGGTACACCAAACAGGGTGCTTAACACTTCTTCTTTTTGTTTATTGCCTTCCATGACTTTATGGGCTTGTTGATATGCGCTCATGGCTAGTTGATAGTTCCCATAGAGTAAATGCCAGTCCCCTAGGTCTGTATGGGCTTTGGCTTTGTCAGTGGGTGTGACATCTGGATTGTTGGCAAGAATGTCGAGTATTTTTTTGTGTGCAGTATGTCCTTGAAGGAAGTAACTGCCTCTTCTCAGCATCGCATCACCACTGGTGCCAAGGGGGCGATAGCCAAAAGGTACAGAAGTACCTAGTTCTGCATATTCGGGGTAGCGTTGTTGGTGTCGTGTTTGATAATAACTGGCAATAGCTAAATTTTTTAGTAAGTCCACGAGCTCCAGATTATTAGGGCCGTGGTGTTGGCTGGAAAGTTTAATGGCCGCAGAGTAAAGAGCAAAAGCTGCGTTTAGGTGTTCGATATCCTCACGGTCTCCGGTTTGGATATAGGATTTTAAATGCCATTGACTGACTTCATCCAGCAAGGGTATTAGCCTTTTATCGTTGTCGCCATAGGTTTTCATATGAATCCAGACAAGCTGCCCATAATTTTCTGCGGCTTCACGGGTTAGCCCTTGTTTGAGCTGGCTCTCAATAATTCCACGTAACATAGGTGCTTGGGAAAG
>Ga0209345_10002707_pt1 | contig 19137 bp, 19 predicted proteins | sample Cruoilmetagenom7_FD_187294 | JGI IMG/M metagenome (GOLD analysis project Ga0209345, IMG submission 187294) | Oil polluted marine microbial communities from Coal Oil Point, Santa Barbara, California, USA - Sample 7 (SPAdes) (version 2) | ecosystem: Environmental > Aquatic > Marine > Oil seeps ... | reverse complement strand
CCCCAGAGGATGCCCGGACGGGGAGATTGCTATGGTAGGCTCTTGGAAACAACGTAGTCAGCTAGCCATTGCCAATAGGAATCAGCGGATGAAAAGCCTTGGTCTTGAGCGGCTACTGGTCCGCTGAACCATTTTCGTCATCGCTCCCAAACAAGCTCCCCCAAGCGCGTGCACCAGTGGACTTGGATGCATCAACCGCAGAGGCTGCGCCCGCCTTGGTTGTCTCCCAAGCATTACTAGATTTACTAGTTGTTGCTGACCAAGCTTGCTCCCAATCTATACTAGGTAGCTCAATGTCTTTAATTTCCTGAAGCGTGGGGACAGCATCTTTCGCAGATGACCAAGCTTTTCCGGGTGACGTTTTTGCAGTTTCCCAAAGCTCCTCCTTGGTCGGAACCTTAATTGCACAGACTGTTTTTTCATCATCATCAATGGTCGGCTCAAGTGACATCGCTCGCTTTAATTCACTCATATCTTTTAGCGTCGCACATAGATCATTTAGCTCCAATGCGGTAACGCCAACTATCACGGCAACACCGATATATGGCATTGCTTCGCCTGCCATCGAGCCGACTTCTCGGGTCGAGGTCACAACTGCTCGCTTAGAAATTCTGTTAGCAGTCATGTCTACAGCATCTCTCAATGCAACCTTTTCGCCCCTATACACGACACGGCGAGTCAGAGGATCACCAACTTCTTTCTTTAGCTGCTGAGTAGCTAAGCGCTCTGCGGTGAGGCTACCTGTTGCCTCTACCAATTCACCTCTCAGCTTGCGATTAGCGACACGTTCAGTCGTAAGATCACTGGTCGTGTCTGAAAGCTCACTTGTTAGCTTTCTTCTGGCAGTACGCTCTTGGGCAAGATCACCTCCGAGTTGTGCGACTTCGTCAGCGTGCTGCATCTCTACGGTGCGAATTCCCGACACGGCTCCTAACGCAGATGACGCCATCTTATAAATTGATCCACCGACTAAAAAGGCAATATTCAGGGTCAGGGATAAAAGAAAGACAGCTACAATTGCGAGCCTCCACGAATATTTAATTAGTTTCATTTTTTCTCCAAATGGCTATCCGGGAGGTTTTGCTGCGGCTCTACTGTCATTGCATTCATGTACATGTCGAACAAGAAACTGAGAAAATACAAGCATCTATACAAAGAAACCTATTAGGAGATGTATAAATGCTTTCTAGCTTCACACTGCTCACACTGTTTGGGGTCAGCTTTCGACTGGCTTTGTCATGGCTGTTGCGGACCAAGTTTGCGCTAAGATTGTCTATCCCACAGTCCTTGGCGGGCGCGTTCCTTGTTTTGGCCTGTTTGCCAGCTTGGTTGCAGCCAATCGCTTTTCCGTTGCCGTTGGGCTTTGTATTGGGCGCTCTTCTTCCCGACCTATTTTTCGACAGGCGGGCAGGATGAGTAATTGGCAATTAAAAGAAGACGATGTGGTTGTTATTCGTGCCTTCGACGACATTCCCGAACACTTGTTTCGCGTCTGGGAAGTCTATGACGACTGTATCACAGGATACTCAATCACCGGACCGCTTAAAGGCGTCTACGGCGAACCAGCTTACGATCTGATCATCAAGATCGCTGACTAAATCACCGTTTTACCGCTCAATCGAAAGGAACAGACCATGTCGTCTGCACGAATTCGCTATGCCTATCTGAAAGGTCAAACTTGGCTTTACAGACGGAACTACCCAAAGGACGTCGCTTCACTTATCGGCCAACAGGCTCTTAAGCAGTCACTCAAGACCAGCGATGCCAAGATCGCCCGACAAAGGGCGGCAGAAGTAAACCTTCGCTATGAAGAGACGGTGTGTCAGGCATTGTCTGGTGCACTATTGCTGCCAAAGCGTGATGCGTTGATGAAAGACGATGTAGCGGGCTGGACAACATCATCAGAATTCGCGTTGTCTCGCCTTCGTACTGCTCTGAAGCAGACAGATCCAATCCGCTACGATACAGTCAAGCTATCACAACTAACGGTCGCGGATGCTTCACGGAAATATCTAACTCAGCGCCAACAAGAACTTCGGCCCGGTGGGTTTAAAAGTGTTCGTTACTCGATCGAACTGTTCAGTTCGAAGTACGGTGACATGAGAATGTCGGAGTTGGCTCGGAGTGAGGGGCGCGCATTTCTTTCTCTGATCGCTCAACTCAGTCCGACCATCGGAAAATCCAATAAAACACGCGGTTTGTCGCTGGACGCCTCGGTCGAATGGTCCCGTTCTCAGGCTGACCGAATAACGGGACGAACACAGCATCGCATTTGGTCACAGGTAAATCATTGGCTTGATTGGTGCAGGTATGAGGGCGAGCTTGAAACCAATCCATTTGCTTCCGTTCGTTTGGAGGTCAAGGTTCGACAAAACCCGTATGCTGTTCCTACCGATAAGGAAGCAAAAGCACTCGTGGGCCTTAACGACCCTGCAATCGGGAAAGTTCTTCTTGTATGCCTACTTTCAGGCATGAGAGCTGGCGAAGCTGCGGGTTTGCTTAGAGAGGATCTCATATCGAAAGGCAATCTCGGACAATTCTTCCATGTCCGCCCTAACAGCCTTAGGTTACTGAAGACTGATGCAGCCGAACGGATCGTACCGGTTCACGCTGAGTTGGAACATCTCCTATCACTCTTGCCATCCTACGGACCGCTGTTCCCAAACCTAAAGGTAAACGATATTACCAAAAGGTTTACTGCGATCCGGAAGTCACTAGGCATTGATAGGCAGGGACTGGTATTTCACTCAACTCGGAAGTGGTTCATCACTCAGTGTGAACGTACAGGTGTTCCAGAACACTTTACGGCCAGTATTGTTGGGCATAAGTCAGCCCGATCAGAGAATGGCATTACTTATGGCATTTACTCTGCGGGCATTTCGGACGAGCAGAAACGAAATATCGTAGATCAGATCAGGCTACCTAGCGGGTGCTCACCTTGATCATAATTCCTGACATTGAAATGTTCGAGGAAAGGGCTGCTATCGCACAATTCGATGGCGGCCTTTCTCTTTCCGAGGCTGAGGACGTAGCCGCTCAAGACCAAGGCTTTTCATCCGCTGATTCCTATTGGCAATGGCTAGCTGACTACGTTGTTTCCAAGAGCCTACCATAGCAATCTCCCCGTCCGGGCATCCTCTGGGGTGTTTGGGCGGGGCCAGCTTTTTCCTTTTTTTTCTATTATCAGGATTATAGCTAGTTTGAGGTCCCCCCTTAGGTTCCCTACTAAGATACCCTTCCATTATTCTTCTTTCTTACTTTCCAATACTCATACCTATTACCAGAGAACTGAAGCCTAGGTCCCTTGTAAGAGCATTTTCTGTTGGCTTTCCTTTTGCCGCCCAAGTGAACGGTCAGCAGGATGTCACAGGCGCAGTAACACCCCAAAAACTGCCCATGTTTGAGTGCTGGCATACTCTCCCCATCCACCGCCGAAAGGCCCCATAAAATGCCCCAAAGTGAGGCTGCAACAGCACAAGTCGAAGAAAGGGATCACTACTCTGGGGTTCCTACCATCCCAGCCAACTTTCTTTCAAGTTACTGATAGTTATAGGCCCTCTGGTTTGGGCTGCGGTGGTTATACCCCACTGCATCACATCCCTGCGGCACATAGGTGCGCACAGGGACCCCAGCCAAGGGCTTAAATAGGAAAATTTCGGCGCTCGCCTTAGCGGAGAGATTCGAATGCACCATCTCAATCACGTCCATCGTCGCGGAGCGGTCTACGTTTGGCGGCGCCGCATGCCAGTGACATGCTTAAATACCTCTGATTTCATCCAAGTCAGCCTCCGCACACGGGACTTTTCCACAGCTAAGAATCTCGCAAACCTTTTAAACAGAACCTTTTGCGACTCTATACTGCGGGTGAAGACGCAAAAGATCACCCGAGCCGAGGCTCAGCAATTCCTCACGGCTGTCGTTTCAGACGAATTGAAACGCATCGAAGCCGAGAGATATGGCGAGCCTCAGGCTACAACCCCGCAGGAATGGCGGGAACGGTACCTCAATGAGAGAGCCCGCTCTTTTGCGTTGACCAAACTCGCAGTTATGGGCCCCGCCGCACATTTGTTCGAAGAAGACCGCGCGGAGCTTTTCCGTGACGGTTTTGACGCAGCCGGGATCGAACTTATTGAAGGTCACATCCAGGAAACGCTACAACAGTGTGGTCCGGACTTCGAGGACCAGACCATTCAAATTGCCGAGACCTGTCTCTGCCGATGCGACTTTTCATCAGACGACCGCCGCGCACTTGCTAAGATCCGGCTTACCGGACAGGCAAATGCAATCGCCCAAAGTGATCGTCGAACCCAAACAACACCGTTTATCAACCTGAAACCCATCGCGCCTGAGGCAGGTCAAATTACTCAAAAACCCGCAGAAAACACGCATCGCGAAGGCTACAGCGGCAGGCTTGTTGAATTGTTGAAGGCCTATCTTTCAGAAAGCTTTTGTGACGTGACCGACCCTGCCGAAAGGAAAAAAATTGCGAAAGCGCGCCGTCAGAACGAAGCGGTTATTTCGCAATTCCAGCGTGCTATCGGGCGGGACCACATTGCAGATATCAAGCAAGAAGACCTGCACTTCTATGTCTCCGTTCTTGCCCGGCTGCCAAAGGTATATGGAAAGTCAACTAAAGACCGCGAGCTGACCTTGGCCGAGCTCATGGAACGGGCCGAGGGCCTTCCAGGCGAGGAAGTTGGGCTGAGTAGCGCCACCGTCAACCGCAACATCACTATACTGAACAACTTCTTGAAATTCTCGCGAAGCCGCGGTGCGCGGCCAACAGAGCAGCTGTTCACATCAGATTTGCGCCAAAAGACCTCGGCGGATGAACGTTCGGCGAGACTGGCCTTCACTGACTCTGACGTCGCAACGTTGGCCAAACATCCCATCTGGTCAGGGTGCCAGAGCCCCAGGCGTCGCAACGACAAGGGTAGTCTTATCATTGCAGATGGTCTTTACTGGGGGCCAATCCTTGCCGCAGCGAGTGGTGCCCGGCGTGAAGAAATTATGGGACTTGCGGTGGAGGATATCATTCTCGATCATCCTGTGCCTCATATTCTAATCAGACCAAACGGGGCACGTCGATTGAAGAACGCAAGTTCCGAAAGGTCCGTGCCAATCCACTCCCGGCTGATTGAGCTTGGCTTCATCGATTACGTCAGAGAAGCGCAGGTAAAATGTGAGACCGATCTGTTTCCGGAACTCCAGCCCGCCAGCCCTGCGGAGACTTACGGCAACGTTTTTTATAAGCCGTGGAAGACAGCACTGGACCAGCAATTAGGGGGAAATGCCTCCCGTAAGACTTTCCATTCGTTCAGACACCGGGTGGTGACTTCGCTGCGGCACATGCGGGATATTGATAGGGCATGGGTCAAGGACCTTGTCGGCCACTACCATGGTGATGAAACAGATGGCCGATATCGCGATCCAACACCGCTTGAATTGCTTCAGGAGGTCGTTGAAGCAATTCGTGTAGTTTTTTGAAGGTTCTCAGGGATAGAACCGCTTAGAATGGATCGAAGGTAGGTCCTTCGTCATCCATACTCCTCGATGGCACATCCCAGTTAAAAAGCTCCTGAAAGCGGCTTGCCAAGGCATACCAACGCCCATCCCATTCCTGCTCGCCCGGCTCGGCAGTACGCTGAACAAGGTCGAAACGGCCCTGTCGGCCTGTTTCATCCTGCAACAAGATGTAGGAATAGTCCGGACTGAATTTCTGTGTGGCTTTCAGTCCCGCATCCTTGGCCAACCGTTTCAATCGGAAAAACCAGATGCCTCGTCCTGCGTCGCCACTTCCATAAGAATTTTCAGGTAAGCCATCATCTCGGTCAGCTGCCCGTTGAGCTGTGCCATCTGACGTTCCTGCCGATCGCCCTTCTCGATGAGGCTCTGGAGGAGATTGAATAGGCGGTCCGCGAAATCGAGGTCCTTCTCCTGTTCCTCTGTATCGAGGAGCGTCAGGATTGGCATCAACTTCTGGATGTCCTCTCGAGTCAGATCCAGTTTTTCGTGTGTGATTTTGTGGTTCGAATTCAGTTCGGTCATCGTCATGTCCTTCAATAGATGAAATTTCTGGGAGCGAATTGTTCCCGATGTGCTGTCTTATGCGTCGTAGAAAGAGGGCCGTTCTTGCAAGGCGGAGCCGGGTTGCAAACGCAAGTCTGCGCAAGATGTTCTTTGAGGAGAATGCTGGGCCCGCGTCTCGTGGGTTGATCCGGCGTCCGGTCTGGGAATTCTCGGGGATCAGATAGCTGGCATTTTGCGCGCAGATATCAATCTGCCATGGCGACTTAATCATGCGTAGTCCCCAGTTCAGCATATCGAGCGTTTCTGGCCGGAACCGGCCCATCACCGCATTCAGATCTGTGGCGAATTGGAATGCAGCTGCGTTCTTGCGCTTCCTTCGCTTTGGTATCGGCATCACAAGGCACATTTCCGGATCAGGCATCCAGTCTGGGTCAGGTAGGTTAAGCCGATGACACAGGTCACGCGCCAGCTTTTGTGTGAAGGCGACGGAGGTAGCAACCTCAAGGGAGCGGCCCGTAAAGGTCTGACGAGCCGCAATGATGTGTACATGGTTGCAGTTTGTCTGCTCGCCGCCCCAGACGACCCATGGCACAATGTCTGGTGGTAGCCCGCTTTCTCTCAAGACATGCCGCACGACCTCATGCCACTGCTCCTCGCTGAGCTGAATTCCAGCCGGCAGCGACAGCGTAAAATGAACCAGGCCATCCCCTTTTGGTTCTTCGAATCGAGCGAAAAACTCGATCAAGGCTTTGGTATTCTTTTCTGGAACACTGCCGCTGAGCACATGACCGTCCTTGGATGGATAGTACATGAGAGGATCGGCCTTTGAGGAAAATGTTGTATATCGCCACATCAATCAGACCCTTGGATCAGGGCGATCATTACTTTCCGGACATCGCGTGACATCGTCTTAATCTGACGTGGTTTCAACAGGTGGAGGCGCCCAGTGTCCGCACGCACCAGTTGATGGAGCGAATAAGCCATATGTGACAGCTGCACAAAAATATCGTCCTGTGTAGGCTTTCCGTATTCCGCTGCGGCATGGCTGAGGAATTTCGCACGGGTCGCAAAGCCATATTGCTTCATTTTGGCATCAATCGATGCGAACTCTTCGGGGCTTGCGCGATATGTGTATGGTGTCTTGTTATTGCTCATGATCTCACCTTAATTTGTGAAATCAGAATACAAGGCTTGAAGCCGAAAAGCTGTTTTTCTCAAAACCGCCCGTGCTTCGAAATCCTTCGAAAGCAAAGAAACCATATGCGACAAAGGGGTTTCAGTCCGTCGGTGAGGTTTCAAGAAAAATGATGGCAGCAAGAATCCGTCGCTTCCGACCGTTTCACACCATATTCTATTTGGCGGATAGGAAATGACGTCACGCTTTAGGTTCTCAAGATCAGGAAAATCGAACACAGCCTGAAATTCGTACCACTGCGCCCTTGGACTTGTACCCCCGTGATCCAAAAATGTGATCGTTTAATAATCAACATCAAGCAGGCAATGATGTACCTACTCCGCCTTGAGCAACCCCAGAACCCTCTCTAAGGTTGTATGAAACAAAATATAGCTTTCAAAATAAGCGCATAGCCCCGAGGAACATCCGAGCCGTGAACCAGACCTCCCATAACCGCCTTGTCTCCTTCATCTGGTCCATCGCGGATGACTGCCTGCGTGACGTCTAAGTCCGCGGAAAGTACCGTGATGTGATCCTGCCGATGGTAGTCTTACGCCGTCTGGATACACTGCTGGAGCCGACAAAAGACGCGGTGCTGGAGGAGGTCCGCTTTCAAAGAGAGGATATGAAATCCACTGAGCTGGATGATGCGCCTCTGATCGATGCCTCGGGATACGTCTTCTATAATACCAGCAAATGGACACTGAAAAAACTCCAGTCCACCGCGACCAACAGCCAACAGATCATGCTCGGTAATATCGAGGAGTACCTCGACGGGTTCTCGGACAACGTGAAAGAGATCGTGCGCCGCTTCAAACTGTTTGAGCAGATGCAGCACATGGCGAACAAGGATGTCTTGTTGAACGTGATCGAGAAATTCGTCTCGCCCTACATAAACCTCACGCCTAACGAGATTGAAGACCCGGATGGCAACGCTCTGCCCGCCCTGTCCAACCTTGGCATGGGCTACGTCTTTGAGGAACTGATCCGCAAGTTCAACGAAGAGAACAACGAAGAGGCCGGCGAACATTTTACCCCGCGCGAGGTGATCCACCTCATGACGCATCTGATGTTCGACCCGATCAAGGACCGCCTACCTCCGATCATGACTATCTATGACCCCGCCTGTGGCTCTGGTGGTATGCTGAACGAGGCACAGAACTTCATCAAAGATCCCGATGGCCTGATCGCCACGTCCGGTGATATCTACCTCTACGGCAAAGAGATCAACGACGAGACATATGCGATCTGCAAATCGGACATGATGATCAAGGGCAACAATCCCGAGAATATCAGGGTCGGATCGACGTTGAGCGAAGATGAGTTTTCCGGACAGCGTTTCGACTTCATGTTGTCCAACCCGCCCTACGGCAAAAGCTGGTCCTCTGAATTAAAGAACATCAAAGACGGCAAGGACGTCGTCGACACCCGCTTTCAGGTTAAGCTGAGCGATTATTGGGGCAATGTCGAAACCGTCGATGCCACACCGCGCTCCTCGGACGGGCAACTCCTGTTTTTGATGGAGATGGTCGGCAAGATGAAATCGACCGCCGCCAGCCCGATTGGGTCGCGCATTGCGTCGGTGCATAACGGCTCCAGCCTGTTCACCGGCGACGCGGGCAGCGGGGAGAGTAATATCCGCCGCTATGTGATCGAGAATGACATGCTCGACACCATCATCCAGCTCCCGAACAACCTGTTCTACAACACAGGCATCACCACCTACATCTGGCTGCTCAGCAATGCCAAGCATGAGTCGCGCCGTGGTCGCGTCCAACTGATCGACGGGAACCTGCTTTTCCGCAAGCTGCGCAAAAACCTTGGCGACAAAAACTGCGAATTCGCGCCCGAACATATCGAGGCGATCACCGAAGCCTACCTCAACTTTACCCCCGTTGAACGTGAGATTGACCAGAAGAACGACCCCGTCGGGATCGCCGCCCAGATTTTCGACAATGAGGATTTCGGCTATCACAAGGTCACGATTGAGCGGCCTGACCGCCGCCGTGCGCAGTTCAGTGCGGAACGCCTTGCGCCTTTGCGCTTTGACAAAGGCCTGCGTGAACCGATGGAGTATATCTGGGCTTAATATGGCGACCGTGTTTACGAGAGCGGGTTTCTGAAATCACAGACCAAGGCGATCCTTGCATGGTGCGAAGAGCAAGACATTACCCTGAACGCCAAACAGCGGGCCAAGCTGACAGATACCAAGATGTGGACGGCCCTGCGCGACCTGATGAACACGGGGCTTACCCTGATGGAGGATATCGGGACGGAGGAGACGTCAGATTTCAACATTTTTCGCGATGCGGTGACAGCGGCGATCAAGGCGCGAAAGATCAAGGTGTCGGCGACCGAGAAGAACGCGATCTTGAACGCCGTCAGCTGGTATGACGCGGAGGCCGAAAAGGTCAAAGCCAAGACGCATAAATTCAAGCCGGACGCGCTGGACGATCTGACCACCCGTTTGGGATGTGATGCGGGCGATCTGGCTGATTTCGGGTACTACCTGCAAAAGGATGGCAGCTATCTGACCTATGAGAGCAATTCGGACCTGCGCGATAGTGAATCTGTACCGCTCAAAGACAGCATTCACCGCTATTTCCGCGCCGAGGTGCAACCGCATGTGGCGGAGGCGTGGATCAACCTTGAGACCGTCAAAATCGGGTATGAGATCAGCTTTAACAAATACTTCTACCGCCACAAACCGCTGCGCGGGCTGGACGAGGTGACAGAGGACATTTTGGCCCTGGAGGAAAAGGCCGACGGGTTGATGGCGGATATTCTGGGGGTGAAGATCGCGACCAAGCTGGAGGTTGAGGTATGAGTTTGGCTGCGCTCCCAAAGTATGAGAGCTACAGGGACAGTGGCGTTGAATGGCTGGGTTCAGTTCCAAGCAAATGGAAGTTGACACGGCTCGGTGGTCTTTTTGCACAAAGAAAAACGAAAGTCTCAGACAAGGAATATGAACCCCTTTCAGTGACCAAAAAGGGCATCCTTAAACAGTTGGAAACCGCTGCTAAAACGAATGACGGTGACAACCGCAAGCTGGTTAAAGCTGGCGATTTCGTCATAAACAGCCGTTCGGACAGAAAGGGCTCCAGCGGCGTATCACCGTTGGACGGTTCTGTCTCACTCATTAACATTGTGATGAAGCCAACTGATATTTTACCAGAATTTTGCAATCACATTTTGAAATCACATGCATTTGTCGAAGAGTACTACCGTATGGGCCACGGAATTGTCGCCGATCTCTGGACGACTCGATTTGACGAGATGCGTTTGATTTTGATGGCGCTTCCCTCGCATGCCGAACAACGCGCCATTGCATCGTTCCTCGATGACAAATGCGAAAAGATTGATGAGGCGGTGCGGATCAAGGAGGCGCAGATCGCGCTTTTGCGCGAGCGGCGGCAGATCCTGATCCAAGAGGCCGTCACCCGTGGCCTCAGCCCCGACGCCCCGATGAAAGACAGCGGCATCGACTGGATCGGCCAAATCCCCGCGCATTGGGATGCAATACCACTGAAGCACCTCTTTTTTGAAAACACTCGACGCACTCTGACGGGCAAGGAAACGCTTCTGTCGTTAAGGATGCACATCGGCCTCGTTCCGCATGACGATGTTTCTGACAAACCTATAACCAATGCGGACCTTGTTGATTATAAGATGGTCGAAGTCGGCCAACTGGTAATGAACCGTATGAGGGCTTCAATCGGCCTATTTGGTATAGCGATGCAAGATGGGCTTGTGAGTCCTGATTATGCAATCTTTGACGCACGTCAGGACCTTTTCGCCCCATTCTTTCTCAGTCTCTTCAAGATGGAGGTTGTAGGAACACGTTTTCGCCTATCATCCCGAGGGCTTGGAACTGGTTCATCTGGTTTTATGAGGCTTTACACAGACGACTTCGGCGCGATCTCAGTCGCAGTCCCACCAAGAGCTGAGCAAGAAGATATTGTGCGATATATCGAGGCCACGACAAACAAAATTGGTGGTGCCATCACGCTCAAACAAGACCAGATCACCGCACTCAAAGAATACAAGTCCAGTCTGATCAACGCGGCCGTCACCGGCAAAATCAAAGTTATTTAAGGGGTCCGTCATGGTCAGCAACACAAAAGAGATCGCGCTTGAACAGGCCATTGAGCGCCATCTGGCGGGCGCCAGCACCGAAGAGCGTGACGCAGGCAGCACCCCGACAGGCCCCTACCGCATCGGCAACCCATCAGATTTTGACGCCGCCCACGCGCTCGACACTGCCCTCTTCTGGGAATTTCTTGAAACGACCCAAGGCAAACAGCTCGAAAAACTGAAAACCCGCAACCCCTCCGACTGGCAGGCCAAAATCCTCGGCCAGTTCGACAAGCTGGTGAAACGCCACGGCATCCTCCACGTCCTGAAAAAGGGCCTCGCCGTGGATGACGCCGTGCTGACCTGCATGTACCCTGCCCCGCTGGCCAGTTCGGCGCAAAAGGTCCACGACAACTTTGCCGCCAATATCTGGAGCGTGACACGGCAGGTCCGCTATAGCCTCGCCAACCCCGCCGAAGAGGTGGACATGGTACTATTCCTCAACGGTCTGCCGCTGGTCACGATCGAGTTGAAGAACGCATGGACCGGCCAGACCGCTCGCTTTCACGGACAAAAGCAATACCGCGACCGCGATGCCACCCAACCCTTGATGCAGTTCGGCCGCGCGCTGGTGCATATGGCGGTAGATACCGACGAAGTGTTCATGGCGACCAAGCTTGCGGGGGGTAGCACATGGTTCCTGCCCTTCAACAAAGGTCACAACGAAGGTCAAGGCAATCCGCCTAACCCAAACGGCCACAAGACCGCCTACCTATGGGAAGAGATTTTCGACCCCGCCAGCCTGTCCGGAATCATCCAGCATTTCGTCTTGCTTGAAGGGAAAAAGAACGACCCGCTGGCGAAAAAGACGATGATCTTTCCGCGCTACCAACAACTCGACGTGGTGCGCAAGGTGCTGGCCCACACCAGCGAACACGGTGTCGGCCACAGCTATTTGATCCAGCATTCCGCTGGGTCGGGCAAGTCAAATTCCATTACATGGGCCGCCTATCAGCTGATCGAGACCTACCCTGAAAAGCTCGGCATTCCCGGTGCCAAAGCGTTGGACGCGCCCCTGTTCGACAGCGTTATCGTCGTGACCGATCGCCGCCTGCTGGACAAGCAGCTGCGCGACAACATCCGCGACTTCTCAGAAGTAAAGAACATCGTCGCCCCTGCCCTGCGGTCGTCTGATCTGAAAGCTGCGCTGGAAAACGGTAGGAAGATTATCATCACCACGATCCAGAAATTCCCGTTCATTATCGAAGGCATTGCCGATCTAAGCGACAACCGTTTTGCCGTGATCATCGATGAGGCCCACAGCGGCCAAAGTGGACAGGCCAGCGACACGATGAACCGTGCCATGGGTGGTAACGCCGATGCCGAGACGGAGGATGCACAGGATGCTATCGTTGCGGCGATGCAGTCCCGCAAGATGCGCGGCAACGCCTCCTACTTCGCCTTCACCGCCACACCGAAGAATACGACGTTGGAAAAGTTCGGCACAAAGCAACCTGATGGTAGTTTCCGGCCATTCCACCTCTACAGCATGAAGCAGGCCATCGAGGAAGGCTTTATCCTTAACGTGCTGGCGAATTACACGACCTACAAAAGTTATTACGAGATCCAGAAGTCGATTGAGGACAACCCGCTGTTCGACACCGCAAAGGCCCAGAAAAAGCTGCGCGCCTATGTCGAACGGAGCCAGCAAACGATCAACACCAAAGCCGAAATCATGCTGGATCACTTTATCCCGCAAGTCGTGACCGGCAAAAAGCTGCGCGGCAGAGGCAAAGGGATGATAGTTACGCAGGATATCGAAATGGCGATCCGGTATTATAAGGCGGTGATGGCCCTGCTCGATAAGCGCGGAAATCCCTTCAAAGTAGCGATTGCCTTCTCGGGCGAAAAGAAGGTTGATGGGAATACATACACTGAAACAGAGATGAACGGCTTTCCCGAAGACAAGACCCGCGAGAAATTTGATGAAGACGAATACCGGCTGCTGATCGTCGCGAACAAATACCTGACAGGTTTTGACCAACCCAAGCTCTGCGCGATGTATGTGGATAAGAAGTTGCAGCATGTTCTGGCGGTCCAGGCACTGTCGCGGCTCAACAGATCCTCATCCAAGCTAAACAAACGCACGGAAGACTTGTTCGTGCTCGATTTTTTCAATTCGGCCGAAGATATCAAAACAGCGTTTGACCCATTCTACACTATAACCACGCTTTCAGAAGCGACTGACGTAAATATGCTTCACGCCCTCTTGGCGGATCTCGATAGCATCGGAGTGTATGAGGTGGCAGAGGTGGAAGCGTTCACCGTTAGATATTTCGCTGGCGATGATGCGCAAGCACTGAGCCCGCTGATCGATGTTGCTGCAGAACGTTTCAACACCGAGCTTGACCTTAAAGACACAGACAAGATCGACTTCAAAATCAAGGCAAAACAATTTGTCAAAATTTACGGTCAAATGGCATCAATCATGCCCTTCGAAGTTCTGGCTTGGGAAAAGCTTTTTTGGTTCCTGAAATTCCTTGTTCCAAAATTGAAAATTAGGGATCCGAATGCTGATGCTCTAGATGCATTGTTGGATGCAGTTGATCTGTCGTCATATGGCTTAGAGCGGACGAAATTGAATAACGCCATCGATCTGGATGTCTCCTTAACCGAACTTGATCCACAAAACCCCAACCCGCGTGGCTATCATGAAGGGGACGATAAAAAAGACCCACTTGAAGAAATCATTCGAAGCTTCAACGAACGTTGGTTCCAAGGGTGGAGCGCCACTCCAGAGGAACAACGGATAAAGTTCGTGAATATTGTCGAAAGCATCAAGACTCACCCAGATTTTGGTGCCAAGTATCAAGGCAACTCCGACCCTCATACTAAAGACATTGCGTTTGAAAAAATCCTACAGGAGGTAATGCTTAAGCGTAGAAAAGATGAGTTAGAATTATACAAATTGTTTGCGTCCGATCCCTCATTTAAAGCGGCTTGGACGGAAAGTGCGAAGAGCATGCTGCTGACAAATTAACTCAACATCACGCCTGCTTCCGGCCCTAAGCCGCCGCTGGCCGATGTGTCCGATGCCGCGTCGCAGCTTTCGCATTGCCGCCATTCGTGCATAGCGCAGCATTTTCGAGGCGCGAGTGACCGACATGCGGACAATGCACCATTTCGCCGCGGTTGCGCCAATGATCGCTTATGAAAAGTGATATCGAGCCTAATTTCAGTATTCAAATCCCTTATCGGAAACACTAAAAATCGGCCGGATTCGATTTTAGTACATTTGAACCTGGTATGGTCGGCTTATTTGAGGCCGAAGTCTCATCACCTCGTGTTTCAAATTGCCAGCTTTCCATTTGGGCCATAACGGCACAGTCTGGGTTATTACCCTTCACCACCTTGGCTTTTAACATGTAAGGCGTGGCCACGGGTTCAGCGATGTTTGTAAACATTGGTATCAAGCCAAATGAACCCGCTTCATCAATGCTTAGGAGATCGGCGAGTGCCCTCTCCGCTTCTTCGCAAGTAGAATAGTTTGAATTTCGACTAATAGTGACAGCCAATGGCGCGCCTTCAGAAACTATTCTACCACCAAAGAAATTTTCATTATCATATTGGCCACGGGATTCTGACAACATCATGTAGTCCATGATAGTCCCATCGAAGCGACGCGAAGAAAACTCAGCAACTGGTCCAAAAGAGCTCGACTGGTAGCCAATGACGCTTCCATTTCCGCCTTTAACACTCACAAGAGCAACTCCACGGAGGCTCACCGTGAAGTAACGTACTGACTCGATCTTTTGCGGCAGAATTGTGGCTGCCATTGTAATAGAATCATCATCTTCACCATGCACTCCATGCACCCAAGCCGTTTCGGGCCGAAGTAGCCCTGAAAGTAGGGCCATTTGCTTTTCAGACCGATCAATGGCGTCTGCATATTGTTTTGCATTTATACCGTTGTAGACCAATGTGAGACTTGGAATAGTTATAGTAAGAAGCGCTGCCATTATGCCAACAAACCAAACCACCTTGCTTTCTTTGCCATCGATTTTGGTAAGACGCCTCCTAATTTCAATTGCCTCTCCTCTCAGTTCATAAAACTCCTTTTTGAAATCTGATTGTGGTCGCGGATCATCAGTCATAGCAAGTCTCCAATTGGCCAATGGTTTAGGGGGGGGGGCGGCGAAGATTCAGTTGCTAAAGAACTGAGTCTTCGGTCATTATTTATTCGAAAAAATAGCTTACATATCACTTGGCGGAGAAATATATTTCACCAAGGTTTGGTATGTTCAACATAGACAACCATGGTGCATAGTTCAACAAGCACGCTCTCCACGTTTGGCGGCACCAAAACCTCTGTTCGAAACCAGAGCAGTTATTGAAGGTTTGTGCCTCTCTCATGAAAGCAGTCATTCGACCGTTGCAACATTAGGGGAAAGAGGGCTCGGAGCCGCCATGCGGTACTGCAGAAAAATCGTCGATTTTGACCCGTTTTGAATGACCGCTTCCATCCTTTCCGGATGGCAGGCTCACGACTGCAGCGAAAGTCAGCAATCCGCCCTCAGTGTCGATGGGCCTTCCGCGTCCAGAATAGCATTTTCCACTAAACCGGATCATTGCTCATCGTATATCAGAGAGCCGCGGCCCTGTTCAGCGGCGCTGATACTTCGCCCAGTCTTGTCCTGATAGGCGAACAAACGATCCATATAGCCCACGCACCTAATGCCTCGACGGTTATCGATATGTTCTTGCAATTTCTGGTCAGTGACGTTCGCATACTCAGGCGTGTCAGGCAGCTTGATAGCTGTTGGCAGGGGTAGGCCCATAACAGCCTCCGATGCCTGAGCCATGACCTGCCTAAGCTCAGCAACCTTCATATGGTCGATGATGTAGCTGTCGTGCACAGATGCTTCAAACAGGTGGTGACACTGATCGACATCGCCTCTCAAGGATTCGGCCAAGGTCTTGACGATGAGACCACCGGTCTGCGGCTGATGGCCCACCGCCTCCGAGTGGTCTTGGTCGCCTTCAGCGGATCGAAAAACATGGGCCTTTATTGTGAGCGGATTGGCGCGGCTAACTGGAGACGATGCGTAAGAATATCGAAGAGCTATCGCACGCGCTGGCAGAAAAAATGGGGCGGATTGATGCGCCTTCTGCGCTGAAGTCACTACGCCTTTATCAAGGTATGTTTTTTGCTCCCACTCAGTTCCGCGCCGCAGTTACGCCTGATGGCTCAACATAGCGTTAGCCACATGCGAGTTACACGGGACGGACGCCGACATTTTGTTGGCCGGTCTTATAGTTAAAACCAGCCAGAAGCAGAATGGAAAGCAGGGTGTACCCGCTTTCCAAAACCGTTTTATTCTGTTTCTGCGATGCTCTTTGCTGACGCGAGCCCTTCGGCATCTGACGCTCCGCCAAGTTTCTCGCGAACTCCGGACTCGATCTTATCACCCACGTCTGGATCAATATTACGCCAGTATTCAAACGCGCGCAAAAGCACCTTTTCGCTGACCCCGTCGCTAAGATGCCCCACTACGTTATCAACCAGACGACCTCGGGCAGCCTCATCCATGACATCCCGCACCAATGTGCCGGCCTGGCTCCAGTCATCATCATCTTTACGCAAAGTGTAGGCCTGACGAACCATATCGCCGTCTGAATGCCAAAGACCTGCCTCGCCGCGCGTGTCAGGCTGTGCTGCAGGCCCGCCATAAGAGTTTGGTGCATAGACAGGGTCAGACACATTTTGTGTCCGGCCCGCCCCATCCTTTGAGTAGCTATAGACAGGGCATTTTGCGCCGTTCACCGGTATTTGCTTGTAGTTCACGCCAAGGCGCGCCCGATGGGCGTCGGAATAGGCAAATCCTCGCGCCAGCAGCATTTTATCAGGAGAAAGGCCAACACCCGGCACCATATTGTTCGGCTCGAATGCCGCTTGTTCAATTTCAGTATGGAAATCCGTGGGATTGCGATCAAGCACAAGCTTTCCAACCTCGATCAGAGGATAATCAGCGTGAGGCCAGACCTTTGTCAGGTCGAACGGATTGATATTATAGGTCTTGGCGTCTTCGTACGGCATGATCTGCCAGTTCAGCGTCCAACTCGGGCTATTTCCGTCGCGGATCGAATTGAACAAATCCCGGCGGTGGAAGTCACCGTCGCTACCGGCAAGCTTGTCAGCTTCATCCTGGCTTAGATACGCATTCCCGTCGCCCTGATCAGTGAGGAAGTGGAATTTAACCCAAAACTTTTCACCCTCTTCATTGATCAAAGAATAGGTATGGCTCGAATAGCCGTTCATCTCGCGCCACGTTCTAGGGATACCCCGATCACCCATCAGATAGGCAACCTGATGCGCGCTTTCGGGTGACAGTGTCCAGAAATCCCACTGCATATCATGGTCGCGCATGTCGTTGTCAGCACGACGTTTCTGGCTGCGGATAAAATGCTGGAACTTCAGCGGATCGCGAATGAAGAAAACCGGCGTGTTGTTACCGACCATGTCAAAGTTGCCGTCTTCTGTGTACATCTTAACGGAGAACCCACGCGGGTCGCGCCACGTATCAGGGCTGCCACGCTCTCCGGCGACTGTCGAAAAACGGGCTACAATTTCGCACTTTGCACCCGGCTGGAAAATCTTGGCCTTGGTATATTGAGAGACATCGTTCGTGGTTTCGAAATAGCCAAACGCCCCTGACCCTTTTGCATGAGGCTGGCGCTCCGGAATACGCTCTCTGTTGAAATTCGCCATTTGCTCCAAGAGATAGTGGTCATTCAGAACGATCGGGCCATCAGGGCCAACGGTAAGGGAATGCTCATCACTCTGAACAGGTATGCCGGCATCTGTGGTGGTCGGGGGAATTTTCTTATTCTGTGACATGGTCAACCTCTCCTTGGTGTTTAGAAAAACTACCACCGGCGAAGAAAGTTCCCCCATGTCTGATGTGCATTCTATTCCGTATCGGACCGCTTGGTCTTGGACATAAGCCCGCACAGCGTCTTCGCAGCCTCGACTGCGCCTTGACCGCGCAGGGGCCAGCTTTGCATGAGTCCCTCAACTATGACGGAGATTTCGTCTTCCAGACCCAGCATACCCGAAATGCGCGCAGCACGCTCCGCCATCTCTGCTTTGTGTCGGTTCAACAAAGCACGCAGTTTTTCATCTTGCGGGGCTGAAGCGACCGCTGCGTGAAAGAGACAGCCATGCGTTGTTTCCAAATCCATCCACGTTGCCACACGGTCCATGATGCTTTCGAGGGGGTTCGGCTGTGTCTCGACAGCTTCGGTAAAAACATGCGCCATATAGCGGCTGTTGCGATACTCCAACGCTCTCAGGATCATTTCCTCACGCGAGGGAACGTATTTGTAGAGCGTGCGAAGGCTGACACCCGTCGCCTTGCGCAGGGTTTCGATGTTGGGTTCAGCAAAGCCATGCGTTGCAAAAGCGCGCTCTAGCCCGGCATCAATCTGGTTCTGTAAATCACTCATCCTTGACCTAGTAGAATGGTTCCTCTACTCAAGCAAGTAGAGTCATCATTCTACATGGAGCATCAAATGGATTTACCTTCCACAATGAGCGGCGTTGCACTGACCGGACATGGCGGTCCAGAAAAGCTTGTTTGGCGTGACGACTTGCCGGTCTCTCCCCCTGGGCCGCGCGATGTCTTGATCAAGGTTAGCGCAGCCGCGGTCAACAACACCGACATCAACACAAGAACAGGTTGGTATTCCAAAAACGAAGCCGACAGCGAAGACGCCGGATGGTCAGGCAACGCGTTGCAGTTCCCACGCATCCAAGGCGCTGACGTTTGTGGGTACATCGTCGCCGTCGGAGATCGGAA
>Ga0209345_10002706_pt1 | contig 19144 bp, 19 predicted proteins | sample Cruoilmetagenom7_FD_187294 | JGI IMG/M metagenome (GOLD analysis project Ga0209345, IMG submission 187294) | Oil polluted marine microbial communities from Coal Oil Point, Santa Barbara, California, USA - Sample 7 (SPAdes) (version 2) | ecosystem: Environmental > Aquatic > Marine > Oil seeps ... | reverse complement strand
GGGTTCGTCTTCGGATCGGTGGTCTATAGGTGGCGTTTCGGGCCGCGATTGCAACCGGACTGGCCTGTCATTCGGCGGCGTTCCGGCCCGCTTCGGCCGCGGCGGGCAAACTAATCGTCACCTGCGTGCCCTCTCCGGGGGCGGTACGGATCACCATTTTTCCGCCATGCATGTCGGCCAGGCGCTGTACCATGGCGAGGCCAAGCCCCGTGCCGGCGCGGCCACGGGCGTTTCGGCCCTGTTCAAAAGGTTTGGCAATCCGGCTTAAATCATCCGCATCCATACCGGCCCCGCGATCGGTCACCGAAATCGACACGGTGCCTCCGCGATACTTGGCCGCCAAGGTCACCACGCCGCCCGGCTCTGAATATTTTATCGCATTGGAGACAAGATTGTCCCAAATCCGCTGAATCGCCCCGGCATCGGCGTGGGCCAGAACCTCGCCGCCGGATTTGAGTTCCAGTTTCACCTGCGCGCGCTGTGCACTGGCCTGCGCCTGACGGATCACCGCTTCGGCGCTTGCGGTCACATCCACCGGCGATAGATCGACCTCATACGTCCCCGCTTCGGAGCGCGCATAGCCGAGCATATCTTCAACAAACCGCAACAGTGTCTCGCCACTCTCCCGAATCAGGCCCGGATACTCTTTATAGGCCTCCGGCATCTCACCGAGAATTTCCGATTCCATCATGTCGGAAAAGCCAATCACAGCGTTCAATGGGCTTTTCAAATCATGGCCAAGACCGGCAAAAAAGTCGGTCCGCTCCCGCAATTGTTGCGCAAGATCATTGTCAGCCTCAGCGACTGTCTCATTTTCGTGCACAATAAACCACGTATCGCCATCCGCCTTTTTCGTCAGGTAGACCGAAATTGACTGCCCATTTTTTGTTTCGGTGCGTCCGGGAGTTAACCCTGCCCCATTTAGGTCCAACAAAACACGCTCGGCGACCTGGCCAATCTGTAAATCAGGAAACAGGCTGGCTGCCCCGGTAAACCCACGCACCCGGTTCAGCGGCGAAACATCGACGACCAGAAGTGGGCCGTCCTCAGGCAATTCGGCCGCGAGCGTGGTGGGCATGGCCTCCATCACATCCTGCTGGTCGCGTTCCCAGGCGCGGCGGCCAAGGCTGCGCATCACCAGGATGGCGGACAGGAACAGCAATACCGGCGATAGCCATGTCATCGGGCCAATCATGCCGGGCGCCGCCGGGGGTATTGCCCCGACCGCCTGCAATACAAACAAACCGCCGCCCGCAATGATCGCAGAGATTAGCGCACTTCGGGTCGCGGCCGTGCCCCATACGGCCCAAATTAGGCTTGGGCCGACCACAAACAGTGCCAGTGCCCCGGTCCCAAATCCGCAGACAATCGCGAAACTCGCCGCCAGCGCAGCCGCAAAAACGCCCGCAAAAACGCGCCAAACACTTACCGGCTTATTTTCACTTGCGTTGGACATCTTAACCGTACGGTGATTTTTGTTAGGCATTCATATTCGGCGGATTGAAAAAATTTAACGTCAAAACCCGCATTTCAACAGACGCTAGTCTTTGCCTCAAGCAAAAGATAGGCCAGTGTCTATTCGGTAGAGTGAGGAGTCTCCAATGACGATCAAGACACTGTCGGTAGCAATCGCTGCCATTACGGGCCTGGCCCTGCAAGCATCCGCCCAAATGGTAACACCAGCCCCTCAACCGGTGTCCAGTCAAACGGGTGACCTTTCTGACCCTCTGGCCCGCGCTGCGGCGCTTTACGCCACTTATCATGGCGACGTCACGGACGTGAAAACAGGCTCCTTCGGATCAGCCCGCGACATTGATCAGTCTTTGACCAATCTTGGCGGGCACAATCCCGATCAACTCTCTCAGGGATGGATGGCCTACTCCGCACTCGTCGCCGCCCAGAACCCGGAATTCCGCGCCGCCGTCATCGATATTGAAGGCTATTATGGGCGCGACATGTTCGTCACCGGATTGAAAAATGACCCCCGCTATGCCCGCACGCTAAGCGGCGGCAACCAGGCGGTTTCGTCTTCACTAACCGCTGTCGATGCCGATAGTCGGCGCCTGATCGGCGCGGCAGCCTACGTCAAAGAACAGGCTTACAGCCTGCAAGGCGCCGGTTGGGCAAAAGGCAAAGTGCGCAATTCCAGCGCCACCGCCAATGGCCTGCTCGCCTCAACCCGGACAGGTATCCCGGCTCGTAACAGCATGGTTCGCGCGATGGCCTCACCTGACATCAATACGGTGCTGTCCAAAGCCGGCCAATCAGGGTCGCCATCTGTATGGGAAAGCGTCACCAGTGCCGCAAGCACGATTCGCGTTCCGGCTTTTACCGCCAAGCTGGCTCCACAAACACGTATTGCGCGCGGCAAAGAGCCGATCGCTGACCGGATCACCACGCTTGCCGCCTTCCGGATTATCGGATCTGATCCAAGTTCGGCGCAATCTATGCGCGTTGCGATGCAGGACCGTGAAACGGCGGGCTGCCTGAACATGGCCAACCTGAACCTGCAACAATGTGTTGCTGCGGCCCACAACCATTACGAAGTTCCATTCTGCATCGGTGAGCATGCGCTTTCAGATGTCGGCAAGTGCATCGGCACTGTCACCCAATAATCGGACTTTCTCCCACTGAGACGCCCCCGGCCACAGCGCCGGGGGTATAGAGATATCCGAAATTAAATCATTGAGTCCGTACCCATTGGGGTGCGGGCCTTTTTTTGTGATTTGTTCTTGGAGATTCAGCTCACTTCGATTTGGTGGCGGATTGCATAACCACAGCAATGTGGCAAAAATAGTTACGCACTTCAACTTGTGTGGCGGTTCAATTACTGCGAATCTGTTATTCGACTAACAATACCCTGTTTTGAATATATCGATACGATAAGCTTGGGGGGCAACAACGTGCGGGATAGCTCAATGGAACCTGAAAATTGTCCGGCGGATGATGTTCGAGCTGAGATTATCTGCGCGGACTCTGCTGATGCATTGAAAACCATAGACGATGAGTCGTTGGGGTTGGTAGTCACGTCACCACCTTACAACATCGGCAAAGAGTATGAATTGGATAAACGGCTCTCTCTAGAAGAGTACTTGGAGTGGTTAAGGCCAATCGTAAAACAACTTTGTGCCAAGGTGAAAAAAAACGGTAGTATCTGTTGGCAGGTTGGTAACTACGTAAACAAGGGTCAAGTCGTACCTCTCGATTATCTTTTCTATCAGATATTCATCGATGCTGGATTCAAGATGAGAAACCGAATCATTTGGCGGTTTAATTTTGGGCTGCACGCCACAAATCGTCTGTCTGGTAGGTATGAAACTCTGCTATGGTTCACCAAATCAGATGACTATACATTCAATTTGGATCCGATCAGGGTACCACAACTATATCCAGGTAAGAGACACTCCAAATCCAAAGGTGAAAGAGCGGGAGAACCTAGCGGTAACCCTCTCGGGAAAAACCCATCGGACTACTGGGAGTTTTCAGCCGAGGAGGCTTTTCTGTCGGACCCAGTTTGGGAGCTTCCGAATGTGAAGGCTAATCATCCTGAAAAGACTCCTCATCCATGTCAGTTTCCAAGCGAGTTGGTAGAGCGATGCATTTTGGCACTCACCAACCCCGGCGACACTGTGCTGGATCCATTTGTTGGTGCCGGAACAACTGTGATTGCTTCAAAAAAACACCACCGACATAGCATCGGAATCGATCAAAGTCCTGAGTATGCAAAGCTTGCAACCGAGCGATTGAATGACTTTCTGGAAGGTAACCTCAAGCTGCGTCGTGCAGGCCAGGCAACTAGGCGCCCCAAACCGGGTGAAAAGGTGTCGACGGTACCTGACACTTGGCTGAAGACCGCAGAACATGCAGGCGACAAATGACCCTTGCCAAGCCAAAGAAGAAGAAGAAGCCTAAGGTCAAAGTTTTGAGCAAAGCCGAAAAGGCTCAAAAAAAGCTAGAAACCGATCACAAAGCGCTTGTCCGTAAGGTATTTCGTTTCACGGGATTTCGAAAATTCCAAAAGTTGGCCGACAAGCAATTTTGGTTGGATGAGAATACGACATCGGATTTCGACGACGTCTTTATGTTCGAAAACGTAATCGTTTGTGCGGAGTACACGACATCGCAGGACGTCGGGAATCACATCAAGCCGAAAAAGCTGATCTATGATGCAATCGAGGCTGACAAAAGCAAGTTTCTGAACGTTTTGGCTGCACTGGACCCTGAATTCTCGGAAGCACTATCAGCCGATTATAATATCGAAGAATTCGTTCTAAAAATTGTATACTGTAGTCGAAGGGAGTATGATCCCAAATACAGGGTGACTGTGCCAAACCCCCAGTATCTGGATTATCCGGATTTACGGTATTTTGCGTCAGTTACAGATTGCATTAAACACTCAGCTCGCTCCGAACTATTAGCATTTCTGGATATTCCATTCTCCTCAATCGGAAACAATGGTGCTGTCGATGTTAGTGAAGGAAGCAAAAAGTACTCAACATTGGTTCTCCCAGAAGCTAACTCGAACTTCGACCCAGGCTATAAAGTCGTGTCCTTTTATGCTGAGCCTGAGGAGCTACTCAAACGAGCATACGTTCTACGACAACAAGGCTGGAGGGATGCGGGGACTCTGTATCAACGGATGATTTCGAAGGCTAAAGTTGAGTCGATGCGAAAGCACCTCAAAACCAAAAAACGTGTCTTTGTGAACAACATTATCGCAACGCTCGATGACGATACTCGAATCGTTCGAGCAAATGGTGACACTGTCGATCCTTCAATGATATCTAAGACAGAAGCGGCATTTATTCAGATACCCAACCGCACGAACACGATCGGTTTGGTCGATGGCCAGCATCGCACGTTTTGTTATTACGAGGGTGATCCAGATGATGGTGAAATAAAAAAGCTACGAACTAAGCAGACGCTTTTGGTGACTGGCGTTATCTATCCACCTGGAACGGACCAAGCCACACGGGAAGTTTTCGAGGCTAGGCTGTTTTTGGAGATCAACTCGACGCAATCGACCGTTAAGCCGGCCCTGACTTTAGCTTTGAATCAGACAATCGATCCGTTCGCCGATGAATCAATAGCAAAAAGAGTACTGGACGCAATCAATGCAGGTAGCGGTCCGTTGGCAGGGCAAATTGAGCGCTATTGGTTTGATGAGAACAAGCTCAAAACAACCTCAGTGGTTAGGTTTGCACTCAAACCGCTCGTAAAAACTAGCGGAGATGACTCGCTTTTTTCAAAGTGGCCGAATTCGGCCAAACAGGACATGATCAAGAACAAAAATTACGCGTTACTGTCTGACTATGTGAAATTCTGCGTAAGTGAGATCGACCCATTTCTTATTGCTATAAAGAAGCAGCTACCGTTCAATCTGTGGACGCCGGATAAAAAAGTGCCCGGTAGGTTAATCACCACGACAGTAATCAACAGTCTGTTCATTTGCTTGCGGTTTCTGATCCGAGACGGAATCCAAATGAATCAATCGTTCTACGAGACGCAGCTAAAAAACTTGACGCCCGACGACTTCAAGGGATTTCATTCAAGTCAGTATTCAAGGCTGGCCGGACGGTTACAGATCAAGTTTTTTAACTGACGGTTTTGGGCTTTGGCCGTATTCCAGCAGAATGAACGGCCGATAGGTTCGTTTCAAACGCACAAACGGCGTGCTAACTCCGGGTTCAGCCGACAAACCCCATCACTCTGCAACTCAAAATCCCCTCCTGAAAACGTCTCGCTCTCGATCATCTTTAACACTACTCGGTCAACGATTGGTCGAAGCGGCTCCATTTGATCAAACACAAACGAGTGTCGATCAGGGGAAACCCGGTCGTGCATAACCCCAACGCTCGGATCATAACCATCAGCAATAGCTTGAATACGAACCCGGCTCTCCAACATGCTGTAGGTATAATTGAGCATTGCGTTGATTGGGCTGGTTGCATGTTTATTGGCAGGCGATTTAGGGTGAGAGTTTAGTGATGACCTCGAAAGGAACTTGCGCCATTCGTCAGGTATAGGGTGACGGTTTTGCGCGGACCATTTCATATCCAAGGCGCGCCACGCAAAGAAATAACCTTGTGCAACAATACCTTCGAAGGCGAGCAACTTTGATACACTTTCAGGTGGTTTTTTCGTAAGCGTTTTTAGCGCTGCTTTCGCTTTCTCAATAGCATTCAATCGTGATTGCGATTCCGGCAGCAGCTTTTCCAAATTGAATAGCGTTTCTCGAATTTTGCTTTTGATAAGTGGAATGGCATATTTGACGCGCTCTAATTCCGAGCCTCGCGTTTTATGCTGCCACGCGACTTTCTTAGGATCAGCTGAATACCCATTAGCGCTTGATATAGATTGAATACGACCGTCATAGCGTAAACGAATGAGATCGACCTTTTGCTCCGATAACCAGTCCAAAGCGTCTAAGGTTATGGAGCCTTTGCCATCCACTAAAACAATTCGTGGCGGTATATCTAAAGCGCCTTTGAAATAGATTTTAGTCATTTGCTTTTGCGGATAATGGGTAAAGCCATCCTTTATGATTAGGCGGCCTTTATCGACGCGTATTGATAAGCCATGCCCGGTTAATACTAGCCCTGTTTTAGCTTTTTCTCGCCTTTTGCGTTTAGGTATTTCTAATTGGGTTTTTGTATTCCAATAAGCTGAGCGAATAGCCCAATCGTCAGTATCTACGGTTATTTCGGGTGTTTGGTAATTCAAAAGCTTTTCCCATTATCATTTTAGATAAATGTAATGGAAATGTACCCGAAATGACTGAAAATCTCAATAAAATCTGGGATAAAGCGGAACCGCTGCTAGAATACATTTATTCGCATTTTGGAAGCGAAATTGAGCAACAGCTTTCTGAATATCGCTCGACGCAAACACTACCTGAACCCACAACGAGTAACACTGCCGTTGTTACAAATCTACTACTTACTGCCCAAGCTATGGCAGACAGGACTGTCGAGGGTGACGCCCGAATGGCAGCTTTTGAAAATCTTCGCAGTGATCTGATCTCAGAGCGACTTCAGATAGTCGCACTTGAAGACAGCAAAGATGATGAACCCCCAAGAATTATCCCTTCCACATTTTGGCTGCGCGCAAAGCTAAGCTCTGATCTAAACCGCACTCATACTGGCGCGCGCAGATTCAGTGAACTCCGCGTGTTGTCCTCAGAACATCAGACCGGTCCCTCGATTCACCGTTCAGGTGGTGAATTTGATGATCCTCCTACGCGTGATCGCGATAACCCCGGAGGCGGTCGGCCAAACACACAAGAACTTGTAACCACTGAGGTGACCTGGCTCATTGAGAACGATCCCAAATTCATGGCCATGCCGAATAGAACGGACCAGGCTAGAGAGGTTAGGGTTCGCCTAAAAGGTGAGGATCATCGATTAAGTGACGATCTAGCCGGAATGAAAACCGATACTCTGAAGCGGTGGATTGGTGCGGCACTCAAAGCAAACCCCAAGCCGTCCGCATAAACTGCATAAACTCTTTTTGCACATTATCCACAGTGAAAACAGTGCGATAAGACGCCTAAGTTTGAGCCATCGAGCGCATCTTGCGCCCAATATGGATCAACTCAATGGCTCGCAAACGCGACTACAAGAAAGAATACGCCCGGCGAATAGCGCGCGGCCAAAAAAGAGGCTTATCCCGCTCCCAAGCGCGCGGGCACCCGAAAGCTAATGAGCGCTACGCGAGCGGCAAAAGGGCGATACCTTTAGCTGATGATCAGCTTGAAAATGCTCTCCGCAACCTTCGGTCCGGCAGCTCTCTCAAACAATCAGCTAAAGAAGCTGGGGTCTCAGAAGAGCGCTTCCGGCGTTTTGTAAAGGGCAATCAACTCGCCGGTTTTATTGGTCGCCGTTGGACGCTTGATGACAGACGCACGCGTCAGATCGCTATGATCAGAGGCAGCAATCAAACAACGATTTTTGTCCCTGGGTTCTTGGAAGCAAGCGAGATCGGCAAGCACCATAATGCTGTCAGACACTTCCTTCGCACGCAAGACTTCTCTCATTTGCTGCCCTTCGAAGGCCGCTCGATCAAAGACGTTCGCGGTAAGTCTCACCCCTTCGAAACCCATCCCAATGCGCTTTATCGCTTCGCGGCGAAAGACGAGCCCGCGTTCCACGAAATCTACCAAATCGTTTCCAGCTGAAAGGAAAATAGCAATGAACGATCTAACCTCGCCTGAGGAAGAACGCCGCGAGAAGGACTTTCGGCGATTGCGAACCCGCAATCCTGTCTGTCTTACCTGCGGATACAACAAACACCCCGCTGCATTGGAGTTGTCTCATATCGTGCCGAAAGGGTTTCACGATGATGCGGGTCCACAATGCCGAAACTGCCATCGAGAGTTAAGCGATAGAGAAAAGGACTATCCCTACCAACCGCAAACGCTGAACCCGACGATGGAAACCATCGGTCGTTATCTACTCGCGCTCTCCGATTGGTTTATTCAAATTGCTGAAACGATAGCCGCGTTTGGTCGCTGGTTGATGTTTCAGGCGGAGCATGTGCTGCCCTATGAAGGGGAGGCTGAGACATGAGCTTGCCGTCACCAAACGAAATTGCCGTGCGCGCTTACACTGAAAAGCCTGGGTTCAAACCTGTTTCTGGAAAAGGCCGGACTTCATTCCTGGATGAGCCTTCGCAATGGACTCTGATCTTCGACACCGAAACGACGATCTGCCCAGCTCAATCGCTGCGGGTTGGCAGTTATCAACTGCGCTATGGGGGTGTTTTGGAACAAGAGGGCTTGTTTTTTGACCCCACTACACTCAGCGTCACGGATCAAACAGCGATTGAGAATTATACCAGTACGCATGACCTCAGGCTTATTACTGTTGCTCAATTCAGGCGTTTTTTGCTTTATCGTGGTTTCACCCTCAATGCCTCGATTGTTGGATTTAACCTTCCCTTCGACATATCCCGCATCGCGATCAATCACGGTCCAGCGCGCAGACATATGCGCGGCGGCTTTTCATTCAAGCTAAGCCAATATCCTGATCAACCAGCAGTACGGATCAAACATCTGAGTGCGCGCGCCGCGCTGATGGATTTTGCTGCTCCTGGGAAACAAATCGACGGTAGTGGTATGCGTAACCGCGACCTCAAAACCGCTCACAATCGCGGATACTTCTTTGACGTCAAAACACTCGCCGCCTCACTCACCAGCCGGAGCTTCAGTCTCGAGGGGCTTTGCGCCTATCTTGGTGTCGAGACAAAAAAGCAGGCCACGGATGAACATGGTGGCCCACTCACAGCTGAGTATCTCGACTACGCTCGTGCAGACGTTCAAGCCACCTGGGAGTGCCACGACGCTCTACGCGAGCAATATGATGGTCATGGGCTAGACAAGCCCATGCACCGCGTCCTGAGTGAAGCGAGCATCGGCAAGGCCTATCTCGAGCAAATGGGTGTGCAGCCCCTGCTGGCTTGTCAGCCAGACTTCCCGCGCGAGCTGTTTGGCACAATCATGGCCAGCTACTTTGGCGGGCGCGCTGAGATCAGAGAGCGCCGCGTGTCTCGGCAAGTTCTCTACTGCGACTTCAAGTCGATGTATCCAACTGTGAACGCGCTTATGAGGCTATGGGAGTTTGTGACCGCTGATGGCATGACCTGGCAAGACAGCACGTCTGAGACGCAAGCCTTTCTGGACCGGATAACAGCCGATGACCTTCAAGACCCGGACACATGGCGGCAGCTGAGAACCCTGGTTCAGCTTTGTCCTGACAATGACGTCCTGCCAGTGCGTGCAAAGTACAATGAGAAGACCCATACGATAGGGCTCAATCACCTCACAAGTGATCAACCGCTTTGGTACACGTTGGCAGATTGTGCGGCGTCTAAACTGCTCACAGGGAAACCGCCAAGGATCAAGCAAGCGCTGACGTTCGAGCCAGGACCGATGCAAGCGGGCTTGAAACCCATCGACTTGTTCGGAGACCCGGCGTTTCGCGTTGATCCAAGAAAAGAGGATGTCTTCAATCGTCTGGTCGATCTTCGAGATCAAGCGAAAGCGGACGAGAACCCGGTCCAGCAACAGATCAAGATTGTCGCGAATGCAACGAGCTACGGTATCTTCGTCGAGGTCCAGCGTGATGATGCTCCGAAGCCTGAGCGCTTGATGATCTATGGACCGGATGGTGATGGTTACGAAACCGCCAGCACTGCGCTCGAACAACCGGGTAAGTTCTTTCACCCGCTACTTGCTACCTTGATCACAGGGTCGGCGCGATTGATGCTCGCACTAGCAGAGCGTCGAACGCTGGATGAAGGCTTAGGCTGGGTGTTCTGCGACACGGACAGTCTCGCGATATCGCGGCCTGACGGCATGGATCAGGCCGAGTTTCAAGCGCGCGCCATGTCGGTCGTTGATTGGTTCACGTCGCTGAACCCTTACCGCAAACCCGGATCAATCTTGCAGATCGAGGATGTGAACTACCAGGCGGGTACGAACGTATTAGAACCACTTTACGCCTTGGCTATATCTGCCAAACGCTATGCACTGTTCAATCTCGACAGCGATGGAACGCCCATACTCCGCAAGGCATCGGCACACGGTCTGGGACACCTCAGGCCACCATATGGCGAAGATGATCCCGCACCCGGCGTTCCGGCACCCATCGTCCCGCTGCACGAGATCGGCGTGAGACGCTGGCAGTATGATTTGTGGTTTCACATCATCTCAGCAGACCTACGCGGCGAGCCTGATCGAGTATGTTTGGATTACCATCCAGCCCTGAAGAAGCCCGCACTCAGCCGCTATGGCGCAACCAGTCCGGCCCTGCTGCGCTGGATGGAGCGCTACAATGACGGCAAGCCATACCATCAACAGGTGAAGCCGTTCGGGTTTCTGGTGTCGATGACGGCTAAGTCTGGACTATGGGCAAAGCCCGATTGTGGAACCATTGCTGACCCGTGGAAACGTGGACGGCCATTCAAGGCCGCAACACCGAAACCGATCTCACCTTTTGAGCGGGACAGCTGCAAAGCTGCGACGCAGGCCTTTGATCGCGTCACGGGTGAACCCGTCTTGGCTGACCAGTTGAAGTCCTACGCTGAATGCCTGGGACAGTATCACCTCAGCTCAGAAGACAAGTTTGAGAACGCTGAGTTCACGGACCATGGATTGACCAGGCGACGGCATGTCATCGCGCACGCGGTGCGGTTGATAGGCAAGGAAGCCAACAAGGTTGGGGAGGCCGGAGAAGTCGATCCAATTTGCGGGAAGATTGGGATATATAAATCAACAGGAGAACACCTATGAGCTGGGAAACTGATCGAGTCTTTACGAGGCCCTGCGACTGCGAAGCTGGCATTATTGAAATCACCCAAAGGAGCAATGACTGGGGTCAATTTGAAGAGTGGCGTGATATTCAATGCCCGGCATGCAGGGCTGCACGCGATGCTATCCGAAAGCGCCGGGTCGAGCTTGAGGAGCAAGCGACTTCGCTGGCCGACGAACGCTATCTCACAACGTGGTTGGCGCTATTTGAGGGGCTGAACAAGCGGAAAACTTGGTTTCGTCTCACCAACGGTCACAGCTATCCGTCGCTCGGAACATTCTACAAGCATGTAAAGCATGAAGGTATCGATCGCTATCTTCGGCGTTTCTTTCGCAATGATATTGCGGAGGCACTATCGCTGTTAGGCGTGACAGATGATGAGATTAGCGCGGCGCTCAATGAACTGGCCACGCTCCCTGACTACGACAGTCGGCAGCGCCGCTTACCGCATTGAGAATTTTTCGGTCGGACGTCGAATTGGAGGCGATTTTAGATCCCCGCTGCCACAACTTATGTCGGGTACCATGGTGTTTTCGAAACAGATTTTTGACTACTTTTTTTGGGGATCTGACCCGAACACGGGCTGTCGGAACTGCGAACGAGCAATAACAGCGGCTTGGAAACGTTAATTACGTTCGAAACGGTATGAGTGTGGAACTGTATTCTTTGATAGCCGACGACAAAATTGCAGATTGTTTTGTACCGTGTAAATATTGGATACGAACATCCAAAATCAAGGCACCTTCACAATAGCACTATAAGGGTATTTCGAAACCATGGATACAGCTACCGAGCCAACAATTGCTGATCAACTCGTGTTATTTAACGAAATAGGAAAAGCTGAGCGGCACTTCAACGAGCTTCAATCAAACTACAGGCGGATTGCCTCGCTTTGGTTATTGGCCGCGTTTTCGGCAATCGGCCTTGTTTTTTCCAACGCGACTCCGCTGCCGATTGATCCACTTCTCGCATCCGCGGTGGTAGCGGGGTTCGCTGGAGCCGGACTGGTGCTTTTATGGACGATGGATTTGTTAGTCTATCATCGCCTGCTCGATTCCTATTTTTTGGAAGGGCTAGTATTGGAACGTAAGTTCGATTTCCTTCCCAAAATCCGACACAATATGATGAACAGCCAAGACGGGACGGGCAAAGGTGTATTGGTGAGAGTAATCAACTTCTATGTGGTGCCGGTGAACGCAATGATCGTTGTGGGGGCTTGTTCCTTGTTCGCGTACTTCGCGAGGTCGACTACCATTTTGACGGATTCGGTTTTTACGGCAGGTTTCGCCGCTGCCGGGGCGTTGTTGTTAACCTTGGCTGCTTGCTGGTTGCTGTCTCGAGAATTGCATCGCCGGACCATGAGTACCGACCTGTTCGAAAAACGGCTTTCAAGGTATCCTGTGCCTACTGGATACGATGAGTAGGGGCTTTACGTCGGCGCCTTGGCCAAGCTGGGATGGCTGGACCCAGGAGTTGGCTTCCAGCCTTGCCAGCTGTGTCAATTCCCCTCTTTCGAATGATCTTTTATGCCATGAAACCTCAGAGATTAAAGGAGGCCTGATAGCTCTCCTGAAACTCGGGTTAAACGATCATGCCGTCTTAAAAAATATCGCGCTAAACTCCTATCGTCACCCTCTTGGATTCACAAAAATTTTAATTTGGCGAGGAGCGAGCGGTAAGAGTATTCGTGTTCATGATTGGCCGTCCACGCAGGACGAACGAAGCACAGCTCCTCTGTCAGATATACACGATCATTATTGGGAATTCAGATCTTCTATTCTTCGTGGAGCCCTAAGGTTTCGGGAGTACGAGATCAACGAGACCGGTGAAGAATACACCAAATATGAGATGAACCCATTGGGGAACGGAAACCATATTCTAACGAAGGTAGCTACAGTTGGCTTGAGTTTAGCGCGCACCGTGGTGATCCCGGAGGGTGGCAGATATGCGCTAGGCGCCAATACGCTTCACGATACAACATCGACTCAGGGCGCAATCTCGCTGGTAGTTCAAGGTGCTAAAACTAAGACAACCAATATTGTGCTGCGAAAGGGGGAGGGTCCACAAACTATCGACAATAGCAAACTACCTCACCTCCGGATCGATGAATTGCAATGGCTACTCCGGCAGTTGATAATAAAATTGGAGCCAACTCATGTATGAAAAAATACTGCATTCGGGCCTGTTAACCCAAGTACGCGATTTGTATTCCGACCTACAGAGCACGGACTTAATCTTCCACAATTGGACCCACGTACATTTCGTTACGAAAAGCGCCGCGAAATTTGCTCAGCAAGTCAACGCTGCAATTGAGCTTACCACCACGGCTGCGTTGTTGCACGATTTGAACTATTTCTTTGGCACCACATCTGGCCCTGAGGCGGGCCAACAAAAGCGAACTGAAATTCTCCGGAACCACAATTTTGAAGCGGAATTCATGTTCAAGGTCGAAGAAACCATAGTAAGCGCCCACACAGCGTATCGCGGAAACTCGTTAACGCTGGAGGCACAATGCCTGAGCGATGCCGATTCATTATTTAAAGCGATTCCAGTGACACCGGTTTTGAATGCCCGGAAATATTGCAAGGAAACTGGGATGAGCCTACGAGACCTCGCTGAGAAAGTAGTTTCCGAGCAAAAACCTTTGCTAGAAAAAGACATCTATTTCTACACTGATTACGCTCGCATGCATTACCTTCATTTTGCCCAAACAAACTTGGACCTTTGGACCAACATATTAGCGTGGTTCGATTCTGATTCGTTTGATGAGGCGTACTCTGATTTTGACGATGCTTGATTACGTTACTTACTCGACTCTACAATCTCGACATCTGGAAGCAGTGTGCCTCAATCCAAACGTAGACACTTCGAGCAGACTTTAAGTCAATCTGATGGAAAGAGCCCACACCTCGCGGTATGGGCTCTAGTGATTTAATTTCGGATATCTCTATACCCCCCGGCCACAGCGCCGGGGGTTTTCTTTTGTGCCGGGATCACCCAAATGCAGACTATGACCGTTCAAGACCGCGCAGTTGATATCGCAGAAGACTTCTCATTTCTCGATGATTGGGAAGATCGCTATGCCCATTTGATCGATATGGGGAAAGCCAATCCACCTTTGGCAGAAGGCGAGCGGACCGAAACGACGCGGGTTCGTGGGTGTACGTCTCAAGTATGGATTGTGATCGAAGACAAGCCCGAAGGCCGCCTGCACATCCGGGCAGAGTCTGACGCCCTGATCGTATCCGGGCTGATCGCACTGTTGATCCGCCTGTTGGACGAGGGCACGCGTGAAGAAATCCTGGCCTTTGATACGGTCGGCTTCCTTGATCAAATTGGCGTTTCAGGAACCTTGAGCGCGCAACGGTCAAATGGCCTGGCCTCAATGCTTGAACGGATCATGCAGACCGCCGCGTCGCCCGCTCCGGCCGGCGGGTAGCCTGATCATAGGCATCAGCCAGCCGCCTTATCGCATCTGCACAATAGTTCTGCGTTTGGGCGGGCTTCATAGACAAGACATTCGACATTGCATGGCGGGTGACGCCATCAAGGATCAGACGTTCCAGAACGCGCATGGTTTTATGCCCAAGCTCTGTCGCGATCTGATCCAAGCGATGCTCGGCCCGCGCCGCGTAAGAGATCCGCTCAAGGCCGCTAGCTCCCCGCCTGCCGCCCTGAATGGCCGTACCGGATGCGATGCCCTGCCAGTTCATTCCGGCCGCGCGGCCACTGCACATTGCACGCTCCATATCCTCAGAAAAGTCCCGGGCCGCCTGTAATAATCGCTCACGCTCCCGGGGATCACTGCGCCCTTCCAAGATGCGAAAAAGCAAGGGAAGTCGCCGAACGGTTTCACCGCCTTTGGGAGCCATTATCGCTTTCGGTGATGCCCGGCACACCGCCACCGGCTCTGCCGCGCCGGTCCACACCAGGCGGCCATCCTCATATGTCCCCAAGGGGGCGAGATGTTTCGAAAGACGCAACCGATCAATTGTTTTCGTTTCGAGCGTGCCAATCGCCCGGCCTCGGCGATCGGATGTACGCCAGACCGCCCATTCATTTGGCCGCGTCTTCGCCGCACATCCACCCTTTTGCAGGGCACGTAATAGGCGTGCGTTCATATGAACTCACCGTTCAATGGGGCAAGCACAACCAGCCCCTGTTCCAGCGTCTCCATCCATGTATCGAATTCTGGATCATCCCGGCGATCTTCCACAAGTCGGCACCCATGCGCGACCGTGGATCTGTCCCGTCCAAACGCATCCGCCACCCTGGCAAGGCTCATCCCGAAACCAACGTGGGCCAGATACATCGCGACTTGGCGTGCCCGCGCAACGTCATGTGCACCGCGGGCTGATCCGAGAATTGTACTCGTCGTTATCCCCAACGCATAGCCAGCGAGACCGGCCGCTAAGTGCGCCCCTTGCCGGTCATTCCTTCGCCTATGTGCCACCATCCAAAGCATCCTTCCGCCTCTGCTCCGGCGAAGGGTAACATCAATGGGAAGGGTGTAGGATAATTTTCCTATAAAAATTTGCCAAGCCCAATAAACTCAGGCGGCCAAGACGTGCTCACTGTTGGATTTACTGTAGGATAGAGCATCTTCGTCCGGTTCGGTCGCCGATTGCAAAGCCACCGTATCGTGACACAAAACCAAACAGTTTCCACCGCTCGTCGCCAGCGGTAAACGCAGCCAAGTATGGACATCATTGGCACGTTTGATCACACCACCAACCGGCGCGCGCTTATCCAGAACCGCGGTCAGCCCCAATTGCCACATATCAGCGGCCTGATCATTAAACTCATCGAGGCGACGTCCGCGCATTTCGCGGCCAAAGACGGACCGGACCTGTGAACCTGCAATCCGAAACCGCACACCACCATCGCCCTCAATCTCGACAATCGAAATCGCCGAAAGGTGGCTACGCAATACGCCGGGATCAATATTCTCACGCGTCGGCATCGCGCCATCCCGGCACATAGAGCGCCAATAAGATACGATTGCAGACTGTGCCTTGGTCAGACCAGAGAAACCATTTGACTCGATCATTTGCCACCCCCGTGGTGATTCGTTGAGATCACTATTGGCGCAGTTCGATTCGCTGTTCAAGAGTCAAGGCAATAAAAAATTAACCAAGGTTACCAAATATTTTCATTTCGTTTTCGAAACATAGTGTTTCGTTTCGAATTCGAATTATATACTTGTATAGATGGCTACAAATACTTTCAACCCTGTCAATATCTCGCGGCTAGCAGGGCAACGCCCTGCCGGATCGGCTGTCGCCAGACCAACTTCAATTCACTTGGAAATTGACGCTTACCCTGCCCCGCAACCTAGACAGCGATCAGAACGACCAACATCACGAGCGCCAGCAAGACCGCCGACCACATGGCCATACGGCTGGTCAACCGGCCGCGCGCCAGTGCCCCACGCGGGCTGAATGTCGCCTCGAGGCGGTCATACGTATTCGCCGCGATGCCCAGCGCCGTCGCCGTCATAACCGGCCCAACCTTGCTCCACACCGCGCCGAGCCATTTCGCAAAGCCATATCCCGGTTTGCGGTAGAGCCAATCGGTGTCGAGAATGGTTCCCGGCCGTTCTGGCGGGTACAAGCCAAACCGTTTGAGCATCATAAAGGCCAGCACGGCGAGCATCAGCAATTGCAGCTGCGTAATGATGTGTTCGAGCGTGAACGGCTGATAGGCCAAAGCCGCGTCGGGATAAGGCAACATGCCGTACAGCCATGTATATCCGAACCCGCCAACAAGCGGCAAACCAATGGCAATACAGATGAATGAGGCAAGCCCCATGGCCAGCAACATATTGAACGGGGCTTCCTTCACGCGCTTGCCGCTATCGTGGCCAAAGAAGGTAAAGTACGGAATCTTGATCCCTGAATGCTCAAGCACACCCGCCGAGGCAAACAGCAACATCAGCCAGACGACCGTGTAACCCTCTTTTGCCACCGCACTCATGGTAAGAGACTTCGCAACAAAACCGGAAAAGAGCGGGAAGGCCGAAATCGACATCGCCCCGATAATACAAAACACGGTCGTCCACGGCATTGACTTGTAAAGCCCTCCAAGCTCGCTCGCTTTGGTCGTGCCGACGCGGTATAGAACCGCCCCCATACTCATGAAGAGCAGGCCTTTATAGATGATGTGCGCGAAGGCATGCGCGGCGGCACCATTCAGCGCCAACTCGTTGCCGACCCCAGCTGCGCCGACACCAATCGCACAAATCATAAAGCCGAGCTGGTTGTTCAGGGAGTAGGATAGAACTTTACGCAGATCGTTTTCAATGACCGCGAAGAAGACCGGGAATACGGTCATCACCGCACCAATCCAGATCAGCATATCAAAGCCCGGGAACATCCGCGCGAAGGCGTAAACAGCAAGCTTGGTCGTAAATGCCGACAGCACAACCGCGCCAACAACTGTCGCCTTTGGATAAGCATCCTGCAACCAATTATGCATGAATGGGAAGGCCGCCTTGATTGCGAAGGCCGCGAAAATCAGTTTGGCGCCCGGCTGTTCGAAGGACGTAAACGCGCTCAATGACAGGCCGCCTGTCGACTGATAAACCAGTGTCAGACCATAGAGCAGCAACACGCCGGACAGGATTTGCACCACCAGATAACGCATCGCGGCCTGATAGGCGGCTTTGGTTCCGGCCCGCAAAATCATGAAGACAGAGCTGACCGCGGTAATCTCCCAGAACACAAAGAGCGTCATCAGATCGCCAGACAGGGTCGCGGCGATGGCCGCCCCGGCATAGGCCAGGGACATCCCATCCTGTAACCGATCATCGGTATGCAGGGCATATATCGCGTTCAGGAAAGACGCGATCAGGAAGGCCACCGCGAAGATGAATGACAGGCTATCAACCCGGTAGAGAACCAGGTCCAGCCCCATCACCGAGGCCGAGGCCAAATCGGTTCCGCGGGCCGCCAGCGCCAGAAAAATCAAGGCGACAATGGGCGTTCCAAGCATCAGGATCTGACGGGCCCGCTGTGGCCGGATCAGGCATCCAATGAAGCCGACAATGATCAAATAGATGCCGGGATTAATCTGTCCTAGGATCGGGCTCATTGCTCGTCCTCCACATCTTGTGGAGTCGTATCGGCCTCGCCGTAATAATCCTCGCTACGGCGCAGCAATTTGCCGAGCGGCCAGCCGGCCAACACCGCCAGCGAAAAGGCCCCAAAGCCCCAAAGGCCGTAAAACCCGGTAATATTCGCAATCTCAATATATTCATGGCGGTTTAGCGCCAGATCGACGACGATCAGCGCAACCGAGATGACAATCGCCGCAACGAACAGGATCAGCGGCGTGCGAGGCGCATCGACCCAGCCAAACAATACGCGCGACATCGGATGCATATCACCGGACGTCATTGGTACATTGGGCTCGTCAACCTCTGGCTTAACAAAGCGACCGCTTGTATCGCGCTCAATCGGGGGCGTGGTTGTCATGGCTGGCCTCCAGCAATGCTGACACTGGCCGCTGGAACGGCCGTGGCGGGGCTCAAAAACTCGGACATTGGGCCGATGGCAAAGAACAGGACAAAGCACAGCGCGGCGGTAAAGCACGGCGCCGCCACGGTGAGCGCTGGCGCGCCGCCCGGCCGTTTGAACGCAGCCGGTTCCGGTGATCCCGGCGGCGACATCAGAGCCAGAATTGGGATTGGCAGCAAATAGGCGATGTTCAGCAATGACGACACAATCAACACGATTGGGACATATCCATACCCGCCATCAACCGCGCCCTGTATGAGCTGATACTTCGCCCAACCGCCCGCCAGTGGCGGCACGCCAATGATTGACAGCGAGGCA
>Ga0209345_10002705_pt1 | contig 19159 bp, 17 predicted proteins | sample Cruoilmetagenom7_FD_187294 | JGI IMG/M metagenome (GOLD analysis project Ga0209345, IMG submission 187294) | Oil polluted marine microbial communities from Coal Oil Point, Santa Barbara, California, USA - Sample 7 (SPAdes) (version 2) | ecosystem: Environmental > Aquatic > Marine > Oil seeps ... | reverse complement strand
GGTCTGTATCCAGACATACTACCTTATGCCCTAAATGACTCATCATTGTACCAGAAACCAGGCCGACATAACCAGTCCCTACAAAAGATATTTGCATATGTTTTTGTTCAAAATTTAAGTTGGATACAGCTTAGCCTAAAACTCAAAAAAGTAAAATTAAAACTCTAGCGGGTTGCTTTTATTGGATAATGGAGGTAAAAGCCTTATGTAAGTTTATATTATAATCTAAATTAAGTAGAATGAAAATTATATTTAAATTGTTATTATTTATAACTCTTCTTTCTATACTGTGCATGAGTCTTTTTTATGCTGTTAATAGCGGCAAATTAGATAGGCAAATGAAGCACGGTTTAGAGTACTATTTAAAGCTGAAAGATATTGATGTTAGTTTTTCAGATTTCCAATTCAGAGATGGATTGTTTACTTTAGGTAATGTTAAATTAAAAATAGGTACTGGCAGAGCTGTCATCAGTAATTTACAGGTACAGATTAGTATTTTAGGGCGTGAGAACAATCCGGAATTCTCTGCAAAAATTCTTCCTGCCAAATTATTTGTTTGGGATAAAAATGATCAGCAAATCCTGGAAGCTGGATTATCAGGACAGGTAAGTAGCTATTTGCTGGTTAAAAATAAAAACTATGGATTGGTAGTCAAAAACATCAAAATTGCTGGTATCAAAGATATAAATGATAAAATACTGGAAACGGGTCATGCTCATTGTCAATACAACGTTTTAGGTGAGTATGAGAACGTTGATTGTGCTTTGAATTTTGGAGAATCAACTTATCTTAATGTAGCTAGCTTAGAAGAAAAGACTGGCAAAATCAAAATAGCAATGAGCAATATACCATTTATGCTTCATAAGTTGGCAGGTAAAATATTGCCAGAAGATAAATTGCTGGGCTTTTTTAGAGAATTTATCATAGCAGGACACATAAAAGAAGGTGAGGTTTTATGGAATCCTGCTGGAAAATTACAGCAAGATAATTTGTCAGGAAAAGTAAAAATTCAAAAGCTTGATTTTAATTATACAGAGGGACTTCCTGCTATAAAAAATATGGATATTGATGTTGAAATTAAAGGCTCAAAGCTGGCATTTTATATTAATAGTGCCTATTCATCGGATATTTCTCTCTCAGATGGCGTGATGGAAATGGATTGGCAAGGACTTGATCACACTTTTTTAACAGTAAAAGCTAAGGGAGCTGGTCCTGCAAAAAGCTTGGCCGGTTTTATCTCAGAAAGTCAACATCTGGCAATACAGAGAGCCGATGTGGATCTTCGAAAAATTAATGGTAAGGTAGATGTTGATGTTGATATTAAAATCCCACTAAAACCCGGCACTAAAAATATATATAATATCACTGCTAATATGCCGAATTCCTCTCTGAATATTTTTAAAGACTATGTTAAGCTGAGAAAAATAAAAATGTCAGGAGTCTTTAATGGCGATCAAGTGATTTTGAATGGTGTTGGAAAAATCAATGGTTTTAACAGCGATATAAATTTTATCTATAATATAGAAGATGAATCAGAATTTAATCATAAATTAGACATCAGAACGCACTTTAAAACAATATCCAGAGAGTCCAACAGAAATACAAAAATAGCATTCATTAGTCTTCTTGGTGGCAATTCAATCCTTGATATTAACTACATAAATAAGGATTCAAAAGGTAAAATTTCAGTAGAGTCGGATATTTCGAATCTTGAGTTATATTTTGATAAGCTGGGTATTCGTAAGAACAAAAATGACTATGCTAAGGTGGTAGTTAAAGGTACATTTGATAATCCGAAAAGTGGAATTCTGGACTTTAGTGTCATGGGAGCAAAAGATTTTAGCATCAAGGGAGATGTGGTAATAGCAGATGAAAGTGTACAAGCAAGTATTAAAGAAATTAAGTACATGGAGACAGACTTGTCTGCAGATATTTTGCTGAATAAACAATTAATTAGTGCTAGCTTACAAGGAAAGACATTAGATTTATCTGATGCGGACATGCTTCAGTTTTTGGAAAAAGAGAGAGATGAGGGAGTAACAAAAATACGGATCAATGTTGATAGAGTACGGTTAAAGAATAATATATGGCTTGATAACTTAAAACTAAACTTTGAATGTGATGAAATACGATGTTTTTCAGGATCTATCGAGTCGAAGATCGGAACCAGATCAGTTAAGATGTTGTTGACAGCTAGAGGAGAAGAAGAGGAATGGATAATTGAATCCAGCAATGCAGGGGCGATTTTACTAGGAATTGGAGCTTATGATTCAATGAAGTCCGGCAATCTCGTCCTCAATATAAATACTAGCCGAAAAGAAGTGAAATCTGGTCAGATTATTCCTATTCTTGATGGGGCTTTTGCTTTTGAACGTTTTGTTTTGAGCGATACTCCAACGATGAGTCGTCTTGTTTCTTTTGTATCTCTGCCAGGTTTTCTCGGTGCAATTAGCGGCAATAAGGATATAGTTTTTTCCAGAATGAATGGTAAATTTAGTTTTGCTGATAATATTCTGGCTATAAAAAGCAGTTCGGCTGTAGGACCTTATTTTGATTTCAATCTCAAAGGAAATATTGATATTAAGAATAGAATAATAGATATCGAAGGGTATGTGAACCCTCAGCTATATGGAGTTAGTTCGGTAATCGGCTCAATTCCGCTGGTAGGTGAAATATTTAAAGGGAACAAAAATCGTCGAGGTTTGATGTCTGCCCCATACCAATTTAAGGATAATTATTAGCTGTGATACTTTCTCCTACATTTAGAAAACTTAATCTTGATGATGTCCAGACAGTATTTAGGTGGTTGGATGAAGCGCATGTAAAGGAATTCTGGGATAATTCACAAAAGCATCGGGATGATATCGTGCATTTTGCAGAAGGTAGGAAAACACTATTTCCTTATCATAATGGTATTTTTTCATATTGGATAGGGGCTTTGAATGATGAGTTGTTTTGTATGATTATGACATCTGAAATTAGTTATGATGATTGTCCACAAATCTGGAAAGATAATTTATTACCTGATAAAAAGACCTGTAGTCTGGATTTTTGTATAGGAAATAAGGATTATCTCGGCAAGGGGTTTGCAGCAATAACTTTAGAAAAATTTACAGAGTATTTTAGATCAGACGTTGATTCCAGTGTATTTTCCTTTTTTATTGATCCGAATAAAAATAACCCGCGAGCAAGACATGTTTATGAAAAAGCCGGATTCAAAATAGTTGGAGAGTTTGTAGCCGAAGATGGTTTTTTTGCGGGGCAGGTATGCGATTTAATGGTTAAACTATAGTCTTACAAAGAACTTAATTCATTTTCTCTCTAATGATACGAAGAAAAGAGTTGTTATATAAGAAATCAGCTATTTTTTTCTGAAGACCGGCAGAGTGAAATTTCGGTGAAGTATATTTATCCTGAGGATGTCTGTGGAAGTTATCCAGACCATAATCTTTTCTGAATTTATAACGTTTTATAACTATTTTTTTCTCTGGATTCTGTGCTACTAAAACACTCAAAATTGACTGGTCGTGAAGATGTGCATAAAAATCCTCTTCCTGAATATTAGGATCAAGCGGTTGATCAGTTAGAATGTCGATATTCTCACAATAAGCCAGCCATTTGTTGATAAATTCTCTGGTTTCTACATTGTTCCTAATGGCTATAAAATAGGCCCAAATTTCCTGAGAGTTCAGTATTTTTTCATTTTTGTCAATTCCCATCAGGATTTGAGCTTCCTTCTTAAGCAATGTACGAAGTTTTGCAGGGTTACCATGTCCTGCAAACACCATGTCATTTTCTTTTAACAGATCAAGAAGTCTATCTGCAGGTGGAGCAGAAAATATAACCCCGGAATCTGCATACAATATAATAGAATCATCTGGAAGCTGATTCATTGTTTTTAAGATAAAATAAGGTTTCCATAGCCAATATCCAGCACCTCTTGGCTGATCCAATATATGTTTATTCTTGGCATAAAATTCAGGATCAATATTCTGCCGGCCATACATATATATATTTTGAATGCCTTTATTAAGGGCGCTTTCAGCAAGAGTAATCTGGTTTGATAAGAAAATGGGATCACCGGCTCCGTAAGATACCAAAGAAATTGGTGGCTGATATTGATATTCTCCCTGGGAAAATTTCAACGTTGTTTCATTTATATTGCTGGTAGCAAGATCAGTTTTTAAATGTACATAGTAAAGAATACCAATCCAACTGATTAGTATGAAGAATAATAATGATAATAATATTCTTTTCATTTTCCCATTTACTCCGGCCTTAATAAGATTGGCAGTGTATAAAAAATATAATTTTACTTTGCAAGCTGGTTGCTGAATAAATTGAGAAATAATAATATTACTCTATATTCTCTATTCATAATTTCCCTTTCTTCTTTATGCAAAATCCATTTCAAGAGACAATATCAATTTTATAAAATTATATCTTGCTCAGTAGTAAGCTTGCATTAGTTCCACCAAAACCGAATGAGTTAGTTAAAGCATAATTTATTTTTGTGTCTTGCGCAGTTAGAGGTACTAAATTCATCTTTGCTTCTTCAATAGGCTTATGTAGATTTAATGTCGGTGGGGCGACTTGATCACGAATGGCCAGGGCTGTAAATATAGCTTCAACACTGCCGGCTGCACCAAGTAAATGTCCGATCGAGGATTTAGTTGATGACATTTTTACAGATTTGTTTTCATCAAATAAGGTCTGCACTGCGCCAAGTTCAATTGCATCGCCCATTTTTGTCGAAGTTCCATGCGCATTAATATAATCAACCTGATTCGGATTGATTTTTGCATCTTTTAAAGCGTTCTCCATAGCTCTAAATGCACCTCGTCCGTTTGGTGAGGTCATGTGGAAGGCATCGCCTGTTAGGCCATAGCCGGCAACCTCAGCATATATTTTAGCACCACGCTTTACAGCATGTTCATATTCTTCCAATACAACAACGCCAGCACCTTCACCCATGACAAATCCTGCATGATCTACGTCCCATGGTCTGGAGGCTTTAGTCGGTTCGTCATTAAAAGTAATAGCAAGTGCACGTGCTGCAGAGAATCCAGCAACGCCTGCAGGTGTAATTGGAGCTTCCGCACCGCCTGCAATCATCACGTCAGCATCTCCGTATTTTATCATTCTCGCCGCATCGCCTATTGCATGGGCGCCCGTTGAACAAGCTGTTGCAATAGCACTATTTGGGCCGGAGAAACCATATTTTATTGAGATATGTCCGGATAGTAAATTTACCAATGAGGCGGGTATAAAATAGGGGCTTACCTTGCCACGTTCTGATCCATGAAATTCAACCGAAGTATTTTCGATCATTCCAAGGCCACCAATGCCAGATCCTACCATTACTCCTGTGCGGTCTCTCGCATATTCATCTTCAGGTTTCCAGCCACTATCTTCAACTGCTTCAATGGCAGCAGCAATACCAAGATGAATAAACCTGTCCATTTTACGGACATCGCGCGCAGGGATATAGTTTTCTGGATCAAAATCGGGAATTGTTGAAGCTATTTTACAGGGCAATTTGCCGGTATCAAACTCGTCAATATTTTTGACGCCGCTTCTACCGGCCAAAATACCAAACCAGCTATCCTTGACACTAAGGCCAAGCGAGGTCATCATCCCTATTCCTGTTATTACTACTCTTCTAGGTGACATGCCATAAACCTTTTCAAGTTAATGTAAGAATTTAAGCGTTAAGATGTTTTTCAACGTATTTAATAGCATCTGCAACAGTAGCGATTTTACTTGCCTCTTCATCAGGAATATCGCAATCGAAAGCAGCTTCAATCGCCATCATTAATTCTACTAAATCCAGGCTATCTGCTCCCAAATCGTCAACAAACTTGGATTCCGTAGATATGGTGCCTTCTTCAATTCTAAGAGTTTCAGCAACAGTCTTTATAATCTTTTGTTCGATATTCTCGCTCATACGTAAAACCTATTTTTAGTTTCTTTTCAGGAATTTTTGCAATATCCAAATTCCTAGTTTCATCCTTGTATCACAAAAAAAAAATTTTTGCCAGAATAAAAAGTATTTAGATCATTAACATGCCACCATTGACGTGTATAGTTTGGCCTGTGATGTAGGAAGAGTTAGGGCTTGCTAAAAATGTTACAGCATTTGCAATATCTTCTGGCCGACCAAGAGTTTTTAGAGGTATTTTTTGCATAATTGCATCTTTTTGGGCATCCGTTAGAGTGCTTGTCATGTTTGAGGCAATAAAACCGGGAGCAACAACATTTACCGTTATGCCTCGGCCAGCTACCTCAATTGCAAGTGCCTTGGTCATGCCAATAAGACCTGCTTTTGATGCGCAATAATTAGCCTGTCCCGGGTTGCCGGAAACTGCCACTACGGATGATATATTAATAATGCGTCCATAGCGGGCACGCATCATTTTTTTTATCGCTGCACGGTTGAGGATGAAATTGGCTTTTAAATTTATGTCAATTACTTCATTGAAATCTTGTTCAGACATCTTTATTGCTAAAGTATCTCTAGTGATACCCGCATTGCAAACCAGTACGTCCAGTTTTTCGATATCATCAAACAAAGTAGCACGCGCAGCTGCGTTGGATAGGTTACATTGCTTTATTGTGTAATTATCGCCAAGCTCTGCTCCCAAAGCTTCAAGTTTTTCCATATTGCTGCCGCTGATGTATACATGTGCGCCGAGTTTATGCATTTGTTTGACGATAGCACTGCCGATTCCTCCGCTAGCACCGGTGACCAAAACGTTATTACCTGACAAATCTACCATTGAACTCTCTTAAATTAGTATTGTAGCGTATAGTTTATGTTAGGGTCTCTTCTACAGTTTCTTCTTCTTTAAATCCACTATCAGGGCTTGTTAACCTGTTTTTTATTTTTTCTTCTAGCTCATTTGCAACATCAGGGTTGTCTTGCATATATTGTTTAGCATTCTCACGTCCTTGGCCAATTCTAGTATCACCATACGAAAACCAGGCTCCAGATTTTTCTACGAAATCATTTTTCACTCCAAGGTCAATTAATTCACCTTCTCTGGAAATACCACGTCCATATATAATGTCAAACTCTACCATTTTAAATGGTGGAGATACTTTGTTTTTTACTACTTTTACCCTGGTTTGATTACCAACTACTTCGTCTTTATCTTTAATAGATCCAATACGTCTTATATCGATTCTGATAGATGCATAGAATTTTAATGCATTGCCTCCGGTTGTAGTTTCAGGATTACCGAACATTACACCAATTTTCATTCTGATTTGATTAATGAAGATAATGGTACAGTTGGTTCTGGAAGTCGAGGCAGTAAGCTTTCTTAAGGCCTGGCTCATTAATCTTGCCTGGAGACCCATGTGAGAATCCCCCATTTCGCCATCAATTTCTGCCTTTGGTACTAAAGCTGCGACACTATCAATAACTAGCATATCTATAGCACCTGAGCGAACTAAAGTATCGGCAATTTCCAACGCTTGCTCACCGGTATCTGGTTGTGAAATGATTAGATCATCAATATTTACGCCAAGTTTTTTGGCGTAAACAGGGTCAAGAGCATGTTCGGCATCAATGAAGGCGCAAGTGCCACCCAGCTTTTGCGCTTCAGCAATTGCGTGTAGAGTCAAAGTGGTTTTTCCAGAGCTTTCAGGGCCAAAAATTTCAATTATTCTACCTTTTGGCAGGCCTCCAACTCCAAGTGCAATATTAAGAGCTATAGAACCTGTCGGAATTGATTCAATATTCATTTCCTGACGTTGCCCTAGTTTCATTACCGATCCTTTGCCATAATTTTTTTCAATCTGGCTAATTGCTGACGCTAACGCTCTTTCTTTTTCCATTTTATCCTCTATTAAATATCTCATCTCAGAGCAAGTTATATTCCGTCTAAATAAGAAAATCCAGTAAAATCTTGAATATTGTACAAAAAATATTATTTTTCGTTTCTAACATCGATCCAGTTTTCAAGAATTTGCTTCAAATTGGAATTGCTGACTTCTATTTCATGTTCATCAAAATTAGGCAGGGATAATACCATTTCTTTGAGATATGGCAGATTATACTCAGGAATTTCTTCTTCGGCGTACGATTCCTCAAGATGTACGGCGATTTCTTCTATATCACTCCAATGCATCACAGTTTCCTTTATTAAAGCGATTACTATTAGTACTATTTAATACGAGCTACCACAAAAAAAATAATAGTATATATTTACTTTGAAAATAAGTCGCAAAGAGTGAGATTATTATGCAACTACAAATCAATGCGTTAAAGAGTTTTTTAGATACCGGTTTTAAAGAGGATTATGGTTTAAAGGGTGATATTACTTCGGATGCTGTGATCGATAAAGATGCGCAGGTTAAGTTTGTAATCAATGCCAGGCAAGAGATGATCGTGTGCGGGGTGCAGATAGCACAATACTATTTTGATGAGTATTCTTCCATAGAATACCGGGTGCATCAAAAAGATGCAGAGCGCGCTCTTGCAAAGAGCGTGTTAATATCCGGAGCCGGAACTGCAAGAGAAGTTTTGATGCTTGAGCGGGTGATATTGAATTATTTACAGCATTTGTCAGGTATATCAACAGTTACTGATGCATTCGTGCAAAAGGTAAAAGGTACAAAGGCCAAGATTTTTGATACCAGAAAAACCATTCCCTTATATAGGCAGTTACAAAAATATGCTGTGGTTTGTGGCGGTGGATATAATCACAGACTATGCCTGGATAGTAGTATTTTAATCAAGGATAATCATATAGTGATTTGCGGAAATCTTACCAAAGCTTTGCAAAGAGCCAAGGAAAAAAATCCGCATTACACTAAAATAGAGATTGAATGCGATACGCCAGAGCAGGTAAGAGAGGCGATGACAGAAGGCGTTGATATTATTATGCTTGATAATATGTCATTAGTGCAGATTAAAGAGGCGATTAAAATTATTGATAGTAAGGCAATTATTGAAGTGTCAGGTAATATGTCATTAGAGACAGTAGCTGATATCGCAAAAACCGGTGTGGATATGATTTCTGTTGGCAGAATAACACACTCACCTGTAGCTGTTGATATAGGGTTGGATATAATATGAGTAATAGTTCCGTTTCACTTAAGCAAGCTAAGGAAAGTATTAAGTCGCTAACAGAGCGTATAAAAAAATATAATCAGGAATATTATCTTGATGATGCGCCAACAATTTCTGATGCGGAATATGATCAACTTTTTCATACTCTAAAAAGCCTGGAAGAACAGTTTCCTGAGTTTGCAGAGACAGATAGCCCGACAAAAACGATCGGCAGTACTGTGCAAGATAAATTCTCTAAACATCAGCATAAGCAACCAATGTTCTCATTGAGCAATAGTTTTTCTGAAGAAGATGTTAGTGACTTTGTTGATCGTATAAAGCGTTTTCTTTCGATAAATGAATTTCCTCACATTTTTTGTGAGCCTAAAATAGATGGTGTTTCATTTTCCATCACATACGAAAATGGTCAGTTAATAACCGGTGCTACCAGAGGTGATGGTTATATTGGTGAAAATATAACACAAAATATAAAGACTATTGCAGGGTTACCTCATTCCATTGCAGGTGCTCCGACTTTACTGGAGGTTAGAGGAGAAATTTATATCGAAAAGCAGGATTTTGAGCAACTGAATTTACGACAAGAGTTAGAGAATAAGCCTAAATTTGCTAATTCCAGGAACTCTGCGGCAGGTTCGCTGCGTCAATTGGATTACAGTGTGACTGCAAGTAGACCATTGAAATATTTTGTTTATGCAATTGGTTATACAAGCGAGCAATTCGCCTCTACACAAGAGCAGTTACTTGATAGGCTTAAGCAGTTTGGATTTCAAATAAATCCTCTTAAGAAATGCGCCGGTAATCTTGAGGAGATTTTCGAATTTTATAGTAAATTGGCAGAGGAGAGAGAACATCTCGCCTATGAAATTGACGGGGTGGTTTATAAAGTCAATGATTTTGCCTTGCAAAACAGGCTGGGCTTTGTTGCCAGAAGTCCGCGCTTTGCAACTGCTCATAAATTTCCAGCTATCATTGCAGAAACTAAACTGCTGGATATTATAGTACAGGTTGGTAGAACGGGTGCACTTACCCCCGTTGCTGAGCTTGAAACGGTGAAGATTGGCGGCGTTAGTGTATCCAGGGCGACATTGCATAATTTTCAGGAGATAGAAAGGCTTGATATCAGAGTTGGCGATACTGTGTTATTACACCGTGCGGGCGATGTTATTCCCAAGGTAACGGGTATTAATAAAGTTAAAAGACCGAGCAATTCCCGAAAATTTGTGTTCCCTAAGAATTGCCCATCTTGTGGATCAAAACTTCATATTGATCCAATTGATGTGATTGTCAGGTGTGATAATGGCTTAAACTGCCCGAAACAGCTTGATGAGTCGATAAAGCATTTTGTTTCCAAGAATGCGATGAACATTGATGGTATGGGTGCCAAACAGGTTGAATTCTTTTTAAGCTGTGGCATGATTAAGAATGTTGCAGATATATTCCGTCTGGAGTCATTGAATGAAGCATCTTTAGTAAAGCTTGAAGATATGCCTGGTTGGGGAACAAAATCAGTGCAGAACTTATTTGAAAATATTAAAAAATCGAAGAAAATACCATTGGCACGCTTTATTTACGCTCTTGGTATCAGGCATGTTGGTGATAGTAATGCGAAGATATTAGCCAGAGAGCTGCCATCTGCAACAATTTTCATTAATTCGATGGTTCAACTTGCAGATAATGAAGGTGAAATCTTTGAGCGACTTAATAATTTAGATGGTATAGGCCACAAAATTCTTCTCGATATTCGGAATTTCTTTGAGTGTAAACAAAATATTGCCACTACTTGCGCATTGTCTGAGATTCTTAATATAGAAGATTATGTAGATAATGTAACTCCTAGTGCTTTGTCTGGACAAAATATAGTTTTTACCGGTAGTCTTACTGCACTTTCTCGTGGTGAGGCCAAGGCTCAGGCAGAAAAACTGGGTGCAAAAGTTGTCAGCGCAGTATCTGGTAATACTGATATGGTGGTTGCGGGCGAGAAAGCCGGCAGTAAACTAAAAAAAGCTGAAGAGCTTGGCGTTCGGGTGATTTCTGAAGAAGAATGGCAACAAATTGTACAGGAGAGTGTAAGTAGATGATTAATAAGCGTTTGCATAACCTAAGAGAGCTATTGGATCAATACGATTTTGCCGGCTATATAGTTCCTACAATGGATGAATATTTGAGTGAGTATACACCGATATATGCTAAAAGGCTGGAGTATATTACCGGTTTTACCGGTTCAAATGGTCTTGCAATTATTTTAAAAGATACGGTGCTTTTCTTCACAGATGGCAGATATATCAATCAATGTTTTTCGCAGCTGGATGATAAGTTATTTGAGGTGTTTGATCTACAGCTTTTGCCGGAGTTTCAATGGTCTAATTATATAAGCGATAAGACTATTGCCTATGATTCAAAATTATTTACCACCCGGAGCTTACAGAATTTTTCTTCCATAAAGCTGCAAGCGCATTTTGAAAACTTGATTGATAAAATTTGGTCAGGGCAGCCGGCAAGACCAAGTTCGAAGATTTATGATTATCCGTTGAAATATGCGGGTGAAGATTATAAAGATAAGATTCAAAAATGCCGCAATGTGCTGGAAAAAAATAATGCTGAAAGCATAGTAATAACCAATTCAGATTCTGTATGCTGGCTTTTAAATATCCGTGCGCATGATGTTGAGTTCTCGCCGCTATTACTTGCTAATGCGATAATAACTAAAGAGCATGTTTATTTGTTTGCAGGCAGAGATAGATTGGATAAATCTTTGATAAGAACAGATGTGACTATTCTGCCGGAAAGTGATTTTGCTGGCATTATTGAGCAATCCAGTGGCAGAACTTTGTTTGATGAAAATCAATGTTCTAGCTACGTGTCAGGCTTAATTAAGTCCAAGGAGCATAAGCATATTAAAAACCCATGCGAATTGTTGAAGGCTTGTAAAAATGATGTTGAAATTCAGCATATACAGCAAGGACATGTGCAGGATGCGGTGGCTGTTTGTGAGATGCTGGCCTTTATTGCGCATCAGGATATTAGTGATTTAACAGAATATGATCTTGGCCAGAAGCTGACGGAATTTCGGGCAAAAGGCAAAGATTATGTATTTGACAGCTTCCCAACTATCTGTGGATATCAGGATAATGCTGCAATAATACATTACCGTGCTGATAAAAAATCTGCCAGGAAAATAACAGGGCAAGGTTTATTGCTTATTGATTCCGGTGGTCAATATATGGGAGCAACAACCGATATTACCAGAACTGTCTCAATTGGTAGGCAGACAGAGGAACATAAGAAATATTATACAAAAGTTTTAAAGGGTCACATTGCTTTGGCAAGTGTTATATTTCCACAAGGTAAAGTTACAGGGGCTCATCTTGATGTGTTGGCTCGTCAGTATTTGTGGAATGATGGAGATGATTACCCGCACGGTACGGGTCACGGAGTTGGCAGTTTTTTAAGTGTGCATGAAGGGCCGCAAAATATCAGTCTTGCCGGATTTGGAGCTAAAATAGAAAAAGGCATGGTAATGTCTGATGAACCTGGATATTACGTTCCGGGAGGGTTTGGTATCAGGATCGAAAATATGATGTATGTAAAAGAGGCTAAAGATGCTGGGTTTCTGCAGTTTGAAATGCTGACATTAGTACCTTATGTAAGAGAGCTGATAGATGCCAGTATGTTAACGGCAGCAGAACACAAATTTCTTAAATCTTACTACCGGGAAATTGAAAACAAAATATCTACACTACTTTCAGATTCTGCAAGAAAATGGCTCAAGGAGCAGATTAAGTGGACTTTAGTAACGTAAATTTAGGATAAGCTTTGCTTATCCTCCAATTCGTAAAAACTAATGGAAAACTAACCTAAGATATAGTGTAAAAGTCACCCGCAAACCCCTTTAGGGGTATGGCAATCTATTGGATATCTTAGTAGCACGCTAAAACTATCTAGTGGGACGTTATGTTGTAAAGATTCAAATAATCTTCTTAAGCCTTAAATGACAAATGGATTGCTGCAGTCGCTAGTAGCTTCTTCGCAATGACGAGGATGGGGTAGTTATTTTTAATGATTGTCCTTATACCAATATTTGAAATTAAACGCCCAAAAGCCATTTTTCATGGAATTCGTGTTCTTACCTATTTAATATGCTCCGGGTACTCACTACTTAAATCACTTGTGCTCATTTTAATTTGGAATTTAGTGATCTATTGCTTTATTTTGTACGGCTTTGCAAATCGGTAATAAGTCCGTCAATACCGCGGCTTGAAATCACGCTATTAAATTCAGCCTGTTGAGAATTTAATATACTAATACCCTCGGTAATAATGTCGCCAATAAGATAAATATCTTCGATACCATTTTCGATCTTGTGTACAAGATAATCAACTTTGATAGGTAGCTGTCCCCCTGGTCTTAATATCTCTGTATTGACTATAAACATATCGTCGTTAATTTGCCTGATTTTTTTTAGTACGGCTTTTTCACCGTTATAACTAGTTGATAAGTCAGTATAGGCTTTCACTACAAACTGAGAGTAAATTTTTGAAAACTCAGCGATCTTGTTTTTAGAAATAACCCTTCTATGGCGACCAAGGGTATGTTTTGCCATCCAGTCCAAATGCAGATGAGAGCGTATCAATTGTCTGGATTTGTCTGTTCTTTCAGTATCGGATAGTGTTTGATCATTGAAAATTTCATAGCCCTTATCAATGAGATTTTCCACATAAACTTTTAGTTCCTGAACTTCTGAGCTGGCATAAGCAGAAGAAGAGTAAAAAAGAACAATAAAAGCAGTAAATAATACAATTCTCATAATTATTACTCTACATATCAAAGTTAGATGTTTTCCTGAATATTGATTATAACGGCTTTACTTATAGGTCAAAAATTCAACCAGCTATTACATCAATTCTGATTAATATACCAGCAGGTTGAAGATGCATTATAACAAAAAAGTAAGCTCAAGAACTATTTATTATTGACTATAGGACACCTGAATTTTTTAGGGTATATCATTTTAGCTTCTCTCTGATTCAGAGTGGCATTCCTAACTGCAATATACGGATCAGGAGAGTTTTTAGAGACATAATCGGTAAATGGCATGACCTGATCGCGATGATGTACAATATTAGTTCCTGCCAGAATATATTTGAAATCAGAATGCATAAGGTATTTCACCGGATTCATCGCACTATTTGTCACAAGTGGATCCATCACATCGCGCACTCCCATACCACCGTATATCGGTAATACAATATACGGTCCTGCGCCAACACCATAATGAGCTAGCGTATTACCAAAGGTTTGCCGCTCAGCTGTAAGACCAAATTTACTTGCAACATCGAACAGTCCGGCAACACCGAATGTTGAATTGATTGCAAAACGCCAGAAGGTCTTAAATGCACCTTCAGCATTACCTTGCACTCCATAATTGACTGTAGATAGAGGCTCACTGATATTATTAATAAAACTGCCTATTCTGCTTTTAGTATAATCATTGGTAAACCTGCCATACCCTTTGGCAATTGGTCTTAAGATGAAAGTATCCAATACACCGTTAAATATAAAAATCTTACGGTTTAAAGCTTCATAAGGATCGTATACCTGGCATTGATTATTAAGGTCTGCATAATTATAGCTATAATCATCTTCTGGGTCTTTAGCAGCTATTGCATTTGTGGCAATAAAGCAGAATAAAGTTATTAGTACTAAACTAACAATAGTTCTAATACTCATAGTCACCTCTCTAATTTCTATTTGGTGCACACGAATATAGAGTAATTATTTTTTATTTCTAGAGGAATTTCTTTTGAAGATAGAATATTAAAACCGGTTTGGGTCAATTGATCTGTTATTTGCCGGTTATTATGAGCAAATTCCAGAAGCTTGCCTGACAATGTATTATTTGCAGATGAACGGACGGCGAAAGCAAAGTAACCACCGGATTTTAATATAGAAAATACACTATTGAAAATGTTTTTCAAATTAGCCTCAAATGCAAATCCGTCTAAACTACAAATAACATCATATTGTTGATTGGTTTGCTTGAGAAATTCATTTATGGGAGAGTGTAGAACTTCATCATAGAGCTTTTGCTCTGGGAAACAAGCCGATTGCAGTTTTATCATGGTATTTGAAATTTCTACAGATGTGATCGTATAGCTTTCCTGCATTCTTTTGTTAATTTCATATCCGAGGAATCCAATATTGCTTCCAAGTTCCAGGATACTGTATTCTTCGGGTAAGTTGGTTATCGATTCAGTTAGTGCAAGCACCAGGTGTTTTGGGAGGTTCTCAGTCTCGCTGATAAATTTATCAATAAACAGCTCAGCGACAATACCTCTATGAATTTCATGAATTTCGTCAGGAATAGATGTTGCCGAATCTATAGATTTTACAAATGCCAGTAGATTTACCCGGTCTTCATCTGCGGCTTTAGTTAGGTGTATTATAGATTTTTTACAACTTCCTTTAAGGAAATAAACCCAGCCTAGCCAATAATTTGCTACTTTGTTATCAGGGTCTAAAAACTTATCAACCAACTTGAATCTGAAAATGGCATCACGGAAATTTCGGCTATACAAATGATAAATACCGAGTTCCATGTTACTACTTGCCATGTTATTTAGTCGATAATGCAAGTTACCAAATTCTTCTGTTAACCGGTGAGTTTGATTTTTTATAAAAGTCGGAAACCGTATAATGCCGGAAAAAAAAGATTTTGTGACATTTACCATTGATGAAAATAAGTTACGAATCATAAATCATAGTGTGTTTGATTTAATGTGAATATTCTCATATAATTCACATAAGTTCAAACTAATATGAGTGCTACTCCATAAACAAAATTAAATTGAGTACAAATTTATGCCACTAATAGCAAAAAGACTTGGGGCGGTAAAACCATCTCCAACACTTGCAGTTACAGCAAAAGCAAAAGAACTTAACAGTCAAGGTATAAATATAATTTCACTTGCAGCTGGTGAGCCTGACTTCGATACTCCAGAGAATATAAAGCTTGCGGCGATTGAGGGCATTAAGAATGGTGCTACGAAATATACCAGCGTTTCTGGTACTCCAGAGCTAAGACAAGCTGTATGTGATAAATTTCGGCGAGAAAACGGATTAAGCTATGCACCAGATGAAGTAATAGTAGGTACGGGCGGTAAGCAGGTGATCTATAATCTGTTCATGGCAACCATTAATGAAGGTGATGAAGTCATTATACCGGCTCCGTACTGGGTTTCTTACCCGGATATGGTTTTGCTTGCCGGCGGCACACCAGTGTATGTTTCATCAGATATGCAAAGTGGGTTCAGGGCTCGGCTGGAAGATATTGATGCTGCTGTGACAGAGAATAGTAAGTGGATTATATTAAATTCGCCAAGTAATCCATCTGGTGCCACTTATACTGAAGATGAATTGAAAGCATTTGCAGATGTGATAAGAAAGCATCCGCAGCTGCATGTTATGTGTGATGATATATACGAGCATATTACGTTTAACGGGTTTGTTTTTAAAACGCTGGCAACTGTCGCTCCGGATTTAAAAGATCGTATCTTCATCGTCAACGGTGTTTCCAAGGCCTACGCCATGACCGGTTGGAGGATCGGCTATGGAGCAGGTACAAAAGAGCTGGTTAAGGCGATGAGTATCATTCAGTCACAAAGCACATCTAACCCTTCTTCTATAAGTCAAATCGCTGCTCTTGAGGCTTTGACCGGATCGCAGGATTATATCAAAACAAATGCAGGCAATTTTCAGAAAAAGCGTGATCTGGTTCTGTCACTGATTAATGCAATCCCGGGACTTGACTGTTATAAATCTGAAGGGGCATTTTATTTATTCCCTAAATGCTCAGATATTTTTGGTAAAAAAACGCCAGAAGGTGATGTTATAAACTCTAGTAACGATGTAGCTACGTATTTGCTGGAAAGTGCCAATGTTGCAGTAGTTCCTGGCATTGCTTTTGGTTTAGAAGGATATTTTAGAATATCGTATGCTACTTCTGAAAAACTGCTAATAGATGCATGTAGCAGAATATCAAAAGCATTAGCACAGCTTGTGTAATGATTAAACAGTACTTCAAACATTTTTTGAAAAACAGTTTATTGATACATAAATTATCGGTATATATACTTTTTCTCTATCTCAAACTTGTTTACATAACCAATAAGTGGAAATTTGTCTGGCCGGAAGGCATGAGCGAAGTAAAGTTAAATGACAAGAATGGTGTGTTGCTTGCAATTTGGCACAATCGCATGGCATTTGGTATGTATATCTGTAAAAATTATGATAATGTTTATGCGTTGGCTTCGTCCCATACTGACGGTAAGTTAATTACCGATGTTATCAGGCAGATGAACTACAATGTTATTGAAGGCTCAACAAACCGTAAACCGACTGAAGCCTTGCGATGCATTATTAAGCAGATTACCGCCGGTAATAAGGTAGTCATAACTCCAGATGGGCCACGCGGGCCTGTATATAAAATTAATAGCAATATCACACGTCTTGGGTATAAGTATAGTAAAGCAATAATACCAATTTCATGTATGGCCACTAAGTATTTTGAGTTAAAAAGTTGGGATAAAATGATAATTCCTAAAAATTTTGGAGAAATTATTGTAACTATTGGTGAGCCGTTGGAATTATCTGGAAATGAAGAAAAAGATAATACATTACTTGAGACAAAACTGATGGAACTATCCTCAAAGGCTGCGCTAATTATGAAAAATGATAAATCCAGATGATAGTAATTCACTTTTACAATCTAATAAATTTTATATTATTTCCAGTGTATTTCCTGGTGCTACTAGTTAGAATCATCAAAAAAAAAGATAATGTACAATCAATTACCCAGAGACTTGGTGGTGGTATGGCGGTGCGTCCGGCGGGGCAATTAATCTGGATGCATGCTGCGAGTGTTGGTGAATCTATGGTAGCAATCACTCTGGTAAGGGCGCTTAATAGACTGTATCCAGGAAGCAGCTATCTCATCACCACGGGTACGTTATCTTCTGCCGATATTTTGGCTCGGTGGTTGCCGGCAAATGCTCGGCATCAATTTACTCCCATAGATAATTTGATTATTGTAAAAAAGTTTATTGCGCACTGGAAACCAGGTCTTGGCATATTCATTGAGTCCGAGTTTTGGCCTTGTCTAATTAGTGAATCTGCAAAGAAATTTGATCTGGTTTTGGTCAATGCCAGGCTATCGGATAAGTCCTATGCTCGTTGGCAGAAGAGGAAAGCTCTTTTCCAGAATATTGTAAATAACTTTAAAAGTGTGATTGTACAAAGCAAAACTGATTTAGAGAAATATCAAAATCTTGGATGTAATAAAATTCTGAACTTAGGTAATTTGAAATTTGCTAATAAAGAACTGGAAGTTGACAAAGACAAGTTGCAGACGCTGCAGAAAATATTTTCCAATAAGAGAATATTTGTCGCAAGCAGCACGCACCGGGAGGATGAAGAAGTAACTTTAAGCATCATTCAGGATTTTAAACAAAAAAATATCAATTATTACCCGATCATCGTTTTAAGACATCCGGAAAGACGCGATGAGATAGCAAGGCAATGCGTAAAATTGGGGCTTAGCTTTTCCCTGAGATCAAGCGGAAATTTACCATCGTTAGAGGATGATTTATACATAGTTGATAGTTTTGGCGAGTTGGGATTATTCTACAGCCTTGCCTTTATGAGTTTTATCGGCGGATCATTTAAGCATGGTGGACATAATCTTGTTGAGCCGGCTTATTTTGATAATATCATTATCTTTGGGCCAGATATGAGTAATTTTCAAAATATCGCAGACGATATGATTAGCAGCAAGGCTGCTTTGCAGATAAACAATTCTGCAGAACTCGCAGATAGAATTGAATTTTTCCTTGATAAGAATAATAAAAAAGAGGCTAGTGAATTTAGTAATAATGCACGAAATTTTGTGGATAATCATGAAGAAACACTAGCTAGATATATAGCAGAAATAGAGAAATTCCTAAAATGATAAAGTTGGTATATCCGAAATTTTGGTCAAAAAGGGGAGTGTTGTCGTATCTGCTGGTACCATTTTCCTGGATATAT
>Ga0209345_10002704_pt1 | contig 19159 bp, 15 predicted proteins | sample Cruoilmetagenom7_FD_187294 | JGI IMG/M metagenome (GOLD analysis project Ga0209345, IMG submission 187294) | Oil polluted marine microbial communities from Coal Oil Point, Santa Barbara, California, USA - Sample 7 (SPAdes) (version 2) | ecosystem: Environmental > Aquatic > Marine > Oil seeps ... | reverse complement strand
GTGAGGAGAAGATTATTCAAGTCATAGGCGCTATTGTTGAGTAACTGCACAGCTTGAAATAGTTCGACTATTCCTGCGGTTTTGCGTTTTCAGATCGAACAAATCTAACCTAAATCTGAGCGCCAACTTGAGGAAGTTATTTAGGCCCCGTTCCTAATCAGCTTTTGAACCTCTTTAGCTGTGGGTACCATACCTCTAAAATCAGCAATTCGGTTTTCCTCTTCATCTTCAATAATCAAGGTAGGTGTAGCCATAACACTGTAATAAGCTCCCTCCGCCAATCCACCTACTGTATTTAAGTCATAATTCTTTACTTTGATACCTTCTTGTCTCAAGATACCCCCGACATTTTTTGCAGCAGGGCACTTGGGGCAATTGGACTTCCAAAATATTTTCACATGTCCCATAAAATCTAATCTCCTTTCTTTTAACAGTCTAAATCCGACCGAGAAAACACAACATTTACAAACTTACTTGTATTCCTCCCTTTGGCCTTTCGAGGTATATTACATGTCCACAACTTTCAACTCTCGATCTTGCAAAAAACTATGGTTCCTAAACCGGTCGTGGAGTTCTCCTATCTTCCCCTTATTCCAGCTTGATATCTTTGTGAAATAACCTGTGATCCTAGTAATACCTTCTGTCTCATGGGAACCGCAATAGATGCATACCTCCTTTAGTCCTCTGGCGGTCTTGCCGCATGATATGCATGTTGTAAATTCAGGAGAAAAGGCAATCTGATCATTCAGAGTATATTTAAAGGTCTTTTTCACAAGATTTGCCAATGATTCTGCTGACGGCTTCGCCTCACCCAGCCATATATGGGTCAAAGACCCTGCCTCTATCAGTGGATGAAAGAGCCCTTCCTTTCTAACCCGCTCAATCGGATTGATCCGGCATGAAACAGGAAGGTATGTGGAATTTGTGTAATAAACCTCTTCTCTGGATATGTCTCCTTTTACTATGTGACCCGATTCCGGTGAATGGTGCCTTAAATCCAGCTTGGCAAACCGATAAGCTGTACTCTCTGCCGGTGTTTGTTCGAGGACAAACCTCATCTTGTGCTTTTCACTGAACTTATCGATCAAAAGCTTCATGTGGGCGATTATCTTTAGGCCAAACTTCAAGGAAGTCCTAGACTCGTTTAATTCCTCACCTGTATGAATCCTAACCAGTTCATTCAGTCCCACCATGCCTATCAAATAGGTCGCTCTATGCATTCGTAAATAGGGGGCTCCGTCTTTATCCATGGCGAGTAATGCCAAAGGACCCTTTTCCCCAAGGGATAGTAACTTTTCTATGAAGACCTTCTTTTGCAGATGGGCATACACCGCCATTTCCATGAACTCAGAGATGTTGGAATACAATTTTGTATCATCTCTCTTTGCCATGTATCCCATTCTGGGTAGATTTAAGGTTACATTTTGCAGGGCTGAATACCTCATCTTCCAAGGATATTTAGCATCTTCAAGATCGGAGGCCTCCAGTTTAAAGCTTAATCTGCAACATTCCGAAATCTTGGCTGTATCTCCCCTATCAAACACAAAATAAGTATTCCCCTTTTCACTTGCAACATCGCATATATGATTTAAGAACGCTTCATGCCCCCGTGTCTGAAAGAACTTCTCTGTAATGTGTACCAAGGGCTTAGGGAAGAAGAAAGGTCTACCAACCCCATCTCCTTCCTTGAATACATCAAACAAGAACCACGCGAACCTCTGAGCCTCTTCCAGGTAGTATCCATAAGGTTTTCCGGTATAGTCACCACCGGGGCCAATAGCAGGAACATGCTCGAAGTGTTTGGGAACTTCCCAATAGAGGTTAATATCCGTAAAGATTGCCTGTCCTCCCCTAGCCACTGCCTGTTGGGAAAACTCAAAGACAAGCATTTGAGCTAACTGCCTTACCTCTCCATCGCTTAGTCCGACCAAATAAGGGGCAAAAAACAGGTTGACAGCATCCCACCCGATAGCACCGGCAAAATTGCTCTGCAATGCAGCTGCGAACTTCACCATATGAGCTAACAGAACCTCAGGATGCTTAGGAGGTTTTGCTATGGAAAGGGAATTGGGGAGGTTTAAGCCAAATCTCTTGATATACTCTAGAGATTGTCCTGCGCAATATGGACGGTCAATAAACCCCAGATCATGAATATGTATATCTCCCCGCATATGGGCATCCCCTATCTCTTGTGAAAAGACGCTAAGCAACGCATATTCCTTCTTAATCATCTCCGCCAGAGTGAGATTCGTAGCTTCCGGGCCATGGGGTACATTGGCATTCTCTTTGTTAGGATTGAGGATGAGCTGATCCACATCATAAAGGGGGACACCCAAACGGGTGTGCATCTTCCGGGCTTGTTCCAAACCCCTTTCTATGAGTTTTGCATCTACCAATTCCCTAATCAGAGGCGCTGTGATAACCTTGATCTTAGAATCAATAATCTGACACTCTACCTCTTTACTGATCTCTTCTGCAGTATCAATGTCAACAAAGGTCTCTCTTACCAAGGCATCGACGATTCGCTGCCTGTTCCAACCTAAGAAATCCTCTTTTGAAGTACGCACGAAAAGAGCCATATCCGTGGTTTCTTCGTCCATTCTTCTCAGATTCTCAATATTGACAACTGTTGATGCATCCATAAGGTACCTCCACAACTCAAATACTCTGAATATCTTTTGTTACAGTCTGTAGCCTATATAGTATATGTTAATATGCTATACCACAATATGTAGTATGTCAAGGACAAAATTTGCAATTCGATAAAAAAAGAAGCGCAAAATAAAATTGTGCCCGTCTGATTGAAGAACGAGTGAGGTTTCATAATTTTGGCAAATCGAACCTTAGAACTTTTGAAAATTCAGCTTCACTCCCTAAGAATCTTTCTCAAAATGAATCAAGGAGGTTTGTCAAAGATCATTCAAGTCATATTCCGACCAACTGCACAGGTGGAAACACTTTGAGGTATTTTGCGTTTGAAGATCGGGGAAAGATGGAATGAAAATGAGTTGCCCAAAGGGAGAAGTTATTTTAGCCATTGACATACACAGTTCCATCTGATAATTAAATCTATAGGAATGGTCTGGGAGTTGTATAGAACCCTTTATAGACGTCAAGACCCGAAGGACAAAGGTAATTTCTCAAGGAGCCTGGGTAAGAGTTCCGCAACAAGACATACTCGTTAGCAAATGCATACCACGCGCTATTACATCAGATTCTACCCTGAGTTATTGAGATGTTGCAGACAAAGCGGGAAGAGAAAGGGGGTGAATTTAACTCTTATAAATTTTAACGTAGTAGTTTTCAATCGATTTAACAGGAGGAAAAAAAATGGACATTATCTTAATCTGCAAAGATGCTTTGGAGAACTCGCTTCTTGCCAACATAGCTGTGGCTATGGAGGCAAAGAAGAATGGGAGTGACGCTGGAGTTGTGTTTACCGAGGAAGCTATAGCTGCCCTCGCCGGAGAATCCTTCCGTTGGTCTCCCCTGCTGGAAAACCGGGCAACCAAAATGAAGGTAACAAAGAGTGCAGCGGCTATGGGTATCCAAATGGCTAGTGAAAAAGATAAGAGGTGGACAGACGTATCTCGTTTGCTCAAATCGGCAAAGGAGGCGGGGGTTTCACTTATGGCTTGCCCTTTATGGGTTAACTTTTTGCAAGTAGAGGGTAAGCTGCCCCCTGAGGTTACCACCATAGATTCTCAAACGCTTTTAAAGGAAATGAACGAAGCAAAAACTATTATAGGAGGATTTTAGCCATGGCTTGGTCAGAATGGGAACCCGTCACAACTATGAACCTTAAAGAGGTGAAATACGAAAAAAAATACAGAGATACCGGCGGTGGAGTGGCAAAGATAACGTTTAATCGTCCACAAAAGATGAATGCCATGACAAACATTGGCTGGGGTGAAATAAGCAAGACAGTTTCGGACGCAAGCCGCGACAAGGATATCGGGGTAGTGGTATACACCGGTGCAGGAAATCATTTCGGTGTAGGCGGTGATATGGAGTGGGAAGCTGATGGTGGCCTTCAAGACGAAAGCGGTGGTATGGCTATGCCCACTAACTTTGATGCTGCAATCCAGAACTGCCTGAAACCGGTTATTGCGGCTGTGAAAGGGTATTGCATCGGCGGCCATAATCATCTTGCCTATCACTGTGATTTCACTATCGCTTCCGATACAGCCATCTTTGGTCAGAACGGCCCAAGGGTAGCAAGCCCTGCCCATGGTGATTTGGTGGCTTCCTCGGCTTATGTCTTGGGGCTGAAAAGAGCAAAGGAGATGTGGATGCTCTGTCGTCAATACACCGCCCGACAGTCGTTAGAAATGGGGTTGGTGAACTCAGTTGTTCCTGATGCAAAACTCGAAGAGGAAGTAGATAGATGGTGTGAAGACTTGCTGAACCTCTCTCCTTCTTGCCTGCAGGTCGTCAAACAGAGCTTTAACGCTATCGGCCATGAGATAACATGGACTACAGATAAGCTTCTATCGCTTCTTGCTCCGGACTTCTTTGATCGTCCAGAGGTTAAAGAGGCACACGATGCATTCTTCAACAAAAGAACACCGAATTTCTGGAAGGACGCAAAGAAGGGCTCTTAAATAAGGATCTGCATCTATGAAAATAAAATGGCAGGGTAAGTCAAGCAATTTGACATACCCTGCCATTTTTTCGCAAACCCCTTTCCTCACAAAATGATTGGACAAAGCCTGACAGCTCTCTCCATCGGCTCCTTATCTGTCCTTAAACTCAGGTTTCCTCTTTTCCAGGAATGCAGTTATCCCCTCCCTTGCATCTTCTGTGCTAAACAGAAAAGGCATGCTGTCACTGGCATAGACAATCTCCTCCCCACCGATCTTCCTATTTACCGAGGATTTTGCTAAGCGAAGGGCTATAGCCGGTTTCCCTGCAATCTTGTTCGCCAGAGCCATAGCCTCATCCAGAAGCTTTTCATGAGGCACAACCTTGCTTACCAGGTTAAGGCGCAAGGCCTCTTCTGCAGATATGGGATCACCGACCATCATCATCTCCTTGGACTTGGATCTGCCTATTAACTCATGGAGTCGAACTATTGCAAAACCAGGGAGCAGACCGAGATTTATCTCTGGAACACCAAATTTCGCTTTGTCTGAAGCGATTATAATATCACAACTGATAGCCAGTTCCAAACCACCGCCTAATGCAAGGCCATTTACCGCCGCAATTACAGGCTTGGATACATTCTCCCCTATGGTTAAAGCACTGAAGATGTCACCAAGAAAGTTAACAATGTCAACAGGATCAAAGCTAAATCCAGAAATGTCTGCCCCGGCACAGAAGGTCTTTCCTGCTCCGGTGATCACTGCCACCTTTACATCCTTATCCTTCTCCACCTCCTCAAAGCCTTCTTTTAAGCCCTGTCTGATTCCAGGGCTCAAGGCATTTAGTTTTGCCGGATCATCAAGAGTTAGTATAGCAACTCTGTCCTTTTTCTCATACAAAACGTTTGCAAACTTCATAATTTCCTCCTTGTTGATGTTGATTAACATGCCGGAAACGGTTCGCTTCTGCTTCTGAGGTGAATATCCCTACCTCTTGTGCCAAGCGCCTTACGTTCTATCCTCTTATGGAATTTAGTAACAGATACAGTTTCGGGTGTCAATAATTTAAATTCCATTTATTAGAATCTTCAAAATGACTCGAGTCGTAAGGAAGAGAATTTAATATCTGAAAATCTATAGGACTCATCAAAATTGTTTCATGGGTGTTTTGCCTAGGGCGAACACGTTGAAGCCCAAATTGAATAGCTTCTTGTGGTCCAGGATGTTCCTCCCATCGAAAATGAAAGCAGGTTGAACCATGGACTTAAAAATACGCTTATAGTCGAGTTCTCGATACAGCTCCCATTCCGTTAGGACTGCGATCGCATGTGTTCCTTCGGCCGCACTGTAAGGATTCTTGTCAAAAATCACATCCCCTTCCACATCACTCAAATCCTTTTTTGCATTTGCCAAGGCTTTAGGATCAGAGATGACAACCTGGGCCTTCTCTTCAAGCAACCCCCTAGCGATGAAAATGGCCGGTGAGTCACGAGTATCACCTGTGTTCGCTTTAAAGGCAAAACCAAAAAGGGCGATCCTCTTGCCTGCCACTGTATTAAACATGCTGCTAACCATATTTTGGATAAACCTTCTTTCCTGCCACACATTGATCCTAACTACAGATTCCCAGTACTCGGCTACTTCAGTAAGGCCATAGCTCTGGCAAATATAAACCAGATTAAGGATGTCCTTTTTGAAACATGAACCACCGAACCCCACGCTGGCTTTCAAAAACTTAAGGCCGATCCTTGAATCCATCCCTATGGCATAACCAACTTCATCGATGTCAGCGTCGGTTTTCTCGCAAAGGGCGGAGATGGAATTGATGGATGATATCCTCTGGGCTAAAAAGGCATTTGCCGTCAGTTTTGAAAGCTCTGAACTCCAAACATTGGATTCGATTATCCTTTCGCTGGGAACCCATTGTGCGTAGATATCCACTATCTCTTTCCCCGCATTTATTCCTTCCGGGGTCTGTCTAAATCCGACTAAGACCCGGTCCGGATTTTCGAGGTCAGCTATGGCTCTTCCCTCAGACAAAAATTCGGGGTTAGATACGACCTCAAAGTGAATATTATTCTTATTCGCATTGAGGATCCTATTCATAGCCTCGGCAGTCCGGACGGGCAGAGTGGATTTTTCAACGATGATCTTACTATTCATTGAATTGGCAAGGATCTGGCGAGCAGTTTTTTCCCAGTATTGGAGATCGGCAGCTTTACCTGCCCCCTGTCCGAAGGTCTTTGTAGGGGTATTTACAGAAACAAAAATAATATCAGCTTCCCTGATATGCCTATCCACTTCCACAGAAAAAAAGAGGTTTCTGTTACGGGTTTTTCTCACCAGTTCGTCAAGTCCAGGTTCATATATGGGAAGATTTTCGCTATTCCATTCATGGATTTTCTCCTTATTTATATCGACTATAGTTACTTTATATAGGGGACACTTAGCTGCAATCATGGCCATTGTAGGGCCACCTACATAACCTGCTCCGATACACAAGATATTCTTTTTAAAATTCATTGTTTTTCCTATCTTATTTGTTTGATTCCTTCGTCTGGTAATTTCTCAATAGCTATGGGGCGCTTTTATGAACGACATTGTGGGTTTTTGGAGCTACTTCCTTACTCTCACCATGAGAACCACTCCGAAGTGTTTCAAAAAGCCAAATCTTGTATTGGCAATCCTTTCCAACCTGTCGGATATCTTCCGCAATGTCTTGTGAATCCTTGTCGGAATTATGATATACTGCCAGGTCCACTTTGTGTGGAAGTTCCACGGTGGTCTAAATTCATGGGCTGTTATTCCAACCTCCTTGAACAATCCTTTGCATATCCTCTTTATTTCCCCTATCCGATAGAATCTCATTCTGATGGGATCTTTCATTCTGAAGAGATGGATACTGATAAATTGGAGAAAGCCAAAGAGTATGTTCTCTGGAGCGTATCTGCCGGGAACTCGTATGTGCGCCACCCCACCAGGTCTCAAGACCCTCCGGATTTCCCTGACAACCGCATTCCCATTTCTCTTTGACAGATGTTGTAAAACCAACAGAGAGTATACCATGTCAAAGCTGTTATCTTTAAAAGGTAGTACGGTGCCATCTCCTCTCAAAAGTATCGGAGAATATCCATTCATGGTCAAATGCCTCTTTGACAGATTGAGCATGTTTTCAGATATGTCCAGTCCGATCCCAAAGATATTTCTGTCCATTACCGGTTTTAGCACCCTGCCCCAGCCGCATCCTAAATCGAGAACATCCTCACCTTCTCTCACCGGGAATGGAGGAGGGGCATCGAATAGGTCTCCATAAAAATCCTTTAGAAGAGCCTCCATACCCATAGTGATGAAGGGGGCATCCTTTATGGCCCCGTTGTCCCATACTTTCACAAATTCCCTTATAACATCCACATCTTTTACTATCATATAACTATTCGCCTTTCCTGGTCGTAGTGTTGATTTTCCACCTCTTGGGCATTTTTTCGCACCTATAGATTTTCAGATATTTAATTTCACAAGGCCAGAGGGAGGAATCAGAGTAAGTCGTACATTGAGTACGTCGTCGAGGATTCCGACCGATAACGCAGTGAAATTTAATATATGGAAATCTATATAGCAGAAGCTGATTTTAGTGAGCATACTTTATCCTTATCCTTTACTTGTTCACACTTCCTTTTGTCAATCTTTTTCTTCAGCCAACCTTGAAAGTGATTGTAACTTCTCAATAACTAAGGACAACTGACTTTTGCTGCAACTTAGAGACGAGGCCGAAATAACTTCCCCATTTTTGCCCGATCTTCAAACACAAAATCCTCAAAATAGTTCGACTATTCTCAACAGGTTATACACCTTCTGAATTAAAGTAAATATTTTTTGTTGACTTACAAGAAAAACTTATAGTATAAAAATTAGTAAGACGAAGCGATAATTTCTTTTACTAACCAAAACCATATTAAATGAGGTGTGTTGATGAACACAGTTACCCTGAATATAAATGGCGATGAGGTTAAAGCCAGGCGAGGCATGACTGTGCTGGAGGCGGCTTCGGAAGCTGAGATCTACATCCCTGCTCTATGTGCACATCCCGATCTGCCTTCGTCCCTCGGTACATGTCGCCTTTGTGTAGTAGAAATTGAGGGGCAAGGTTTTCCCACTTCTTGTATCACCCCTGTTACTGAGGGGATGATTGTTCACACTGATACCTCAAGGGTCAAGGAGATTAGGGCTCATAACCTAAAGATCCTTGCCTCCCAGTTGCCTAGCCCAAGGTTTGAACACAAAGAATTACAGAAGCTCGCCCATTATATCGGGGTGAAAGAAGAGGACCTCCCCCCGTATGTGTCCAGGGATCTACCCGTGGACAAGGATGAGTTGGAGGACAAAGTACGTCTCACCCTGGACCATAATTTGTGTATCCTTTGTGGTCGCTGCGTTAGGGTTTGTAGGGATGTAAGAAGGATTGGAGCTATCGAGTTCGTGACCCGGAACGGAAGGCTGAGGATAGGATATCCACGGGCCTCTTCCTTTAAGGAAGCGGGTTGTACCTTTTGTGCCTCCTGTGTGAGATACTGTCCTACGGGAGCATTTACATTGACAAAGCTGAGGTGAAATGATGGTTACCGCTGAAGTGCTTATCGATGAAAATCGTTGCTTTGGATGTGGCTATTGCGAAAAATTCTGTCCACGAAGCTGCATTCAATTACTAGGAGATAAGTTTACCTCACTAGGGCAACTAGTTCCCACGTTTACCAAGCCTGACGAGTGTAATGCATGTGGGATATGCGTCTGGATGTGTCCTCATCTTGCCCTTGAGGTATATCAATGCATTGAAGACTAACCAGAGTGTCGAACAAGTCGTTTTCCTTTACTATAGATTTTCAGATATTTTGAGGATTAGAATCTGAGTCTGACCTGTCTGCGTGCTACGCACAGGCAGGCGCAGAGATTGCTGAAAATAGCCATTTATGGATGGACGCTATAGTATGTTTTTTCGACGATTTCAAGGCTCGATTCATTACAGACTGTGCTTCGCGTTACTATAGATTTTCAGATATTAAATTTCACAAGGCCAGAGGGAGGAAACCGAGTAAGTCGTACATTGTAGTACGTCGTCGAGGGTTCCGACCGATAACGCAGTGAAATTTAATATATGGAAATCTATAGGCATTAGAATACTTCGAAACGAAGGTTTCTCTTTCTGGTTTCCTGTTGAAGTAGTTGGATGTGGTGAGGTCTTTTCGGCTTTGAATCTTTAGGGAAAAGCTGCAATTTTAGCTTCGCTCACTTAGGAATCTTTCATAAAATGAATCAAGCCGTGAGGAGAAGATTATTCAAGTCATAGGCGCTATTGCTGGATAACTGCACAGCCTGATTATTTTTATCTTTTTCGACACACAAAATAGTTCAAATAGAGGTAATTGAGTTCTGCACGATTGAGATATCTGTGTCATCTAGGGTGTCTTTGAGAGAGGAGAACGTGAAAATGGGAGAAAGGATTTTTGTTCAAGGAAATGAAGCGATAGGCTGGGGCGCTCTGAATGCCGGCTGCGACGCCTTCTTCGGTTACCCCATAACTCCACAGAATGAGGCTACAGAATGGTTTGCCCGAGAGTTCCCCAAAAGGGGAAAGGTCTTCGTCCAATCAGAGTCAGAAACAGGTTCCATAAACATGCTCTTCGGGGCAGGGGTGGCTGGGGTTAGATGCATGACTTCAACCTCAAGTCCTGGCTGGGGACTAATGCAAGAGGGGATGTCACATATGGCTGCTGCCGACCTACCCTGTGTCATAGCACTTGTACAACGGGGAGGCCCAGGGGCTGGAACTACCAGGCATGCTCAGACAGACTATAATTCAGTCACTAGAGGTGGGGGACAAGGGGACTATAAAAACATTGTCCTTGCACCGGCCTCAGCTCAGGAGACTCATGACCTTATGCAGTTGGCTTTCTACTTGGCGGACAAGTATCGTAATCCGGTGATAGTGCTAAGTGATGGCATCTTGGGGCAGGTGAGAGAACCAATAGAGTTAGCTATTATAGATTTTGGCCCTTTGCCGGAAAAAGATTGGGCACTGCGGGGTAGGGATAATCAAAAGGATAAAGGTAGGCGATTCATACACTCTGCCCCCGGTCTGGTACCAACAGCCATGGGCCTAAATTACAACGATTGGCTAGCTCACGCCCGAAAAAAATTTAAGGACATGGATAGCGAAGTAAGGTATGAGACCTACCATGATAAAGATGCGGAGCTTTTTTTAATCGCCTACGGGTATCCGGCCCGATCTTCAGAGGAAGCTGTCAACATGGCTCGAGAGGAGGGCCTCAAAGTGGGCCTTATCCGACCGATAACACTATGGCCTTTCCCCTCCAGTATCATTTTAGAAAAAGCCCTTGAAGGTTGCAGATTTTTGGTGGTTGAGGATTGTTTGGGTCAAATGAACGATGATGTCAAGTATTCTGTAGAAGGAAATGCCGAGGTTAATCTCTTAAGTATCCTCGATCGCCACCTACCCCACGACGGGGGTATGCTGATGCCGGGTCGTATACTCGAAGAGATTAGGCGACTATTATGCGCAGAAAAATAACTCTTAACCCACAACGAGATCGCTTTTTGCTTGGACTCCGTGGCACCGCAAGAAAGGGGCGCGGGACCAGGGTAAGGCAACCGAAAACCGAGTTGCAAAAAGCTCTGCGGAACGTTTTACCTTTCAACGGAAACTACTAAGACCCAGGAGGCTAAAATGTCAGTAAGAGAAAAGATCTTTGGGACACCCCAGCTTGTGATAGGGCCTTCTTTTATGGCTTGCGCCGGGTGTCAACACCCTACAGCAGGGCTTATTATCGCCAAGGTCCTGGAGGAGCTGGGCATCGATGGGAGAACTATTGGAATCATGGGTGTAGGCTGTACAGGTAGCCTGATGATCATGACAAACATTGACCTTACATTGCCTGCCCACGGAAGGGGGCCAGATGCAGCCACGGCCATCAAACGTGTCCGTCCGGACACTATTGTGTGGACTATGCAAGGAGATGGAGACTGTACGGCCATTGGAGCCGGACCTCTTATAGGCGCTTTGACTCGCGGTGAGAAGATCACTATCATTATGTGTAATAACACCAATTACGGGACCACCGGCGGACAACTCTCACCTACAACCGTTATGGAGCAAGTTACAACAACCTCGCCCTTGGGACGCAAAGCAGATACGGAAGGGTATACAACACATGCTGCTGAATTGGCGGCGAGCTTCAAGGGATGTGCTTACAGTGCCAGATGTGCCCTGACCAGTCCGGATGAGTATCAACGAACCAAGAGATATATAAAGACTGCGTTCCAAAAGCAAGTAGATGGTGTGGGACTTGGTTTTGTGGAGGTCATCACTGCGTGCCCTGTCAATTGGCATAAGAAACCTGTTGAATGCCTAAAGTGGATTGAGGATGAGGTGCTGGCTGAGCTTCCCTTAGGTGAATTCAAGAACGTAAATATAATCGAGTAAAGAAAGCCCTGGATATGTTGAAACCCTTGAATCGGCCCCTTTCTTGGGGACGGTTAGAGGAACAGCAGGCCATTGGCTTTCCGCTTTTGCTGAGGAGGAATTATGGAACAAAAGAAGCCTTTTCGAGATGAGCTATTCATTGCCGGACTCGGTGGTATGGGTGTGCTTTTGATAGGATCACTTCTAGCTTCGGCATCCCTTGAACAGTATAAATATGTGTCATGGCTTCCCTCTTACGGGGTACAACCTCGGGGTGGTTTGTCTGAATGCACTGTTATCTTCTCTGAAGAAAGGATCTCCTCTCCATTGCTGGATCAGGCCCAAACTATTATACTTATTGACGGTTCACAATACAACATCATGGAGCCGAGGGTACGCCGCAACGGCCTAATGATTGTGGATAATTTGGGATTAAAGGACGAAAAAACGAGGGAAGATATCAGATTGGTAGCACTCCCGGCGATGGAAACGGCGATCAGCACCTTCGGTGAAGCTACAGCAACTAACTTGATCCTTCTCGGGGTTTACATTGCTGCGACAGGAGCAATGTCATCAGACCTAATCCATGCAGAGATGGAAAAAAGGTTCGGCTCGCGAGAGAAGGTGTTGGCCCGTAATAGGACAGCATTTGAACAAGGGCTGGATTTAGGACGTTCCCAGAAGGTGTAAAAATACTCTTCTATAGATTTTCAGATATTAAATTTCACTGCGTTATCGGTCGGAACCCTCGACGACGTACTACAATGTACGACTTACTCGGTTTCCTCCCTCTGGCCTTGTGAAATTTAATATCTGAAAATCTATATAATACTCCAGGTCGCTAGGGACGAGGCCGAAATAACTTCCCCATTTCTGTATCCCATTCCTGCATCTCATCCTCAGGCCATCCCCCGATCGGGGTCGAGGGCAGGCTTTGCCCGATCTTTAAACACAAAATTCTGAAAATTGGCCCGACTATTCAACCTAAATCTGAGCGCCAACTTGAAGAAGTTTTTTCGTCCTCGCCCCTTACAAAATATATCGACCTGTGCAGTTACTCAACAATAGCGCCTATGACTTGAATAATCTTCTCCTCACGGCTTGATTCATTTTGAAGATTCTAAGTTCGCTGCGCTAAATTGCAGATAACTAGGTCGCAAGCTCCCTCAAACAATCTGCAATTTTTGGCTTCACTCACTAAGAATCTTTCTCAAAATGAATCAAGAAGGTTCGTCAAAGATCATTCAAGTCATATTCCGACCAACTGCACAGGTGGAAATATATACATACGGATTCTCGCATTTGCGGGAATGATGTCTGGATATAAGCGCCCATCTATCCTCTGAAAAGCCTACCTCTTTGAAGGAGGGACGGCAATCCAATTAGTCATCACATAATATAATCCACCCCTCCCTTATTGAGAAGTTACAGAATTCAAAAAATAGGACCCGAACAATATATCCGGGCCCTGTTGAACCAATGAATTAAAACAAGATCTATTCTTCGTCTCTCTACCTAGAATAGCCCCATAACCTTACCGGTGTTGACATCCACATCTATCTTTCGGAACGCTGGCCTGGAGCTGGTTCCAGGCATAAGGCTGATGGTTCCGGCGCAAGGGCAAAGGAACTTAGCGCCTGAGTAAATCAGCACGTTTTGGATAGGGAGGGTCCATCCCTTTGGAACACCTTTGATTACCGGATCATGGGTCAGGCTAAGATGAGTCTTTACCATCATGGTAGCGTAATCAGCATACTTGTCATCGCCTTCGAGCATCTTGGCTTTCGCCTCGGCCTCGGGGCTCCACGAAACACCGTCCGCACCATAGACCTCCTTCGCGATTGTATCAACACGGTCTCTTAGTTTCATCTCAAGGGGATAAAGGAACTTGAACTTGCTTTCCTCCTTGCATGCATCAATTACCGCGTCTGCAAATTCAAGGGCGCCATCGCCCCCTTTCTCCCAGTGTTTTGACTCTGCGCAACGGGCGCCTGCCGCCTCTGCAGCCTTTCTCACTATAGCAACTTCGGCGTCAGTATCAGTATAGAAACGGTTTACACAGACGACCGGGTTGATACCAGCCTTGCGTATAGTATTAATATGATGAACCATGTTCTCACATCCCTTTTCCACGAGCTCAAGGTTCTCTTTGGTGTATTCATCGGCGAGGGCCTTGCCGGCTACAACTTTGGGGCCTCCACCATGCATCTTGAGTGCACGAATAGTGCTTGTAAGAACAGAAACGTGAGGTTTCAAACCACTGAACCGACATTTTACGTTCCAAAACTTTTCAAAGCCTATATCAGCGGCAAAACCACTCTCAGTAACGTGGTAATCAAAGAGTTTCAGGCCAACCCGATCAGCGATGATGGAAGACTGGCCAACAGCGATGTTGGCAAATGGTCCGGCATGAACCATGCAAGGCTGGTACTCAGCGGTACACATGAGTGTCGGGTTAATTGTATTTCGCATGAAGGCGGTCATAGCGCCTCCAACCTCCAGGTCACCGGTGGTAACGGGGTTACCGCTCTTATCAAAGGCCAGGGTAATATCATCAAGACGTTTTCTCAGGTCAGCCAGATCCTTGATTACTGCCAAAATAGCCATACACTCCGAGCCCACAGCAATACCAAACTTGGACTGCATGGTAAAGCCATCCATCCGACCACCTATACCGATAATAATATTCCTCAAGGACTGAGCACACAGATCCATAATCCATCCCATTTCAACCCGGGTTGGATCTATGTCGAAACGCCGCATGCCGGTGAGCCTCTCCAACTGTTCATCGTTGTAATTTCGCTCATGCTGCATACGGGCAGTCAAAGCCACCATTGCAAGGTTATGGGAGTTCATGATGTCATTGATGTCACCAGTAAGACCCAGAGAAAACTCGGTCATAGGAATTAGGAGGGAATTTCCTCCGCCGGCCGCGGTTCCCTTAACGTTCATTGTAGGACCGCCTGATGGCTGCCTTAGAGCACCACCAACATTTACCCCTCGTTTTCCAAGGCCCTCCATCAAACCACATGAGGTGGTACTTTTGCCTTCACCGAGAGGGGTTGGGGTTATAGCGGTAACCTCAATGTATTTCCCATCTGGTTTGTCTTTTAGGCGGTTTATGATTTTCAGGAAATCAAGTTTGGCTAGTCTGCCCATGGGAAGCATCTCTTCTTTTGCCAGACCCAGTTTTTCTCTCCACTCATCAGGCGTTGGCATATTCTTTTCTGCTGCTTCGGAAATCTGCCAATCTGCCATTTCTACCGCATTGTAAGCCATTTAACAAGCCCTCCTTTACATTAAAGGTTAACGTAAGACAGGAACAGAGCATTAATCTCGTGGTTCCTTTGTGAACTCTGATATGATCCTATTCAGGTAACAGGTGTAGAAATCAGCGATATATAGATTTTCATATATTGAATTTCACGGCGTTATCGGTCGGAATCCTCGACGACGTACTCAATGTACGACTTACGCTGATTCCTCCCTCTGGCCTTGTGAAATTAAATATCTGAAAATCTATAGGTCAGGCTATACCTGCCTGCCCTGTGCAATGCAAAACATATTCATTAGGGGCGGTTTTGCGTCTTAAACCTGGGCGGAAAAATGACCTTTCCCAGCCTACCCCGTGAATGATTACATCCTTTCAAGGCCGAGGATGACTTATTTTTTTTAACATTATCATTGTGATTTTGCAAGAGATAATGGATAGCTTTTTGCATTGACAAGGAAGTATCTTTATCGTATATTAATATCAAAGTCTTTAATAAAGATTAATGCTTGTCAGAAAGGGTTCTCTCATGTCTGACGAAAAACGGCGGTTCACGCGCATCCCATTCAAAGTCCAAGCTGAGATGACTGTTGATGGTATGCTTTATAGAGTGGAGGAGGTTGAAAATCTTAGCGTAGGCGGTTGCCTCCTACTTATTAAAAATAATTTTGATCAGGGGTCTCCGTGCCGTTTAAAGATTCTGTTGGGCGGGCCGACCAGTGAAGTTAGCATAATAGTCGATGGGGAGATTGTTCGGTACCACCCTGGGGCTGTAGCTATCAAATTTGTCCAGATTAGCCCCGACAGTCTCTTTCATCTCCAGAATATTCTTCGCTACAATTCTCCTGACACTGATGTCATAGAACGAGAAATCAGCGATCACCCCGGTTTGGTGTAATCCCCCCTATAAACAGAGAAACTGCATCGAAAGAGAATTCTAAGTTTTCTTATTTAACGCTATCTAAGACAGAAAGGGAGGAATACATATTGTGGAATGGAAAACAAGAATAACGGAAATGCTTGGAATAAGGTACCCTATTATTCAAGGAGCGTACGGAGGGTTTGGCACATCTGAGATTGCAGCCCCTGTATCTGAAGCAGGCGGGTTGGGGATAATTACCGCTGGGGCATTAAAGACCCCGGAAGGACTGAGAAAGGATATACAAAAGGCGATGTCAATGACAGACAAGCCTATATGTGTGAACCTCACTGTTGGTATGTGCCCACAAGTGGATGAGATGAGAGAGGTGGCGATAGAGGAAGGCGTTTCAGTAGTGGAAACTGCAGCCTATAAAGGTGAGGAGCATGGGAAGCGGTTGAAAGAGGCCGGCGTTAAATGGATCCATAAAGTTGCCACGGTTAAACACGCATTAGTTGCCGAGCGACAAGGTGTTGATGCGGTTGTCATAGTCGGTATGGAAGGAACAGGGTTTAAGAGCGTAGATCAGCTTCCAACCCTAATTGGAATAACCTGGGCAGCAAAACAGATTAAGATACCGATCATTGCTGCTGGAGGTATTTCAGATGCCCCCAGCTTTGTCGCGGCGCTTGCTATGGGCGCAGAAGGCGTCTACCTCGGAACAGCCTTTATGGCCACCCAAGAATGCCCTATATCGGAAAGGCACAAACAGTATCTTGTTAGTACTAAGCCAGACGACCCCAGACTCATGAAAAAGGTTTTGGCCCCCCCTGACCCAAAAGATATGGAGAAGGTAATGAAGCAAAAGGGCAAGATACCTCACGGTGAATGGATGTCCAGGCTTGAAAGGGTTCTTTTAAAAGAAGATCCCGATGAGAAACAATCTTTTGAGACAGAAGAGATACTGAAACTTGCTCCCGGTTCCCTTGCTGTGGCAGGAATAAGCGGCATACCTTCAGTGAAAGAATTTATAGACAGTATCATCAAAGGAGCAGAAAAAATTATGACAACGGGGGTCTTTGGAGAGGTAATAGTTTAGATGTAATCTATAGATTCCCATATATTAAATTTCACTGCGTTATCGGTCGGAACCCTCGACGACGTACTACAATGTACGACTTACTCGGTTTCCTCCCTCTGGCCTTGTGAAATTTAATATCTGAAAATCTATATCACAGGGTGCTATGCGAATATTTCATCCTTTGATTTTCAACAGTTGGAGGATTGCATCCAGATAGAACTTGGTTTGGCCGGTAAAAAAAACATAGGCTGCCGCAGTAGCAATGAGTATAGCGAGGAGTAAGAGGGTCCGTAGCGGCCTCTTAAGGCCTTTCATCTTTTCTTTCTTCACTGCACTTTCTTCTGTCGCCATGATTAGGGTGGATTCACTTTTGCATGCCTTAAGTATGTCATCTATAACGACAAGCACTTCGTCAAAGCTACTGTAACGATTTTTTGGCTCATGAGAAATCATATTGGAAATCATAGTCTGAAGATCGACAGGTAGAGAATCGAACTGACGATGCGGCACAAACCCGTCTTCGCCCCAAACCGGAATCAATCCGGTGAGCATCTCATAGAAGATCACTCCGGCGGCAAAGATATCGGTTTTGTGTGACCTCGGTTTGCCATAGATATTGTACCAGTTGGTCTTGCTCTCGTCAAAGGCATAGTGTTCGCTCAAACCGAAATCTGTGATCTTTACATCCCCTGATGCCGAAATCAGGATATTGCTTGGACGAAGGTTCCCGTGGATAATCCTGTTCTTGTGAACAAAAGAGAGCGCTTCACAGATCTGTCTGGCCGTTTTCAGGACATCCATCCACGAGTGGGGCCTGATCATCCTGTCCTTCAAACTTCCCCCGGTGACATATTCCATCACTACTATGAAAAGCAATTCGTTTTTTGACACACCATATATATCGGCTATGTTTTTATGCTTCAACGTGCTCAGGAGTTCTGCTTCTTTTAGCCCCCCCAGAGACCCCTTGTATTTTTTGACTACCATTGATTGGCCGGAGATTTTGTGCTTAAAATGATAGATCGCCCCAAACTCATGTTCCTTAATAATATCTAGGAGATCAAATACGTCCTCCATTTTCTTGATGCCTTGAACGGCCTTCTTTTTTTGGGTGTCGCGTATATGGGCTCCTTGGAGTAATCCCAGGAGTCTATCCTTTATTTCATCAGCAGGGGTTGTGCGATTTGAAGGATCAGGTTCCAAACACTTAAGGATGACATCTTCTAGGTCGCTCGGAATATCTGGATTTATCTGGGAAGGAGGCTTGAAAAGACCTAAGGGTTTGGTGCCGGTAAACAACTCATACATCACAACCCCTAGGGAAAATATGTCGCTAGATGGCGATACGTCCTTGGAAGATGTCTGCTGCTCTGGAGACATGTAAGTAGGGGTCCCCATAACAACACCCTCCCTTGTGAGTCCATCTCCCCCTGTCTCTTCGTTCAAGAATTGAGCAATTCCAAAATCAGACACCAAAACGTTTTCCTCGGAATCGATCAAGATATTGGCTGGTTTGATGTCCCTGTGGATAACTCCATTCTTGTGGGCATAAGACAAGGCCTTGCATACCTGAATGATTACATTCAGTTTTTGGTTGAAGGTGTATGCCGCTTCTTTGATTAGCTCTGCAAGATCAGCCCCCTTCACAAGATCCATAACAAAATAAGGCATTCCGTCTGATGTTATTCCACGGTCTATCACATGAATAATATTTGGGTGGGTAAGGCGCGCAATGATGATCGATTCCCGATCGAAACGCTCCACTATATCAGGGTCCTCGGAGAGCTTTTTAAAGAGAAGTTTGATGGCAACAGGACGGCTCAAAGAAACTTGGAAACCCTTGTAAACTGTAGCCATTCCCCCTGCATTTATTTTTTCTATAACCTTATAG